>MWWF01000001.1_pt1 | contig 34817 bp, 31 predicted proteins | sample 1047351 | NCBI WGS metagenome assembly MWWF01 (sample SAMN06349970, study PRJNA376086) | soil metagenome | isolation source: MGM-3 sample Antarctic (ecotone) soil | place: Antarctica
TATGCAAGAGCCTCACAGTTACGGTTAGTTTATCCAACTGTTCCTGATTTTCATCCTGATGGTCCTGCATTGTCTCTTCTTGCACTTGGCAGGTCTTTCCTCCAGAATTGCGGAACTTTTACAACCGGGTTTGCACCATTGCCGGGTATTTTACCACGACTAAAAACATCTTTTGCTTTTTGATATTTCAAACTGGCATAGCCATAATCAGGAGCTTTGTAATTTGATTGATCAATGGTATAATTATCAGAAGCTGCTACCAGCTCTTCCTGGCCTTTTGCCAACGTACTAAGTACTACATGATTCCTGCCTTTGATATACTGATTATATACTCGTATCACATCTTCTTTTGTAAGCTTGCCGTACATATCCAACAACTTTTTAATCATATTTGGGTTACCCGCAAAAGTTTGAAATGCTGCCAGTGTACTCACTTTTCCAGATACACTTGCTAACCCGTTTATATTGCGGCTTTCAAAGCCTGTTTTAAATTTTTCTACATCTTCATCAGTCACGCCTCTTTTTTCAAATTCAACAAAAGCATCAGCCACCAGCTTTTCCATTTCACCTAAAGTCATTTCAGGATATGGTGTTACCGAAACAGAAAATTCTCCTGCTAATTCCGAAGATTGATTGCTGGCATTTGCCTGTAAAGCTTTTTGAGGTTTGATCATTGTTTGATAGAATACGGAGTTGCGATTACCGCCTCCCCCTCCACCCCCACGACCACCGCGGCCACCGCCTCCAAAACCGCCACCACCACCAAGCACTTGTGCAAGAAGAGACAATGCAGGACCATCAGGATGAAAATCAGGAACAGTTGGATAAACTAACCGTAACTGTGAGGCTCTTGCATAGTTATCAACATAACTTACATAGCGATTTTTTTCCAGTACAACTGGTTCAAGTTTCACAGGCTCCACCTTCGGACCACCTGGAACAGAACCAAAATACTTCTGCACCATCGTCAATACATCTGCGGTTTTTACATCGCCACCAATAGTCAGTGTAGAATTGTTAGGCCCATACCAGCGAAGGAAAAAGTTCTTCAAATCATTCACATTACTACGATTCAAATCTTCCAGGTAACCGATGGTTAACCAGGAGTAAGGATGGCCATAAGGATAAAGGGCTTTAGATACAACTTCACTTTGTAAGCCGTAAGGACGGTTATCATAATTCTGTCCTCTTTCATTTTTTACGGTGGCTCGTTGTACTTCAAATTTTTTCTGTGTCACTGCATCCAATAAAAATCCCATGCGGTCAGCCTCCAGCCACAATGCTTTTTCTAATTGATTTGAAGGTACCGTTTCATAATAATTTGTACGGTCCCGGTTGGTGCTTCCATTCAATGTTCCACCTGCCGCAGTTACAATTTTGAAGTGCTGTTCATCTGCCACATGATCACTGCCCTGGAACATCATGTGCTCAAAGAAATGGGCGAAACCTGATTTGCCTATTTCTTCTCTTGCCGAACCCACGTGATAGGTAACATCCACATGCACTACAGGGTCGCTGTGGTCTTCATGTACAATTACAGTGAGTCCGTTTGGCAACATATATTTCTCATAGGGGATGATTAATTCGTCTCCCTTTTTCGTCACTTTTTCCATCAGCTTTGCCTGACTATAAACAACAGCGGAGGACAGAAGCAGGGCGAGTAGCCCAATTAGTTTTTGTTTCATTTCAACTTGGTTTAAGTGCGAAAAGGTAAGGTAAAACCCTGTTCTGCAACGCAGGCTATGTAAGTATTCACGTTCGTTAACATGAAGGAAGGAAGTAGGAAGTCACAGGTCAGAAAATTTTTCCAATTGTCATAAAGCTTGTAAGTTTTGCGCCTATCGTATCGCAATTGATAAAAATGGCATTATAAGTTTCCGCTGACAGGCAGGTGCAGTCCTTTGCAACTTGAGCCATAACGTTGTTTCTTCTAATGATCCAATTGCATATACGAGGTGTCTCTTAAATTCATTTTCATAAACACGTCTGCCCCAATCTTTGGAATGATTGCTGCAGCTCTTACAATTGGTCGATAAGCAAATACTTTCTTCCTTAGGAAAGTTTCTACTGATGCGAAAAACATCCATCCCAAATGAATAAGAAAGGTTGAAGACTTTTAAATCAAAACAGATTTAATCAAATGAGTAAGTTGAAGGATAGTCAAGATACTGTTTTATCCAACCATCTTATCCTACCTCAGACTTCTGACTTCTGACTTCTGACCTCCAACTTCCGACTTCTGCTTACCTTCCATAAAAAATTCAAACATGAATACATATAATAGAACTGCCCATGAAATTGATTACAAAATTTTTGGGGAAGAAATGCAATGTGTAGAGATAGAACTCGACCCAGAAGAAACCGCGGTTGCCGAAAGCGGCGCCTTTATGATGATGGATGATGGCATTCAGATGGAGACCATTTTTGGTGACGGGAGCCGGCAACAAAGCGGTGGCTTTTTAGGCAAGCTAATGTCGGCGGGGAAACGCTTGCTCACTGGCGAAAGTTTGTTTATGACTGCCTTCACCAACACGGGTGGCGGCAAGAAGAAAGTTTATTTTGCTGCTCCTTATGCCGGAAAAATTATTACGCTTGATTTATCACGACATGCCGGGAAAGTTATTTGCCAGAAGGATGCTTTTTTATGCGCAGCAAAAGGCGTAAGCATAGGCATTGAATTTCAACGCAAACTCGGCACCGGACTTTTTGGTGGCGAGGGATTTATTATGCAAAAGCTGGAAGGTGATGGTTTTGCTTTTTGTCATGCCGGTGGTTATGTGTTAGAGAGAAATCTACTGCCCGGCGAAATGCTGAAAGTAGATACCGGTTGTATAGTAGCTTTTGAATCATCGGTTAATTACGATATTCAATTTATTGGTGGTATAAAGAACACCATCTTTGGCGGCGAGGGCTTGTTCTTCGCTACGTTGCGCGGGCCGGGCCGTGTGTGGATTCAATCTTTACCGGTGAGCCGGTTAGCCAGCCGTATTTTACAATACGGAACGGTGAATAGAAAAGAAGAGGGAGGTATTTTAGGACCGCTTGGTAATTTGCTGGATGGGGATGGGCGTTAGTTAATTGGGTAATTGGGTAATTGGGGGTGAGGTAAATTAATTTGATAATTTATTTTGTGATGGAATACAAACTCGAAACCCTTGAAGTTTATTTGATGGCGGAAGAGTTTTCCGATCAGATTTGGAACTATATTCAGGAATGGGATTCTTTTAAAAAAAGATACGATTGGAAAGCAAATGGCAAGGGCCGCAGATTCAATTTCAGCAAATATTGCCGAGGGCTATGGAATATATTTTTATAAGCAGAGTAAGCAGTTTTATTTTTATGCGAGAGGCTCGCTGCAAGAAACCAAATCATGGTTATCTAAATGTAAAAGAAGGAATGTTATTAGGGAAGCGGCTGCCGATGCACTTCTTCAACATGCTGACATCATCTTATTCAAACTGAACGCTTATATAAAATTTGTAGCTAATTCGCAAATCCATAAGGGCAAATCAAATAGTAAACCTCCATCCTAATTAACCAATTACCCAATTAACCAATTAACCAATCATGGCGAGAAGCAAAATAAACCCAGGTTCCAGATCAAACAATGATACCGGCTTTGGCAACCAGGATAATGTGGGTGGCAGGTTCGTTAATAAGGATGGTTCCTTCAATTTAAAGAAACAAGGCTGGCCTTATTTAAAAAGAGTAAGCTTTTATTCCTATTTACTTGAGTTGACATGGCTGAAGTTTTTAGGCATTATTTTTCTTTTTTATTTCCTTGCGAACAGTTTCTTCACCGCTATTTATATACTAATAGGGCAGGATCAATTACAAGGCTTTCGTGCAACTACGGAATGGGATCGTATTAAAGAAGTTTTTTTCTTCAGCACGCAAACCTTTACTACGGTTGGCTATGGACGCATTAACCCTGCAGGTGATGGTGCAGATGTTCTTGCTTCTATTGAAACCATGTTGGGTTGGTTATTCTTTGCTCTTGTTACCGGTTTGCTATACGGACGATTTACACGCCCAAAAGCCTACATTGCTTTTAGTGAAAACGCTCTATTTAGTCCCTATCAAAAGGTTACCGCTCTTATGTTTCGTTTGGTGCCGTACAAAAATATTCATCACCTCACTGATGTAAAAGTGGTAGTGAACGTTTCGTTCCAGGTTATCGAAAACGATAAGCCGGCGTATAAATTTTATCAGTTGAATTTAGAACGGTCACGCATTGATATGTTCAATATGAATTGGACAATAGTGCATCCTATTACAGAAGACAGTCCCTTACTACATTTTACTAAAGAAGATATTGACGCTTCCGATCTGGAATTATTGGTGCAGGTGTCAGGCTTCGATCCTATTTTTTCCAATATTGTTACGTCACGAACTTCTTATACCTACAAAGAAGTTGTTTGGGGTGCTAAGTTCCGGCCTATGTATCATGAGTCGGAAGATGGCAACACAACAATACTGGATTTAAATAAATTAAATGAATACGATAAAGTGAATATAGCCATCCCAGCGATGGTTGTATAATTCAAAATTTTATGGATTACGAGGAGAAAGTGGTTACAGAATTAAAGCAATGGCAAAAAAAGATGCAGCGCAAACCATCGTTGCTAAATAAGCTGTCGAAGAAAGTGCAGGTAAAGATGAACAGCTATATACCGGAGAAAGTACACAAGGCCATTACAACTACACTCAAACAAATGATCAAAGGAGTTTTGTTTGGTGCAAAAATTACAACACGCAAACCGGTTAAAATTGAATCGCTACTTGCAACAGAAGAAGCGGTAGAAAGCCTTATAAAAAACTATCGCACTACTGCTGTTGCTGAAGGTGGCATCACGGGTGCAGGCGGTATTTTATTAGGCCTTGCTGACTTTCCAATATTGCTTGGCATCAACCTAAAAATGTTGTTTGATATTGCTGCACTTTATGGCTTTGATGTAAAAGATTATAAAGAGAGAATTTACTTACTGCACATATTTGAACTGGCGTTCAGCAGCCAGCAACACCGCCAAAATATTTATATAAAGATGACTGACTGGGAACAAAAAAAACAATTGCTTCCTGATAATATGAATGAGTTTGACTGGCGCAGTTTTCAACAGGAGTATCGTGATTATATTGACCTTGCAAAGATGGCGCAACTAATACCTGGCATTGGTGCGGTGGTTGGTATTGTAGTGAATTATAAGTTGATTAACCAGTTGGGGGAAACGGCGATGAATGCGTATAGGATGCGGTTGTATGCGTTCTATGACAATGCAGTTAAAAACATAAGCCGATAAACAACATGTTAACACCATACACAATGCAATAGAAGAAATTTAAAACCCTTTTTAAAGAATGGATAACTACATTTCAACGTGATGAAATAGAAGACGAATGGGGTTTATTTATATAAAACAGTCTTCAATTTATTGTCATAAAAAAAAGCGGAGCTGTGCTCCGCTTATCTATTAATTAATGTAAAATTTTATTAGTAGCGTCCGTCTTTTTTATCTTTTGAACGGCCAATACCGTAACCTGCACCAGCGCCTAATACACCGCCAATTACAGCACCTGCAGCACGATTCCGTTTGTTAACTACTGCACCTATAACTGCACCACCCGCACCACCAATTACAGCGCCTTTAGCAGCCTTGCTCCAGCCTGTTTTCTTAGCCGTGCTTTGAGAAGTAGAATTATTAGTGCCGGTACTGCTGTTTGAAGAACCGGAACTTCTTGTTGTAGTTGAACTTCTTTTGGTACTAGGCTTATTTACATATACCACCCTCTCTTTAACAGGCTGTGTAGCGGCTAAGTTTTGCTGTGTTAACTGGTTAGCAGCGGCCAATTCATTTTGCGTTTTCCATGCCTGGAACTGTGCCAGGCCTGCTGTATCCGTTGGTGTAATTACTTTAGTTTCAGCAGCGGTTTTTGGGTCATTATTACTACACGATGCCATCATGGCAACTATGCTAAAAGCGAATAAAATCTGTTTCATAATAAAAATTTTAATAGAGTAAATAAATTAAAAGCTTGGTGCGTTACAATATAAGAAATATTGTGCCATAGATAGAGCACTTGTGAAAGTATAGGAAAATATTAGTTCAAACCTGTTATTTTCAAGTAGTTATATACTTCATCTTTTAACAAAAAAGTTTAGAACCAAGCTACAAGATCAGGAAGGAATATATCGTTCTATCAATTCTATCATCGATTCATTTTCCTGCAATACGGCGTGGTCCAGAGAAGTTTTTCCGCGGCTATCGGGCAGGAACATATCAGCCTCTTTTTGCAGCAACCATTCAACTATTTGTAGTTGGCCGAACGTAGCTGCAAAAGTTAGTGCCGGTGCGCCATTACTATTACAAATGTTTACATCAGCGCCAGCGTCTAATAATTTTTTAGCCATCAGCTGATAGCCCTTAAAACAAGCCCCCATCAAGGCTGTATTGCCTGCAGCATCTTGTGCATTTACATCGGCGCCATTCGCTAATAAAAAATCCACTACTTCTGCCTGGTCATTATACACGGCTAAAATAAGTGGTGTAAATCCTTTTACATCTGTAAGATTAATGACAGCAGCATTGGCTTTGTATAAGTCAGCTATAACAGCTACGTCTCCCCTGCGACAAGCATCAAATATTTCATATTCGTTCATGATGGCGAAAAATATTAAGTAACAAATATAGGATGGCAAAAACCTGCCCGCTTCTAACAACTGCTGCCTGAGATAAAAAAGCCCTGAACCTTTTTTCGGCACAGGGCTTTCATCAAACTCTTTTATTTAATTCCAGTTCCTCGAAAATACTTTTTGTAACAAAGGCGTGGTTCGTGCTGCCGCATCGGTTCGGATCTGCGTTTCTTTTTGCTCCATCTTCTGAAACATTTTTTCACTGACAATACCTGCCATAACCGTGGCTAAATCTAAATTCAGTTTATCACCCACCAGGGCCCGGGCAGGTTTGATGATTTTTTCCCATTGCTCATTAAGCTTGTACTCTTTCAACGCATCTCCCATGACAGGCTTAATAGAATTACGAAGCTCTGTGCCTACCGAGCTGCGTAAATAATCAGTAGCTGATGTGCCGCCATTTTTTACAATTCGAATAGCATCACTAAACTTCATATTACCAATTGCTCCAATAAAAATAGGTACCGAACGGGTAGCTGTCTGTTCTGCCGCTGTACCCAACGTAGTAGTAAAACGATCAATCTCGTTAGTTAACCCAAGCTGTTGTAATGTGTTTAATGTTTTACGAAGTGCTTCAGGAAAGATAGCAGTCATAATTGCATCTTTACTAAACATACCTGCAGCGCCATCTCTTGAACCAATTTCAAGTAATTGCCTGATGGCGGCAGCCGCATCCTGTTCGTTCAGCAAATATCCTTTTAACGTGCTGCACGAAAATGAAGCAGGAATAATGAAGGCAAAGAGTAAGGGTAGAACAATCCGTTTCATAGTGTTTGTTTTAATTTGTTGTGATAATTTGGTCATCTCCCATGAGATACAAAAAATAGGGCCGAAAGTGGAAGGAGTTTGTTAAAAACAAAAAGGCTGTCTCATAAAAGAGTAGCCGGGAAGACAGGAAAGACGAAGAGAAAACACAAACCTAAATTTTATGCTTACTTCTTTCCGTCTTCTCGGCAACCATATTGCTATACTTTTGAGACAGCCTCTTTGATGTTAGCGCAAGGCTTTACTAACTAATCACAATTTCTTTTTTTGTGACTTCTTTACCCGCAATCAATGGCAGCGAAACCTGCAATACACCATCAACATATTTTGCTGAAATGGACGCAGCATCAATTGTTTCGTTCAATTGAAAGGTGCGTGCAAAACCGCCGCGACTGTACTCCCTAAGTACCCAATCCGGACGGGGGAAGCCTTCCGGCGGCGTGTAGGAAATTTTTAATTCTGTTCCCTGAACATCTAACTTAAAATGTTCTTTGATTCTACCGGGTGCAAATACCAGCATTTCGTAACTGTTTTCCGTTTTGTAAATGTTAATGGCAGCTTTTTGCATACTGCGGATAAGTTGAGGCCTTGCCCCTCTTGCGTACTGTTCGCCTTTAGCGGCGCATGACTGATTGTAGTTCATGTTTTTGTTTTTAAATGAGAAAATTAATAAATATTGGTTCTTCACGAAGAATGCGCCAATAGAAGGAAATGATCTTTATTGGCAGAAATCTGAGCAAAAGATTAAGAGCAGTATGACAAAATTTTTATATTATTTTCACCTTGGCAGGCAAGAACCAATTTTACATAGTGATGGTATTGGTTTTGTACATAGATGCTTAACACATTTACAAATGAAGGAAGTGCAAAAAGATCCAACCTATCCAATTTATATAAAAATACCTGCTGTTTTAGTTGGGCTGCTGGCGGGCATATATATTCTTTATGTTCTGGGAGATATTTTGGTGCCTTTAGCTTTTGCTATCCTGATCTCAATTTTATTAAACCCGCTTTATACAAGGCTGGAATCGAAGATGCCTAAAGTGGGAGCTATTTTACTAACACTCCTGATTGCCACTCTTGCCGTAGCAGGTTTATTTTATTTTCTGTCAACACAGATCAGCGTTTTTTTAGACAGCCTTCCCCAGATAAAACAGAAGATTTCCATGCTGCTGGTGCAGTTTCAGGGTTGGTCAAAAGAGAAATTTGGCATTGATATGAAAAACCAGCTAGCGGCTCTTACTTCGGGTTCAGGTACGGGTGGTATGCTTTCCAGTACGGTAGCTCCTGTGCTTTCATTTATCAGCGTTGTGTTATTGCTGCCTACATATGTTTTTCTATTCCTTTATTACAAACCGCTTCTTGTTGATTTCCTCTTTCAAATTTTTTCCGAAAAATATTCCTTGCGTGTTGCCGAAATTTTAAGCGAAACAAAAGCTGCCATACAAAATTTTATGCAGGGGCTGATGATTGAAATGGTTATTGTATCAACAATGAACGCTGTGGCTCTTTTAATTATTGGTGTGCCATCGGCCATTGTTATTGGTGTAATTGGCGGCATCCTGAATATCATTCCTTATCTCGGCGGGTTAATAGCTATAGCCCTGCCCATATTGATGGTAACCATTACCCGTGACGGCTTCTCAGGACAGATTGCTGTAGTTATTTCTTACCTCGTTATTCAATTTATTGATAACAATATCCTGGTGCCAAGGATCGTGTCCAGCAAAGTGCAGATCAATGCGCTTATTTCCATCGTTGCCGTTTTATTGGGTGGCGCTTTATGGGGTGTAACCGGAATGTTTTTATCCATTCCCATTATTGGTGTGCTAAAAATAATCTTTGATCGCATTGATGAAATGAAACCCTGGGGCGGCTTATTGGGAATTGAAATTCCATCAGAACATATTGGCGCTGTGTGGCAAAAACGCTGGGAGAGAATTATGCGTCGTAAGAAAAAAATAGAAGCGGAAAAAGAAGAAGCGGAAAAAGAAGAAGCAGCGGCCGCTGCAGAAGAAAGTACCAGCGCAACGGAAACAATAACTTAACAAATTCCACACTTTTTAAAATCTGGCAGGCTTATCCTGTTACAAAGCCGGTTACTTACTTTTGCCCATGCAAATAAAAAACTATACCCAGGAAACCATACTTACCAACTTACGAATTGAGACCTTGAATGAGATGCAAATGGCCGCTATAAAAGCCATTGCACAAAATAATAATACCGTTCTTCTTTCGCCAACCGGCTCCGGTAAAACGTTAGCTTTTTTATTACCGATAATAAATGCTGTTGATCCTTCCAATAAAAAATCACAGGCTTTAATAATTGTTCCATCCCGTGAGCTGGCTTTGCAAATAGAAACCGTTTTTAAAGCCATGGGCACGGGGTTAAAAGTAACAACCTGCTATGGTGGACATAAGCGTGAAATTGAAGAAAACAATTTGATACAACCACCCGCATTACTAATAGGTACGCCCGGCCGTTTAGCCGATCATATCCGCAGGGGAAACATTACAACCGATTCCATTCATACAATCGTGTTTGATGAATTTGATAAATCATTAGAATCTGGGTTTGTAGAAGAAATTTCTTTTGTTGTTTCGTCGCTTCCCGGTGTTCAAAAACGCATTCTTACATCGGCAACGGAAGCAATTGAAATACCTAAATTTATTGGTGCAGCCGATGCAGTAAAATTAAACTATCTGCCAGCAGATGCAACACCTACTGAAGCATTAGCTATACAAACCGTGCAATCACCCGACAAGGATAAAATTGAAACACTGTTTAAGTTGCTATGTTACTTAGGCGCCCGATCCAGCATCATATTTTGCAATCACCGGGAGTCGGTTGAAAGAGTTAGCAAGGCCTTGACAGAAAAAGGAATCATCAATACTTTTTATCATGGTTCTATGGAACAGCGTGACAGAGAGGTAGCCCTGGCAAAATTCAGAAATGGAAGCATGGATTTTTTAGTAACCACCGATCTGGCATCAAGAGGTTTGGATATACCGCATATCCGTTACATCATCCATTATCATTTGCCAACAACGGAAGACATTTTTACCCATCGCAATGGCCGCACGGCAAGGATGGAGGCAAGTGGTACTGCTATTTTAATCTTGAATGAAGAAGAAAAATTGCCTTCCTATATTACCACACCGGTTTTAGAAATTGATTTACCCAAAGCCAACGAGTTGCCTGAAAAGCCAAAGTGGACAACACTTTTTATTGCTGCCGGCAAAAAAGACAAAATAAATAAGGTGGACGTAGTTGGTTTTTTTACAGCAAAGGGTGATATAAAAAAAGAAGACATTGGCCTGATTGAAGTAAAAGACTTTTTCTCTTTTGTTGCATTACGAAAAAGCAGAGTTAGCCATACGCTACAACTCATTAAAGAAGAAAAATTAAAAGGCAGAAAGATTAAAATTGATGTAGCGAAATAAGTCTTACAACTGCAGTTGCAACTCTTCACCGGTTAAAGAGAAATACAAATTTTGCAGGCTATGCAAATGAAAGATGTTGTTGGTTATGGGGACATTGGTTAGCACAGCTCTGGCAAAACATTCCTTGTTATTTTTTACGTATGCTTTTATTTCAACAGCACCGCTGCCCATAACGGGAAGTACTAAACTAAACTCACGGCTCTCTGGTAACAAGGCATATTTTTTATTTTCTGTAAAGCCACTCTTTTCTAAAATGGCCGGCGCTAATACCAAAGGGAATATGTCCTTACCGCCATCCTTAGCCATGAGTTCAAAATGCTGATAGTTACAACGCATGGTAAGAACCCGCACTCCTGTTTTGTGCATCAGGTAATTATCTAAGCGATGTTCAATAGGTTTTATCATGCGCTAAAAATAAAGAGACAAACGTTCAAACGTCAAACCCAATCAAAAGTCAGAAATTTCAAAGCCGAAACTCCGTGGCCCAAAATTCGCAATCATCTCCCCGAATAAAGTTCAAGCATGGAACAATTGCATCCTAATTACGGCTTAACACGGAGCAAACAGGAAGGTTCAGCTGATGAAGAGTTTATCAATCCCTTGCCCCGTGCCGTATTAAGAACAAATACAGTTATATTATTGGATGGCGAATGGCGCTTTGAATTAGACACCTACGATCGGGGCATTATAGATGGCTGGCATTTAGACCATCACTATACTGATACTACGCAATGGCCTGGCTCTATTGAAACGCAGATGGCCAAGACCGGTAACCACTGGGAGGACAAAGTAGTGGCCTGGTACGAACGTGATTTTCCATTGCCAGAGTTAGTAAATGGTAATGGTAATCCGCATTCTTTATTACAGTTAACTTTTGGTGCATGCGGCTATGAAACAAGAGTATGGCTTAACGGAATTTTATTATGCACCATTGAAGGCGAGGAAGTGCATATAGGTGAATACACCTCGTTCTCCTATGAACTAAACCCGCAAATTCTAAGGGCACAAAACCGCTTAACCGTCCGCATTGCTGATACGATGGATGCCGATATTCCACGGGGCAAACAAGAGAGTCATGTATATAAACGTGGTGGTATCTGGTACCAAACCTATACTGGTGCAGTACGCAGTGTATGGCTGGAAACAGTGGAGAGAAATCGATTGCGTAGTCGGGTAGGAGTTGTAAGCATTGTAGAAGATAACCTTGTACGATTTAATCTCACCACTCGTATTGCTGACCCCGGGCAATACACCTTGCAGCTAAAAATTTACAACCGTAAAGGCACCAATGAAGCTCCGCTTGCCGAAGACAGTTTCCCCCTCAAATTAGAGAAGGGTGAAAAAGAGCAACGGGTTGTAGTAGAAGTTCCAGGCGCAGAATTATGGTCGCCGGAAGAACCCCATCTTTATGTTTTAATAGCCCAACTTGTTGATGAAAGTGGCTACTCCGCCACCATAGAAACACATTTTGGTTTGCGAAAAATAGAAGCCCGTGGTTGCTGTGTTTATCTTAATAATAAATCTGTTTATTTAGATGGCATTTTATATCAACCGGGTACTGCAACGTATGAAGAAATTAAGCAGCACCTGTATGCCATGAAAAAGCTTGGCTGCAACTTGGTGCGCATTCATATTGCCGGTGTTGACCCACGCATTTATAACCTTGCTGATAAAATAGGTATGCTGCTTTGGGTAGAAGTTCCATCGCCACATACATCAACATCCCGCAGCCGGCATTTTCACCACGAAGAATTGCTGCGGATGTTAGCATTGATTGAAACGCATCCGTCAGTAGTCATCTGGAGTTTGTACAACGAAGACTGGGGCGCACAGGACATTGCCACCAACCCCGAAACAAGACAATACATAATTGATACGTATCACTACATGCAGATAGCACATCCGCAATTTTTAGTGGTAGACAATGATGGCTGGCAACATATTTCTTACACCGGACGGTTAAAATCAGATTTGCTTACGGTGCATATTTACACTCCTGAACTGGAACGCTGGAAAGAATTGCTGGATGGTTTAATAAAAGGCAAGATGGAAAGCGTGGCAGCGTATCCGCTTATTGTTGGCGATCCGTTTTTCTTTCGGCACCAGGTGCCGCTTATTATTAGTGAATGGGGTGGTTTTGGTTTTGCCGATTATGGCGGACCTAAAGATTCGGATGACAGAACAATATTGATAAAAGCTTTTAAAGAAGAACTTCGCAAACGATCTTTTGCAGGTGATGTTTATACCCAGGCCACGAATATAGAAGATGAACGCAACGGTTTGATTGATGCCACAACCGGTGAATTAAAAGTGCCGGAAGGGATTTTAAATTCACGGAGTGACAATAAATAAACTGATTTTAAAAAGTGGGCACGATTATATCACTATACATGTATGACCCCAAAAGTACCAAAACCGAAAACTAAAAGCGTCGAAGGCTTTCAGCCTATCAGTTCCCTTATTACTCTTTCCCTGATCCTTGCTTTTATTGGCTTTCAGGTGTATTACCTTGTTACTACGTTCTTTGCCAAATAGTGGAGCAAACTACGTAAGCATATTAATCACAGCTAAGCCTTCATGTTATCATTACCTCCTGTGCTAATAGCCGCAGAAGCAGGAACCGGTAATTTATAAAAGCGTTTAATAAAAGGTAAGCGGCTTGCCTCCTTCCATTCTATTTTACCAATAAAAATTAAAAACAAGGAAAGCAAAACAGAAGCAATTAAAAACAAAATGATTTTGTTTTTAATGAAAGCGCTGCAACCAAAATAAATAAAATAAAGCAGCAGTGATATTAATACATAGGCAGTTAATTTTTTCCAGGCATAGGGAATGCGGTAATGCTTCTGCCCCTGATGGTAGCTTACAATCATCATAAAAGCATAACAAATTAAGGTTGTACACGCACTACCCCAATAGCCTAAATAAGGTATAGAGATATAGTTAAGCACAATCGTTAATACAGCGCCTGCTATTGTTATATAAGCTCCATAAATTGTTTTGTCGGTAAGTTTATACCAAACAGTAAGATTATAATAAATGCCAAGACATACATAAGCCAGTGCAATAATGGGGATCACACCAATTCCTTTAGCATAATCCGGGTGGTTTTTTACCCCTACCAGGTAACGGCCCCAAATGGTATCAGCAAACAGTGATACAAGCAAAAAAATAATACAGCTGATGACCACAAATATTTTCATTACCCGTGCATAGGTTTTGCGTGCATCCTGCTTGCCGGCTTCGTTAAAAAAAAACGGTTCGGCCCCAATCCTGAATACCTGGATAAAAATGTTTACTAATGCAGCTACTTTGAAATTAGCATTAAAAATACCTACCTGTTTTTTGTTTTCCTGAAATGAAAAAGGCAGACGGTAATCTAATAAAATCCGGTTGAGCACCTCATTCACCATCCCACCTAATCCCACAATGAGCAAAGGCCATGAGTAAGCCATCATCTCCTTCCAAAGTTTTACATTAAACCGCAAACGCAAGCCAAAAAATTCCTTTGTTAATAAAAGTAAGGTCACAGAGCTTGCTATTAAATTAGCAATAAACGTATAGCCAATATCTATTTTAGGATTGTACACAACCAGCAAAAAACTATCAGGATGTTTTTTTAAAAGTGCCGGACAAATTTTAATGAAGAAATAGGTAAGGATTACATAAATGACAATATTTAAAATTTTTATAGTTGCATATTTAACCGGCCGTCCTTGCTGTCTGAGTTGTGCAAAGGGAATGGCCGTCAAAGTATCAAGCCCTATAATCCAGGCAAACCATACAATGTACTCCGGGTTATCAGGCACCCGCCATAATGCTGCTAATTGTGGCGCATAAAACATCATCGCGCCGCCAAAAAAAATTGTTGTTACTATAATGGAAATCATAGAGGTGTTATAGACGTCGCCTTTATATTCCGGCCTTTGGGCAAAACGAAAGAATGATGTTTCCATTCCGTATGTAAAAACTACATTCAGGAAAGTGACATAAGCATAGGCAAGAGAAAATACGGCAAACTTTTCAGGCCCGTAAACATAAGTAAGCCAAAAGGTGAGAAACACATTAAGAAACCGCCCCAGTATTGTACTAACACCGTAAATAGCAGTTTGTCCCGCCAGTTTTTTTATGCCGCTCAATAGGTATTGTTTTGAAGAGAAAGCAAATTTAGGTTGAACACAAATTACAGAACACGAATAATAAAACACCAACTGGTCTTTGGGTAGACAGGTTACACCAATTAAACCAAGTGCACGAAATCATTTGAAATTCTCCGCTTTCATACTATAAATGAACAGAAAATGTTGTAAATCTTTTTGAGCTGGAAACAATTACTGTTGTTTGACTTTCTTGCGCACTCTTCATATAAGAACAATATTAGACAAAGGCAGGCTTTCATACAAGCATGCCCCCCCCCTTCTGCATTAGCTACCGCAGCCTTGGAGGAAAGAAAGCCGCGCTCCGGCCGTGAAACTTTTGACTTCCATTTATACTAAAATTCTTGATTTTCAGTTAATAACCCTTTAGTTTGCGACTGAATGAAATTGCACTGCCATATTTATTTACTACTTGCAAGTGTTTTGGCCGTTTCTGCGTTTCAAAACCTGGCTGCACAACCCGGTTTTAAAGTAGATATAAAAAAACCGAAGCCCTACGAAGAACGTCTGCTAAAAGCAGAGAAGACCCCCGATGGCAAACTGAAAACGCCAAAGCGGATCATGCAAAACCTTACCACCCGTTTCAATTATTATTTTAATGCTAATAATAAATTCAATGAAGTTTTAGACCGCGCTAAGTCGCAACATAAAGATGACTACTCCTCTCTTCTTTCGTTTTACAATTACGATTTAGAAACTACAGCTGCGGACAGTGCGCAATTGGATTCTGTGATTTATAAAGCCCGTACTGGCATTATCAACCATGACTTACGCAATGAATGGATTGATGAATTGTATCTTTTATGGGGCGCCTCTTTTCACCTGCAAAAAAAATTAGACTCTGCTGCGCTGATGTTCCAGTTTATAAATTACGCTTATGCACCGCAAGAGGAAGCAGGTTTTTATACATACATCGGCACCCGTAAAGAAGGTGCAAAAGAATTAAGCATTGCTACCAAAGAAGATAAAAAATTTTTACACAGTAATACCTTCAGCCGTAACAATGCATTTATCTGGCAGATAAAAACCTTGATTGAATTAGGCGACCTCACATCAGCCGGCAGTTTAATTACCACTTTAAAAAGAGATCCTGTTTTTCCTAAGCGATTAGATAATGGCCTGGAAGAAGCAGAAGCTTATTGGTGGTATAAGCAACAGCGTTGGGATAGCGCAGCAGCACATTTGATAGTGGCCATTGATGGTACAGGAAAGAAAGCTGAGAAAGCACGGTGGGAATATTTAGCTGCGCAGTTATTAGAAAGAAGCGGCAAAGCCGATGAAGCGGCTAAGTGGTATGCAAAAGCTATTTCGCTTACGCCTGACCCTGTCATGGAAGTGTACGGACGTTTAAACTTAGTACGCATAAGCAAAGAAGGCGGCGAAAATGCTATAGATAAAAATGTAGCCGAGTTGTTGAAAATGGCGAAGAAGGATAAGTACGAAGAGTACCGGGATATTATTTATTACATGGCGGCGCAGATGGAAATGGAACGTAATAACATTGTAGCCGCGCAGGAACTTTTGATCAAAGGTTCAAAATATAACAACGGAAATTTAGCTTCCCGCAGCAAAGCTTTTTTGCAAATAGCCGATGTTTCGTACGATCAAAAAAAATATTTACAGGCGGCTTCATTTTATGATAGCATACAAACTGCAGATTTAAAAGAGACAGAAGTTTTTCGGGTGAATGATCGAAAACTGGCACTTCAAAAAGTAGTGCTAAATACAAATATTGTTACCCGGCAGGATAGCCTCCAGCGTATAGCCGCTATGCCTTTGCAGGAAAGAGAGGCTTATATTAATAAGATGGTAAAGAGGCTTCGGAAAGAGCAAGGATTAAAAGAAGATATATTATCACCAACTGCCGGCAGCTCAAACATAAACCTTCCGCAAACAGATTTATTTCCTAACCAGCAAAAAGGCGAATGGTATTTTTATAATACTAATTTAAAAGCGCAAGGCGCAGCGCAATTTAAGCAGGTTTGGGGCAGCCGTCCCAACATAGATAACTGGCGCAGGTATACTGTTGTAAGTCAAAAATTGTTGGGTGCGGATGTGGCTAATACACGTGGTGTAAAAGATGGAAGTTTGCCGGTAGATCAACTGGAAAATAACCTAACGGCAGATGCACTTGCAGCAAAGCTTCCTACAACTGCCGATGCGTTACAAGCATCAAATGATTCTATTAAAACGGCGCTGTTCAATTTAGGTGCTGCCTATTTAAATGATGTTGAAGATTACCCATCCGCCATCAATGCTTACGAAGAATTGAGAAAGCGCTTTCCAGATGCGCAGCGAATGGATGAAATTTTATTCAACCTGTATTATGCTTATACAAAGGCAGGCAACACAACAGCAGCCGCACAAATAAAAAAGTTACTGCAGGAAAAATTTGCTTCATCCCGCTACACAGCTATCATTACTACCGGCAAAGACCCGCAGGCAAAAGCAGCTGTATCACCACAATCAACCAAAGAATACGAACGTATCTACAACCTGTTTATAGAAGGAAAATTTGATGAAGCCGAAGCGGCTAAACGCATTGCAGACAGCACCTATCAAACAAATTTCTGGCAACCGCAACTACTGTATATAGAAGCTGTATATAACATCAGGCAACGCAATGATAGTGTAGCAAAAAATATTTTAAATACACTTGTTAGCCAAAATTCAAATACACCGCTTGCTGAAAAAGCGCAAAACCTGATGAGTGTTTTATCACGCCGCAGTCAGATTGAAGATGAACTGAACAAGTATCAAATACAGGGTCAGCCAACCGATACAGTTACAAAAAAGGAGACTGCCGTTGTGCAGCAACCAACAGTTAAAAAAGATACCGTAACTTCTAAACCAAAAGAAGTTGTAGTCACTAAGCCTCCAATACAAAAACCGATTGATACCTTAGTCAAAAAACCTGTTGTAGCAAAAAGTAATTCTATTTATACCCATACCCCCGATGTAGCTCATTTTGCCGTAGTTGTCTTAGATAAGGTAGATATTGTTTTTGCAAGCGAAGCAAAGAATGCCTTCTTCCGCTACAATCGTGAACGGTATTATAAACAGCCATTAGATATACAAACACTTACGTTAAACAACGACACAAAGCTTTTATTGATAAGCAATTTCGCTACGTCGCAGGCTGCGGTTGATTATGCAGTACTGGCAAGGTCACAGGCAGCTTCGCAAATTGTTCCATGGCTTACTGCTAACAAATATTCTTTCACAGTTATTTCTGCACCCAATCTGGAATTATTAAAAACAACAACAGATATGGTTGCTTATAAAAAATTTTTAGAGCAGTATTTGCCGGGGAAGTTTTAGCCTAAGAGTTTAAAGGAGTGAAAGAGAAAAAGAGAAATACAATATTGATTAAGTTCAATTATTGTAGCAGGCCTTTCTGATTTATTAAGAGCAGTAAGTTCCAAAGGGTTTTTCTCGTTTTCTCTTTTTGTTTTCTCTTAGCCTCGTAGCTTTGGCGCACTGAATTAGTTTATAAATTCAATCTGTATGAAAAAAAGAACCCGCATTTTTTGGACCGTTTTCTTTGCCGGCATTGGTGCATTTGTGATGTTTATTATGCTCTGCATCTTTGGCGTTTTTGGAAAACTCCCTTCCTTAAAAGAATTAGAAAACCCCAGCATCCTGCAGTCATCCGAAGTGTTTGCAGCCGATGGTACACTGATGGGTAAATATTATACGGAAAGAGGAAACAGGAGCAATGTATCGTACCGCGATATTTCACCCCATGTACTAAACGCATTGATATCTACAGAAGACGAACGTTTTTACGAACATGCGGGTATTGATGCCAAGAGTACCATGCGGGCTATTTTTTTATTGGGTAAAGAAGGTGGCGGTTCAACCATCACACAGCAATTAGCAAAAACGTTGTTAGAGCAGGGCTCCAGAAACAAAGCCTGGCGGGTGATAGAGAAGTTTAAAGAATATATTGTTGCCATCCGGTTAGAACGGAATTTTACAAAAGAAGAAATTTTAGCACTTTACCTGAATGCAGTTCCGTTTGGTGATAATATTTATGGCATTCGCAATGCAGCCCGAACTTTTTTTCAAAAAGAACCTTACCAGTTAACGATAGATGAATCGGCTTTGTTAATAGGCATGCTTAAGGCAAATTCTTTATACAACCCCCGTGTGCATCCTAAAGAAGCAAAAGAGCGCCGTAATGTAGTAATAGGGCAAATGGAAAAGAACGATAAAATCAGTGTAACCGATGCAGCAAAATATAAAGCACTTCCCATTAAAACCAATTACAAAAAATTGGATGAGAACACCGGCTATGCACCTTACTTCCGCGAAGTGTTGCGCGGTGAGGTAGCCGATGTTTTAAAGGATTTGAAAAACGCAGATGGTGATTCGTACAGCGTGTACAAGGATGGTTTAAAAATATATACCACCATTAATACAAAAATGCAGGATTATGCCGAAGAAGCCGTAGCGCAACAAATGCCTATTCTGCAAAAGGCGTTGAACAACCAGCGTAATATAAAAACGGGCACAGTTTGGAAAGGCCATGAAAATGTATTGGAAGCTGTTATGAAATCGAGCGACCGCTGGAAGGCCATGAAAGAAGATGGATTAGGCGATAAAGATATTAAGCAATCTTTTTATCAAAAAGTGCAGATGAAAATTTTTGCCTGGAATCAAAAGCGGGAAAAGGATACGGTAATGACGCCCATGGATTCTATTAAATATCACAGGCAAATGATGCAAACCGGTTTTATTATCATGGACCCGGTAACCGGCGAAATACGTGCCTGGGTGGGAGGCATTAATTTTAAAACCTATAAGCTGGATCATGCACAGTTAGATGTAAAACGACAAGTAGGTTCTTCCATCAAACCCCTGCTTTATTGCCAGGCAATGGAAGAAAGAGGCATGTCGCCGGAAACAACTGTAATGGACGAACAGCAAAACTTCGGCAATGGCCAGTTAGTTCCCGCTACCTCTAAATCCTGTAAAGGGGGCAGTACCAGCATGGCTTCTGCTTTAGCGTGGAGTAAAAACTGTGCAACCGCTTATATTATGAAGCAGGTTGGCCCGGCACAATTTGCTAACTTCCTTGAGCGCATTAATATTCCAACAGAAGTAAAACCCTTTCCTTCTATTGCGTTAGGTTCCTGCGATTTAAGTTTATACGAAATGATGTGGGGTTATACCATTTTTGCAGGCAGTGGTTTTTCTACCAAGCCAACATTTATCAGTCGTATAGAGGACAGAAACGGAAACATAATTTATCGCTCCAACATTGGTGGCAACCGCAAACAAGTGGTAAGTGAAGCTACCGCCTATAAAATGTGTAAGATGATGGAAGGGCCTGTAACAAAAGGAACGGCAGCAGGTTTAATGCAGGATTTGGGTGTAAAAGAAATGGGGGGCAAAACCGGTACTACCAACGATAATGCTGATGCCTGGTTTATGGGTTATACGCCGCAATTATTAGCGGGTGTCTGGATTGGTTGTGACGATCGGTTCATTCGCATTGAAAGTGCACAAGGCTTTGGTGGCACCGCAGCCCGTCCTATTTTCCAGGCCTTCTTTAAAAAAGCCCTGAACGACAAAATTCTTGGACTTGATAAGCAAGCCACCTTCCCTATACCTGCAGATTTACAAAATGAAATTACAAATGCCGACATCATGGAAATTATTCCAAATGAGAACAATGCATCAGGCGAAGACCAGAACATGAATGCGGATGATTATACATTGGATACAACGTCTTATCAAAATATGAAACCTGAGTCGGAAAAACCAGTTGAGGACCTACAAAAGAAAGAGCCAAAAAAAGATACCATTTCAAATAAGCCGATTGGTAGTGCAACGAAGCCTGAAGAGACAAAAGAAAAAAAAGGCTTTTTTAAAAAGCTATTTGGCGGCAAGGATAAAGACACAGGCAAACTTAAGGAAAAGAGTAATGACTATTAAATAGTTTTGGGGGTTGGCGTTGCCGCGATAAGCAGCTATTACAATGATAGTTTACAGGGTTGATGTTTAAATGTTTTTTTTAGCCAGGCCAGGTGCTACTATGCAGCCCAATTGCGTCGCACTCTTGTACGTTCCTATCGCTATTCATCTTAAACCTCAACTTCAATCTCAACAAAGCGGGATAGGTTTTGCATAGAAACATTTGCCAATAGTTCTTTACGGGTGCATTCAAAATTGTCGCACGGTTTTTTTTATATGCCACGTAGTGGCTACCTGTTTGTAGAAAAGAAAAATAAGTAGAAACAAGATTGCCATGTAGTGGCTACCCCTCGTTCTTTGATTGGGTAGCCACTACGTGGCAAGCGTCAATCACTTATTACATGTTTCTACAAACGGGTAGTGCCTACAGCACATCTGAGCGACAATTTGAAATGCACCCTTCTTTACAGCACCTAATCCCAAATCTTTACTATTTTGTAGCCGTGAAAAAAATCCTTCTTTTTCTCCTTTCCAATTTCCTGTTGTTAGGTGCATGGGCACAAAATTATTGGCAGCAAAAGGTTGATTACACGATTGATGTTTCGCTGAACGAAAAAGAAAAAACATTGGATGGTTTTGAAAAGCTCATTTATATAAATAACTCGCCGGATACATTAAACTATATCTGGTTTCATTTGTGGCCCAACGCTTATAAAAACGACCGCACCGCATTCAGCGATCAGCTTTTAGAAAACGGCAATACCAAATTTTACTTTTCCGATAAAGAACAACGTGGCTATATCAACCGTCTTGATTTTAAAGTAGATGGCGCCACGGTAAAAACAGTAGACCATCCGCAGCATATAGATATTATTAAGATCCTACTTCCAAAATCTTTACTCCCCAAACAACAACTTACAATCACTACACCATTTCATGTAAAGCTCCCTTTTAATTTTTCCCGCGGCGGCTACGATGGTGAAACGTTCCAGGTAACACAATGGTATCCTAAACCGGCTGTATATGATAAAGATGGCTGGCACCCAATGCCCTATTTAGACCAGGGAGAATTTTATAGTGAGTTTGGAAATTTTGATGTGCATATAACCCTACCTAAAAATTATGTAGTGGCGGCAACCGGCGAGTTACAAAACAGTGAAGAAAAAGAATGGCTAAAAAGCCGGGTGGCTTACTCTACACCGGTCATTCCGAAGGTTAAAAAGCCAGCAGGCATTCGCCAGTCACAAACAAAATTGCGAACGGTTCCACCATCAACTTCTGGCAAAATAAATACAACTGCTGCTACAAAAACACTTCAATTTAAGGGAGATAACATTCATGATTTTGCCTGGTTTGCCGATGCCAGTTTTATTGTGGCACAGGATACCTGCCTCCTTCCATCAGGCAACATTATTCAGGTAGCGTCGTATTATACACCAACCCAACAAACTCTTTGGAAGAGTAGTATTCAATATGCGAAAGATGCACTGCGTTTTTACGCGGAAGAAGTAGGGAGCTATCCATACAATACAGCCACTGTTGTGCAAGGCCCGCAAAGCTTTGGCGGAGGAATGGAGTATCCTACTATTACCATCATTTCTCCCACTGCTTCAGCAAAAGAGTTAGACGTCACAATTTGCCACGAACTAGGGCACAACTGGTTTTATGGTATGCTGGCAAGTAATGAGAGAGCACATCCGTGGATGGATGAAGGCATGAATAGCTTTTATGAAAATAAATATGTAGAAAGAAAATATGGTCCTCAATCAAAAGAAGCAGAAATCTTTTTTCAAACCAAAGCCATTCGTAAAACTGATCAACCGATTGAAACTATATCGGAAGTTTTTAGCGAAACAAATTATGGATTGACAGCGTATCATAAAACTGCCGAATGGATGAAAGGCTTAGAACAAAAATTAGGAACTAATGCATTTAAACAACTTATGCAAACCTATTTTAAGCATTGGCAGTTCAGGCATCCACAGCCTGAAGATTTTAAAGCGACTATTGCTCCTGCCTTAGGGACAGATGCAGAAACTTATTTTGCACTTCTCAACAAGAAAGGCATTTTACCACAAAATGGCTTGAAAGGAACGGCTGTTTTATCGCCCTTAAAAAAAGGTTCTTTCAAAAATTTCATGTTGGATCCAAATCGAACAACAATTATTCTTTCGCCGGCTATTGGTTTTAATAGTTATGATAAATTAATGATAGGCGGGCTAATTACAAATTATGCATTGCCACCTGCAAGGCTTTCATTTTTTGCGATACCGTTTTATGCAACCGGCTCAAAAAATTTTACAGGTTTAGGAAAGATAGACTATGCCTTTCATTCGAATGGGTTTGTTAGAAAGACTGATTTGTTCCTGAATGCGGCTACTTTCAACATTGATGAATTTAAAGATAATAAGGGCAAGAAACATTTAATGCGTTTTGTAAAATTGGTGCCGGGCTTACGCTTTACATTGAAAGAAAAAAACCCACGAAGCACGGTTACAAAATACATTCAGTGGAAAACATTTTTAATTAATGAACAATCATTGCGAATTACGGTAGATAGTATTTTTAGTCCGACAGACACAATCATAAAATTTAATTACAGCACACCAAAAAAGGATCGCTACTTAAATCAATTGCAGCTTGTATACCAAAACTCCAGGGCCTTGTATCCTTTTGATGCAACGCTGCAGGTGGAGCAGGCGCAGGATTTTGTTCGCACAACGCTTACAGCAAATTACTTCTTCAACTATGCAAAAGGCGGCGGATTGGATGCACGTTTCTTTGCCGGCAAATTTAATTATCTAAGTGGCAAAACAATTCAAAAGCAGTTTGCCAATGACCGCTACCACCTAAACCTAACCGGAGCAAAAGGCTATGAAGACTATACGTACAGTGATTATTTTATTGGCCGTAATAAGTTTGAAGGTTTGCCTAACCAGCAAATTATGATACGTGATGGCGGCTTTAAAGTACGCACCGATTTGCTGGCCAATAAAATTGGTAAAACGGATGACTGGTTAATGGCCGTTAATCTTGTCAGTACAATTCCGTCTAAAATAAATCCGCTATCAGTATTGCCAATTAAAATTCCGTTGCGTGTGTTTGCCGATGTAGGCACTTATGCCGGGGGATGGCAAAGAGATGCAGAAACAGATCGCTTTTTATTTGATGCAGGTTTACAGATATCGCTTCTGCATGATGTAATCAACATTTATGTGCCCATCTTTTACAGCAACGTATATAGCACCTATTTTAAATCAACCATTCCTGACAAGCGTTTCTTAAAAACTATCTCGTTCAGCATTAATTTCTATACCAAGGATTTGAAAAAGCTTAATCGGGAAATAGAATTTTAATGCGGAAGGAAGCACAAATAAAATATCTTACCCGCACTCAAATCAGGGATGAATTATGGAATGGGTGTATTGATAAAGCGGGCAATGGATTGATATATGGATACAGCTTTTATTTAGACCACATGGCCGATAACTGGGATGCGTTAGTGCTTAATAATTATGAAGCTGTAATGCCTTTGCCCTGGCGAAAGAAATGGAGCGTTTATTATTTATACCAGCCTTTTTTAACAGCACAGTTAGGTGTTTTCGGGAATGAAATAGATTCAGAATTATTGGCTGCTTTTCTTTTTGTTATACCAAAAAAATTTGAGTACTGGGATTTTTCATTAAACCATCAAAATCTTTTTGCGCTTTCAAACTTTCCACTCTTTGAAAGAAGTAATTACATATTGCCGCTGACTACCTCGTATGAAACTTTATACAAAAGCTACCGTGAAAACATTAGAAGGAATTGCAGAAAAACAAAAGAGTACGGCTGCACCGTTACTATTAATGTTTCTATTACCTCCGTCATTGCGTTGACAAAACTACAGGACGCTAACACATCAGATAGAGACTTCGAAAACTTTGAAAAGCTTTATCATTTATTAAAAGGAAAAGGGATTGCAAAAACGTATGGCATTCTTTCCAAAACCGGTGATCTTTTGGCGTCTTGTGTTTTTGTTTTTTCGCACAACAGGGCTTACTATATTTTGGTAGGCAATCATCCAAACGGACGCACACTTGGCGCTTCTCATGCAATGATAGATGCTTTTATAAAAGACCATGCAGGCCAAAACCTGATCCTTGATTTTGAAGGAAGTGACGTTAGAAACCTGGCTTTTTTTTATAGCTCGTTTGGAGCGGCGGAAGAAAAATATGCAGCTATTAAATTGAACCGTCTGCCCTGGTGGGCTGCATGGATGAAGTGAGTTTAAAAGATAATAGTATCACTGATACCATATAAATTTATTAGCTCTTGTTCTGCAGTGATCAAGGCAAAAGGAATAATCAGGCATTTACGTTTTCACCCGCTAAAGCTGCTTCCAATAATTTTTCAGCTATCAGTAAATCAATCGGACGGGTAATTTTTATATTGTGCTCCTCCCCTTCTACCAAAGAAATTTTTAACCCATATGCTTCCACTACTGTAGCTTCATCGGTAAAGCGTTCTTTAAAATCAATTTGAAAAGCAGGCCGTAAAATACGGCTGTGAAAGGTTTGTGGTGTTTGCACCAGCACCACTTTATTACGATCTAACATTTCGTTATCATTCAACTCTTCGTTCAGCAGGCGTACGCTGTCTTTAGCAATCACTACCGGCACGGCACTACCCATCTGCAAAGCATGGTTGTAACAGCGGTGAATCAGATCAACGGATAATAAACAACGAACTGCATCATGTACAAACACAATTGCTTCTTGCTCTACCAATTGCAAACCATTTTGTACGGAATGAAAACGTGTTTCGCCGCCGGCGGTAATTTGTATGCGGCTATAATCAAAATAAGCGTCAATAATTTCGCGGCCTAAATCCATGTATTCTTTGGGCAACACTAAAATAATTTTCAAATCATTATAGGCTTCTAAAAAAGTTTTAAGCGTATAATACAAAACCGGTTTGTGGTGAAGCATTAAAAACTGTTTTGGCAATGCACTGCCCATACGTTTTCCAGTACCCCCGGCAACAATAATTGCATACGTAAGCATAGTAGTAAGATGGAAGGCAAATTACTCCATTAGCTCTAAATTATCGTATCAATTTCGGGATAGCTCCTTTTATCTTCGTGCCATGCAGGTTGATGTTTTAATAGTTGGACAAGGCCTTTGTGGCACACATCTATCCCGGGCTTTGCAAAAGGAGGGAAAAACATTTTTAGTAATTGATGAAGAACGAAAGAACACTGCTTCTAAAATTGCTGCCGGTATTATAAACCCGGTTACCGGCCGCCGTTATGTAACCACGTGGATGATTGAAGACCTTATTGATTTTGCAAAAATTGTGTATAAAGACTTAGGGGATATTTTGGACATGGAATTGATGCAGCAAAAAAGCATCATTGATTTTTTTCCCTCAGCACAGATGCGTAACGCTTTTGTAGAGCGGGTTTCGGAAGATGATACGTACTTGCATTCGTACCCGGACCAAAATAATTTTAACTCTGAATTTAATTATGATTTTGGTTGCGGTGAAGTGCGTCCGGCCTACAGTGTGAACGTGCAGGCCCAGCTAAAATTATGGCGTGAAATGTTAGTTGCACAGCAATTGGTTAGAGAAGAAAAGTTTCGGGTAGAAGAACTCAAAGTGGAAGCCAGTGGAGTACACTATGAAGACATCACAGCATCAAAAATTATTTTTTGTGATGGCATTGCCGCAGCGCAAAATCCCTGGTTTTCACTCCTGCCTTTTTCAGCTAATAAGGGCGAAGCATTGGTTGTTGAATGTGTAGGGTTAAACAGCGATCACATTTTTAAAAAAGGGCTGATGCTGGCGCCGTTAGCAGAAGAAAATATCTTTTGGCTGGGCTCAAATTATCAATGGGAATTTGAAGACGACAAGCCTTCCGAATCTTTTTATAAAAACGGCGATGCCTTATTGAAATCCTGGTTAAAGAAACCATACAAAATTCTGGAGCACAAAGCAGGTATTCGTCCGGCTACGCTGGAGCGGAGACCTTTTGCTGGTTTTCATCCACAACACCCTGCTATTGGTATTTTAAATGGCATGGGCACAAAAGGTACATCATTGGCGCCTTTTTTTGCACACCAGTTAGCACAGCATCTTGCCTATAACTTTCCTATAGCTCCTGAAGCTGACGTGCATCGTTTTAGCCGGATACTTTCAAAATAAAAAATTGCCTTTATATTTAGCCTGATCAACAATTTCTGGAAATGAATACAACAAACGAACCTCAATATTCCATCCCTGCCCGCTACCGGAAGATGGAAAATATGCACATAGTTTTTTGGCTGTTAAAAGATATCTCCTGGTGCCTGGTATTTAAACCACTTGGCATTGCGATGATTTTTCCAACTCTTATTATTTCGATCGTCATCGCATATAGAACAAGAGATGTAAAATCGGAGCTGGCGCATAACCTGGCCATCACCTTTTGGATAACAGCTAACGCTTTTTGGATGGTGTCGGAATTTTTTGGATTTGATACAATGCCCGTCTGGGGCAGCTTTACAGGCAAGCACCTGGCGCTGATCCCATTTTTCATTGGACTGGCTCTTCTTCTTAATTATTATCTTATTCAAAAACAAAAAGAAGAAAAGCTTTCGCAAGTGGCCACTCTATAGTTTACCAACAGTTCACATTTGGTTATGAATTAATGCGCACATTTTACGGTTCCTTCACGTTTTAAGGCACAGATTATGGCCTGCTAATTCATATCTCTAAGCTATGAGTAAAAGCTACCTTCTTCTGCGCACCAATAAGCAATCCGGCCCACATTCTTTGCAGGAATTACTAAAGCTTCAGCCAGCCGCCAAAGACTTGGTTTGGGTAGAAGGTTATAGTGCCGGCTGGCATTACCCATTTGAATTAGATGAATTAAAAGAAGCCGTACAGCCGCCGTTTACTGTTGGCCTTTCTTCAAATAAAAAGCAGTTTGAAAAACAGGAGCAACCTTTACAAATACCTGTAATAAAAGAAACATCCAAAAAAATATTTGTTAGCCTGCCGTCTCAAACAAAGAGCCGTGAGGTTGCAGAAGTAAAACCTTCGCTGGAAGAAAAAGCAGAAGCCTTGCGGCAAAGAGCATTAAACTATACGCCGCAAATCGAAGGTCCTAAAGAAGCTACCGAAGTAAAATACGTTCGTTCCTTAAACGACATCAAAGAAGAATATGCTGACTGGTTACATCAAAAAAAGAAAAAGAAAACGCTTTCATTTTCAGCGCCTTTAACTTACATCTTGCTCTTTTGCGTAACACTAGCAATCACTTTTTTTATACTGAAGGAAAAGCCGCAGCAAAAAGCTTCTTTACAAAAAAATACAGTTGTTGTAAAACAGAATGAACCAATAACTGTTTCAACATCCAACTCTAAAAAAGAGGTTGAACATGTAGCAGAAACTATAACTAATAATGCGGCATCACACATCCGACCCAATGCAAAACCTATATCCATAGTTACACAAAAGCCGCCCTTACCTACACCTGTTTCAGTAACTAAAATTGAACCTCAAAATAAGATTGAAGCGCAAAAAGACATTGAACCCATAAATACAAAGGAAAAAGCTACAGTGAGTGTAGCCGCATCAAAAGAAAGCCGTCAGCCGGTGGAAAGAGCTACTGACCTTCCTATCAATGAGCTATTAAAAACTTCTTCGCAATACATCAAAACAAGTGAGGGCATTGGCCTTGCTATCAGCCTTGAAAATAAAAGTAGCCAAACAATCCTTATGGTGGCTATTGATGTTTTGTACTTTGATAAAACACAGGCCCAAGTAGCAAAACAAACAGTTTACTTCAGCACAATTTTACCAGGTGTTACCGTTACAAAAAATTCACCTTATCAAAAAGCGGCAGCAGCATCGTACCGGATTGGATTGGCTAGCAGCGAAAAAAGCGGCTTATATGTAATGCAGTAAATGAATTGTTCCATTTGCTTTGGCTCCTTTTTTCGAATGAAAAAACTTCATCTTTGCAAAAAAAATAATTTTATGGCTTGTGAATTTTCTATTCCTTTTTCAGGCAGTGCCGATGATATTATGGCCAAAGCAAAAAAAACTGTACAAAGCCAGGGCGGCAATTTTAATGGCGATACAAACAGCGGCAACTTTGATGTGTCGGTGTTTGGAAATAAGATTGTAGGCAGCTATAGCGTTACCGGACAGACAATGAACATCAGTATCACTGATAAGCCCTTCCTGATCCCATGCAGCACCATTGAAGGGTTTTTAAAAAACCAGATTACATAAAAAAAGTCCCGCAATAATGCAGGACTTTTCTCATTTATTTTCTAAGGTTTCCCGTCTGATCTCATCTGCCAGGTTACCATCGTCGAATTCATCCGGATCTATGCCATCCATTTTTTGGCTCTGGCCAGTTTGTGCTTTTTCGATCTTCGCTGCGTCTCTTGCATCAGATTCTGCCGGGGTATCAGTAAAAGTGCTGCCTTTATTTTCTAATTCTTCGCCATAAACTTTGTTGGGATCACCTCTTTCTTTTAATAAGTCTTTGTTATCCATGATCTATTGCTTTATAGTATGATAATATCAGCCATGTTTTTTGTTCCCGGCAGATGAAATGTTGTCTTTTTTATCTTCTTTCTTTTCGTCGGCTGTATGTGGTATAACAGGCCGCCCGTCTGTACCTACCTGTACAAAAGCATGATCGGTATTTTTTTGTGGCGCTTCCTGTTCAGGAAATTTTTCTTCTTTATTTTCCATAAAGTTTTTTGATAGTATTGCAAAGATGTTGCCGCGGTTGGGAGAAGACCTTATGATCACACTACTCTTTGTTTATATCCGCCCCTAACTCTCCATTGTTCATTTTTCCTTCCCGCTGATCCTCTCTTTTATTTTTATCTTCCTGCAAAGGCTCCGTTTTTTTCTTTGTGTCGGCAATAGTTGAACCTGAAATACTTTGCGGAGCTGCCCCCTTATCCGGCTTCGTTGGCTGCTGTCCTTTAGTATTGTTTTGCATAAAAGAGTTTATAGATAACGCTCCGAAATTATTATGCCAGGGACAATAAAAAGGATCTTCCAATTACAGAAAATTTATTTTACTGAATAATGAAAGGAAATAATCTTTAATTGCGGCAGGAAATTTAAAATGTTCTCTTTTATGAAGGAACCCATTTATAATAAATCCAATTTTTTCTTCCTCGATTTACCTCTTTTATTTAAAAAAACATTTCTGAAGCTGGTTCATAACGATCCCTTACGAATGGCCGGGGCAACCGCTTTTTTTACTTCCTTTGCTTTACCATTTATTCTCCTTCTTCTTTTGCAGGCATTGGGATTGGTGATTGATCCATACAAGCTAAGGCATGAGCTTTTTAAAGACGTCTCCAGCTTGTTTGGTGTGCAAAGTATGCGGCAGGTTATTGCCACATTAGTAGCTTTTCGCGATCTGGCCAGCAATCCTTTCATTACCATTTTCGGCATCCTATTTTTACTAATGGTTTCCACTACACTGCTTATGGTTATAAAAGCATCTATTAACCAATTGTGGCGTATAAGAATAGAACACAACAGAGGATTTTGGTCGCGTCTTGGCACCCGCTTACAATCTGTTCTGATTATTGCAGGTACCGGTATTTTATTTGTCATCAACATTATAGCCGAAGGTGCAAAAGCCTATTTAGGCAAGAACATCAGCGAATTGTCGCCGGCACTCTCCTTTTATTTTTTTGGTGTGGTAAACTATATTTTATCACTCCTTTTTGTAACGCTTTGGTTTGGGATTATTTTCCGGTTACTCCCCGATGCCCGACCTCCCTGGAAAGTGGCATTTACCGGGGCCTTTGTTACTGCCATTTTATTTACTATTGGTAAATTTGTTTTACGCTTGCTGCTAACATCCGGCAACCTCAATTCTTTGTATGGCACATCAGCCAGTGCCGTACTTATCTTGTTATTTGTTTTTTATACTTCTCTTATTATGTATTTCGGTGCGACATTTACAAGAGTTTGGGCTGAGTACCGTAACCTGCATATCACTCCATTACCTTATGCTGCACGATATACTTTAACGGATGTGGATGAAGATTAAAGTGCATAGTACGATAGTAACTTTATAATAACCAGGGCCACCCATTATAACGGCACACTATTTTAATGAGTAAAGAAAAAAAGCAGCTACATGAAAACAGTAAAAGTTCCTCATGAAGGAAAAGGATATAAAGTTCAGTACAAGTTAGAAATAATGGACATGAGCATGACGCCTATTCCTTTTTTAAATGTGTATTCTGTTTTTATTGATGACCCCGAACTACAGAAAATCGTTGGTGAGCATTTCACCATTTTGCACCATCCTACCATTACTGTGATGCCACAATATGATATTACCACGCCGGGTAACGTGGATGAAAAAAATCTAAAAAAAGCCATTGCGCAGCAGATCATGAATGACCCATCGAATTAAAGTAAAACCTTGTATTGCTTATGGTTGCTCTTTATCAGCAGGAATACTTGACCCTGCCGGTTGCCTTGCATTCCATGTTTTTGTTCTAAATCCTCAATAGCCAGGCCACCTGCATTATTGCTATAATCAGCTATTGGGGAACCGGGACTACGGTAAGGTTTGGGCCGGATGTTTGGTTCTGATTCTTTGCATAATCTTGTCATTTAATGTTTTGCATAAGGAGTATTTTAAATTTTAAAACAAGTCATATGAAAATTACTTAGCAGCTTTTTCTTTACCCCAATTATCTTCCATTTTCTTATATGACTTTTTATCTACGCCTGATGATTTTTTACTTTTTGAATCTCCCTTTTTTTTATGCGCATTAATGTTATTCACCAATGAATTTTTTACGCCTAATTTATTTTTAGCACGGCTCCCTTTTTTGGAAGCACCTTTTTTAGGTCCAGGTTTTTTTGTTGTTGTTGCCATATTATTTTTACACAGATGTTACAAGGAGTATACCTAAAAAAGTTTGTTTAAGGCAAATGAAATCATGAACCATTTAGTTGAACAATAAAATGAAAAATACTTATGGCCTTAACGGAACTGTCTCCACCACTTGCTATTATGTGGCCGTCCATCTATATTTATTGTATCGCCGGGAGCGGGCAGCACCAGTTTCACTTTTCTCTTTTCCGCTTCTATCATAAGCCGCTCCACAGGCTCTTTCCAGGGATGTAGAGCCAAATTAAAAGTGCCCCAATGTATCGGCATCAGTACATCCGCTTTCAAGTCTATAGATGCTTGCACAGCATTCTCAGGTCCCATGTGAATCGCTTCCCATTCCTGGTTGTACGCACCTATTTCCAGTAAGGCTAAATCAAAAGGGCCCAGCTTTTCACCAATGGCAGTAAAGCCGTCAAAGTAGCCGGAGTCAGCACCGAAATAAACATTGTGTAGCGGACCTTTTATGGCAAACGATCCCCATAATGTTTTAAATCTATCACCTACCCACCTGCCGGAGAAATGCCTTGCCGGCGTTGCTGTAATTGTATAATCAAGTTCTAACAGCATGGAAACACCCCAATCTAATTCTGTAATTAAGCCTTTATCAATCCCCCAATCTCTTAGTCTTTTTCCTACACCCAACATAGTAATTACAGGAATGCCTTTTTGTGTAAGCGTGATGATGGCCTGTTTATCTAAATGGTCGTAATGGTCGTGAGATAAAAGGATGTAATCAATAGGCGGGAGCTTCTCTATCTTCAAAGGATTAGCAAAGAACCGCTTTGGCCCAACTTTTTTAAATGGTGATGCTCTTTCGTACCACAAAGGATCAGTAAGAAAACGCTTTCCATCTACTTCTATAATTAGAGTTGAATGGCCTAACCATGTAACCCTCACCCCATTTATTGGCGCTTGTTTAAAAGCAGCTTCTCTAATCCAAAACGGTCCTAACGGTTTCAACGGCTCGCGGCCAGGATGTTTTTGCAAATATTTTTTCAGCACCCGCCAAAAAGCGCCTTTTCCCATTACCTCTGTCGGGACAGGATTTAAAAATATTTTCCCATTATAATGATCTGATGTTTGCATGGCGTAAAGTAAATTAGAAAAACAGTAGTAAGGAGTGTCGCTATTTATTGCTGCATAAAATTCTATAAAAATTTTATGATAGTTACAAGGTTGACGGATGGGACGCCGTCAATAGCGAAGTAGGTTAACAGTGAGTACTAATGTATCACCTTAAATAATTATTATTGCTTGTATGCCAGCTTTGCCGGGGCGCCAATGGTCTTTAAAATACCCACAAGACTGGTTTTCCACACAAGATTTAAAAAACCAGCGTTGGTGTTGCGTATGAATTCCCCCATTTCCCGTCTTGGTTCCTTGCTGCCTTTTGGGTTATCGGCTTTTAACACAAACAAATTAGCTAAAAAACTTGTCACGTCTTTTTTATCAAGCGCCTTCTTTCCACTCTCTTTCTCCAGCAATGAAACCTTGATATCTTTATACAACACCAGTACATCGGATTTAGCTTTTGTTTCATTGCCGGTTACTTTTATTGTTATGTTTTGAAGGCTCCCATTTTTTACGCTTACCAATCCAAGTGGTGCAGCAAAAGAATTAACCAACTGGCCATCAAAACCATCAAGAGAAAGGTCGGCGGAAAAGACACCTTTTTTATAGTTCATCATATCTAAACTAAAGCTGGCTTTTAACGGCACGGTTCGCATAAAATGTGCAGACGCCGTAATGGTTATCTTTTTTCCTTTTGGCAACTTTTCCGGCATATTAGTTACACCATTAATCTCCATATCTATTTTATCCAGAACTACGGTTCCGGTTTGCGCTGATTTTGGATTCAACTCTGTGTAAGCAACTTCCATGTTCTTAACCCTTATTTTAGAAAGGTCAATTTTCATTGGCATCTTCATTATAAGCTGGTTAGGGAAGTTGCCCATTTTAGAGGCGGCAGGAAATGACCTGTCTAAGTACACTGCCAGCTTTAAGTTAGCGATGGTTACGTCACCAGCTTCCAGCCGTTCCTCATTAAGCACATCCCACCAATCCATGTTTTTAATAGTAATGGATGGCACGCTCAAATCAAAAATCTCTTTCCTGGTTTTGAATTTTTTTTGTAAGGCAGCTTTGCTAAACTTTGATTTAAAGCTTAGGTTTTGCAAGCTTACCGTCTGCTGCGGCGCCTTTACAGTAACCATTCCAATTTTCATATCGTACAAGCCATCAGTAGTAGTAGCAATAAAATTTTTAAACGAGATAAAGGCTTCTTTTGCAAATAGAAAACGGGCCTTGTCGTTGCGTGTAACCGAATCTATTAAAACATCATTCATCACGAGAGAAAACTCATTCAATTTTGTTTGCTTGGCGTTCTTGTCATCGTTGTAGTGAACAACAGTGGCGCCTTCAATCACTAATTTTTTCAAAGAAAATTTTTCCATCTCTTTTAAAAAAAGATCAGAAAAACCTTCCTCTTTTTTTGCCTTTTCCTTTCGCTTTTTATGGTGGATTTCAATATGAGGATTCACCAGCTTTAGTAAGCTATAATCCATTGTTTTACTGGTAAGCGCATCGTCCAGATTTATACCTTCTATTACAAAGCTTTTGAAAGAGATTTTAAATACATCGTTTGGCGCCTGTGCATTTTTAATTAAGGCCGCCAGTGTTTCTTGTTCCGGTGCCAGTATAACATTTTGCAATGAAATAGTAGAAGCTAATATATCTACACTCATATCAGCTACTGATAAATTATATAAGCCGTTGGAACTTTTAGTTACCAACTGTTGCAGCTTCTTAATAAATAGCGGACGCAAATCAATTGGTGAGCTTTGTTTTTGTGTGATAGTATCGTTCTTGTTTTTTAAGGAAGACAGCGTTTTTTCTTCCTTATGAATTGACGATTGAA
>MWWF01000002.1_pt1 | contig 33359 bp, 32 predicted proteins | sample 1047351 | NCBI WGS metagenome assembly MWWF01 (sample SAMN06349970, study PRJNA376086) | soil metagenome | isolation source: MGM-3 sample Antarctic (ecotone) soil | place: Antarctica
GATATTATAGCGTTTGATGTTGATCCGCCGGGGACGCTCGATCCTCCAGCTGCGTACATTCCACAGGCAGGCGTCTGCTCCGGCGGGGGCGGCAAGGTGCCTCGATTGTTCTCGATCTTTGTTCCATGCGCCTCAAAAGAAAGTGAATTATTGTTGGCACCGGTAGTGGCTGCAGGCTGGCTCAATCCTGCATTCAAATAAACGCCGACACCATTTTCTTCAAACCTGTCGCCGTGCGATTGAATGGTAATTATACCATTATTGGTATTGGTACCGTTTGCATTGTTGTTAAAAGAACGAAGGCCAATTTTATTGCCGTGAATATAATTTCCATGAAGGTTTGCACTTATAGTAGCACCCGACGCACCGTTTGCATTTTGAATTTCAAGGCCCTGGCCCTGTTGCACCAGGTTTTCCACTAATTCATTCTCTTCAAGGTTTGCTTCAAGAATGCGACCTGCGCTTGCCGTTCCTGCATTTCGGATATCAATCCCGATTCTTGCGCCGGTTACTTTCACGTGTGCAATTCTTACCTGCGATACTCCCTGCCATATAAGGTCAGTTTCAATTGCCGATAAAGCCTGTGCAGTTGCGTTGCCTTTTACCGTTAGCCATTCAATTATATTATATCCCCTGCCCATACGGACAGCGCCGGTTCGTGCTGCGGGAAAATTATTGGGCGGAACAAACGAAGTACCCGGAAGAACAGAAGCATCAATAACCACCTTGTCAGAATTGCCTGGCTGTCCCTGCAATTGCATATTAAGTTGCAGTTCGAGCCTGCCAGCGTTAGGATAGCTGGCATTTAAAATATAGGTTCCCGGTGCTAACACAAGGAGACTGCCTGCGTTTGCAGGATCATTAACAGCATCATAGAGCTGACTTATGTTGACAACATTGATCCCTTTTATTTTTTTTGTATGTGCATTATTATTGACACCAGCTACAGGGGCATTATTCTCCTGCTGCTTCAGAACTGTTGTTTCTTTTTGACAGGAAATAAAAACAAAGAGCACAAGGCTTACTAATAACAGCCATTTTGCAGTGGAGAATTTGGTTAATGATTTCATGACGATAAATTTTATTGGTGAGAGATTTATATAACTAAAATACTTTGCCGGGATGATTGCAATTTTCCATAATCGGGCAACAACTTTTACTATCGTGTACATATCCGCATCAAGGTTGTAATCACCGTTTACCGTCGGTACAATGCATTGACAGGAAATACATAGTCATTGACCTATAATAGGAAAGAAGACCGCTTTTTACAAAAGCGATTCTATAATTTTATAGAAGAACACACTTGTATGAGCCAACATGATTTTATATTCTCCAATCATGTCCGTCACCGGATTGCAAGGCATGCTGCATTTTGGTTTGCCTGTTATATCTTTTATTTAATTACATTTTATATACCCCATTGTGTTTTTCCTGCCTGGAATACAGAAAAATTTGCTGCAAATGCTACCAGGCTTGGCTTAGGCAGGTGGATATGGTGGCGAATATTTAATTCAACCGTTACTTTTATTCCGCTGCTGACATTTGCTTATACAGTTATTTATTTTTTGTTGCCTCGTCATTTTTTCAGCAAAAAAAACTGGTTCGTTACAATGGCTTTTTTTGTACCCGCTCTTATAGCTATCCTCGTAGTTCAGTATTACAGTAGTTATATCGTTCATTGGAGTTTGGTTAGGATAAATCCAGCCAGGACTATCCCTCCTCCGGATAAAATAATAAGCAGTATTCCTATTTATGTTTTATTTAATTATCCTATTGTAGCCGGCTTCGCCGTTATAATTAAAATGATAAAACACGGATGGCTGAAACAACAAGAGACAGAGCAGATAGCCCGTGAAAAAGTAAAAACCGAATTGCAAATATTGAAAGGACAGATCCATCCGCATTTTCTCTTCAATACCTTAAACAATATTTATTTCTTTACGTTAACGTTCCCGAAAAAGGCAGTAGAAATGCTTACCAAACTTACCGGCATACTTCGCTATATAATAAATGAATGTGGCCAGCATCTTGTGCCACTGGAAAAAGAATTAGAAATGATACAGGACTATGTTGCGCTGGAAAAAATCCGTTATGGAGATCGCCTGAAAATGGTATTTGAAATCAATGGCGATTGCAATCATAAAATGATCAGCCCCCTGCTGCTGATACCATTGGTGGAAAACAGCTTTAAACATGGCGCCAGCAAAATGCTGGAGCATCCCTGGGTAAATCTCAACATCACTGTAGATGGTCAGTTTTTATTTTTTTTGTTAAGTAACAGCAGGCCCGATATGAAGGTGATGGAGGATAACAACAGGCATATCGGGTTAAAGAATGTGAAGAAAAGATTACAACTACTATACCCGTCTGCGCATGAATTGAATATTGCAGAAAACACAAAAAGTTTTGAAGTTTTTATGAAAATACGTTTAGATGAAACGAATGTTACTAAAAGAGATGTAAAAACAAAAACCATAGAATATGCAGTGGCATAATTTCATTTTTTCCAATCAATCAGGGCAACGTATGCAGCGCCATTTCGCATTCTGGCTGCTGTGGCTACTGTATATTGTTTTTACCATTTTTTTTACGCAAAAACTTTCCGGGCCTTTTTTTTATCATCACCAACCCGGGTTAAATGAGTTGGGATATCTGCAATACAGCTTATTGGTTTTACTAAAATCAGTTTTGCTACTGGTTACTCATTTATTTTTTTGCTATGCTATTATTTATTTTTTGCTGCCCAGCTACCTGTTAAAAAAAAATCATTTGCATTTGCTTACAGGTATATTGCTATTGTGCGCACTCAGCATACCGTTGGGGTATTTTTTATACGCACTGGTTTATCCTTGGGTTGACAGGCTATTCCATCTTCATGCAGCTGAGATAAATCAAAACGTTTTCTGGACCAGCATCAGCGCCGGGCTGATAGGTTCAATCAAAGTAACTCTTGTCGCCGTTGCCATTATATTATTGAAACGTTGGTGGCTGAAACAAAAAGAAAAAGAACAATTACAAAGAGAAAAAGTAAATGCTGAACTGCAGTTATTAAAAGCGCAAATACACCCGGCTTTTCTTTTTAGCACACTCACCAACATTATTTCGTATGCCCGGGTGGCCTCATCTAAAGCACCCGAAATGCTGATAAAACTGTCTGACTTGTTAAGTTATATGTTGTACGAATGTGATGTGCCTAAGGTAGGTCTGGAAAAAGAAATGAGTATGGTAAAAGATTATATGGGGCTTGAAAAAACAAGACAGGGTGAAAGATTAGAAATGACCGTTCAGATCAATGGAAATATCAACGGACAAATGATTAGCCCTTTAATATTACTTCCCTTTATTGACAACGGCTTATCTTATTGTAATAGGGAACGATTAGAACAAGCCTGGATAAACCTGGATATAACTATTGATGGCAATAATTTATCCATGAAATTAATTAATGGTTTGCCGGTGGGAATAACGGGGCAAACAACTGATGATGAACAACGGCTTACCAATGTACAAAAACGCCTGCACCTGCTATATCCCGGCAGGCACGAATTAAAAATAAATGCTGAGCAGGAACTGTTAATGGTTTATTTAAATCTTAAATTAGATGAGGCAACACAGGAAGACCAAACTACTATTGAAATAACTAAACCTGCTTTGAACTATGCCTGAATCTAAAAAAATAAGATGCCTGGTAATAGATGACGAACTTCCTGCAAGGGAAATTTTGAAAAAACATATTGCCGGTGTGGAAGCATTAGAACTATCCGGCACCTGCTCCAATGCTGTAGAAGCCATTTCATTTCTTAATAATCATAGCATCGACTTACTGTTTCTCGATATCCAAATGCCACACTTGCTTGGAACACATTTTATTCGTACCCTGAAGAATCCGCCTAAGGTTATTTTCACAACCGCTTACCGCAAATATGCGGTGGAGGGTTTTGAACTGGATGCCGTGGATTTTTTATTGAAACCCATCAGCTTTGAACGGTTTTTAAAAGCCGTAAATAAAGTGTTACAAATAAATCTGCAGGGCAACTTTGCTGCACCTGCTTCAACCGAAAACCATTCAGAGTCTGTGCCGCCTTTTTTGTATTTCCGTGCCGATCGTAAAATGGTAAAAGTGTTGTTTAATGATATATTGTACATAGAAGGGTTAAATGATTATATAAAGATCATCACCACTAATAAAACCATTGTTACAAAACACCTGCTTGCATCACTGGAAGAAATGCTGCCGTCGAATGAATTTGTCCGTATCCACAAGTCTTTTATCATCGCTATCAATAAAATTGAAAGTTTTAATGCTGACTCGGTAGCAATCGGGAAGAAAGAAATCCCTGTAGGACGGCTATTCAAATTGAATCTGAATAAAATCCTTAGTTTATCTGCTGCTTCGCCGGCTGTCAGTTCCGGCAATTTGTATTCTTTGAAAAAGAATAATGGTGGCGGCTCTCATTAGCAAGAGTAAAACATTGACTATGCTGCAGCTTTTAAAATTAACTATTGATACGTTGAGAAAGGTCTCATGGTTAAGCTGCATACTTTTTATTTTTTTTTCATTTTGCTTCTCTGCTTCCGTCGCACAAAATGGAATCATTAATGGGGTTGTGAAAGACGGAGAAACAATCCTGCAATCAGCCACGATTTCACTATCAGACAAAAAAACCCTGACTGATTACGCTGGTGAATTTTCCATATCCATTAGCCCCGGCACCTATACACTCCTGGTTACACATGTTGGCTATAAAAAAATTGAGCAGTCCATCATCTTAAATAATGGAGAAACAAAATCATTTCAATTTAACATGGAAAGAAATGAACTGATGGGTGAGGTTGTGGTATTGGGTTCCCGTTCTTTTATTCAACGCAGTAATCTCAATACAACTGTACCTGTCGACCGCATTTCTTCTAAAGAGTTAAAACAAACCGGTCAGCAATCACTCATTCAAATGCTGAATTTTTCAGCGCCATCATTTAATAGTTCCCGGCAAAACTTATTTGAGCCGGTAACATTGCGTGGGCTTAGCCCTGATCATTTGTTGATTCTACTAAATGGCATCCGCTATCATAATACTGCCTATATCAGTACCGCTGCAATAAGAGGAACGCAGGGACGAGGTTCTGTCACCAATGACCTTAATTCTATTCCTTTCTCTGCTATTGAAAAAATTGAAATACTCAGGGATGGCTCCTCTGCACAATATGGGTCGGATGCCATAGCAGGAGTAATGAATATTGAATTGAAAAAAACAACAGGGAAAACATTTATCAACCTGCATCTTGGCCAGCACTATAAAGGGGACGGTGAAAGTATTGTATTCGGGATCAACCATGGATTCAGTCTCAGTAAAAAAGGTTTTCTCAATTTCTCAGGTGATTTCCGTTACAGAGAACCAACGCACCGCGGCGGCAATTATATGGGAACGGTTTATTACAATATTCCAGCCAATGCTTCTCCGGCTTTGCGTGACAACATAATGGCTTTGGACAACAACAAGATTCAGGAAAGAGGCTTTAACCGAAAAAATGCTGTCAGTAATGATGGCATCATACCATTAAGTAGTTCAGGATTTTTAGTTAATGGAGGTTACCCAATTAACAGTAAAATTGAATTGTATTGGACAGGTACCCTAAATTATCGTCATGCAGTTTATCCGGGAGCGTATCGATATCCAAAAAACCAAAGCCAGGTAAATACGCTTTTATACCCCGACGGTTTCAAAGTCAGGGGTATCATCAATAGCTGGGATATTTCAGGAATAGCCGGTGCAAAGGGTAAAACGAATAAAGGATGGAATTGGGAATGGAACAGCGTATATGGAAAAAATACAAATACACAAAAAGCTGAGAACACAAACAATGCATCCCAGGTTGCTTTAGGTGCAAATGCACCTACTGAATTTTATGGGGGTACACCTGCTTTTATACAACAAACCAATACCATCAGCTTTGCAAAAGATCTTGCAAAAAAGATAGGTGGCATCAAAAGTTTTAATATAGGTTTTGGTGCTGAATACAGGTTTGAAAAATTTCGCACCCGGCAAGGTGAAGAAGCTTCCTGGAAAAATTATGACTCTTCTGGCAGAACGCAAGGCGGTACGCAAGGGTCAGGGAGCATTAGTCCTGCGGATGTGGTAAATGAAAATCGCAGCGTGGCCGGTTTATATGTTGACCTGGAAACGGATATCAACGATCATTTTCTTATTAATGTAGCGGGCAGATACGAGAACTACAATGACTTCGGTAGCAACCTTGCCGGCAAGCTGGCCATGCGATATAAATTCTCTTCTGCATTTTCCATACGTGGTTCACTGAGCAATGGCTATCATGCTCCTGCTCTTCAGCAGATTTATTTCAGTTCATCCGGTAATGCATGGAGAAATGTTGGAGGGGTTAGTACCCAGGTGCGGCTTGGAACATTCCGCAACAACAGCGACGTAGCCAAGGCTTTTGGTGTAAAGCCATTGCAGCCGGAAAAGGCGGTGAACCTGGGGGCCGGGTTTACATCAACCCTTTCTTCACATATCAATATTACAGTTGATGGTTATTGGATACAAATTAAAAACCGCATCGTACTTAGCGGAAGATTTGATAAGACCAATCCCGATGTAAAGAGAATACTGGAAAACTAATAGGTGGCATCAAAAGTTTTAATATAGGTTTTGGTGCTGAATACAGGTTTGAAAAATTTCGCACCCGGCAAGGTGAAGAAGCTTCCTGGAAAAATTATGACTCTTCTGGCAGAACGCAAGGCGGTACGCAAGGGTCAGGGAGCATTAGTCCTGCGGATGTGGTAAATGAAAATCGCAGCGTGGCCGGTTTATATGTTGACCTGGAAACGGATATCAACGATCATTTTCTTATTAATGTAGCGGGCAGATACGAGAACTACAATGACTTCGGTAGCAACCTTGCCGGCAAGCTGGCCATGCGATATAAATTCTCTTCTGCATTTTCCATACGTGGTTCACTGAGCAATGGCTATCATGCTCCTGCTCTTCAGCAGATTTATTTCAGTTCATCCGGTAATGCATGGAGAAATGTTGGAGGGGTTAGTACCCAGGTGCGGCTTGGAACATTCCGCAACAACAGCGACGTAGCCAAGGCTTTTGGTGTAAAGCCATTGCAGCCGGAAAAGGCGGTGAACCTGGGGGCCGGGTTTACATCAACCCTTTCTTCACATATCAATATTACAGTTGATGGTTATTGGATACAAATTAAAAACCGCATCGTACTTAGCGGAAGATTTGATAAGACCAATCCCGATGTAAAGAGAATACTGGAAAACTATTCTGATGTTGACCAGGTACAGTTTATGACCAATGCTGTTAATACAAAAACCCGTGGGATAGATATTATAGTAAATGGCAACTGGAGAATCAACAAAGCAAACCTCAGTGTCATACTGGCTGCAAATTTCAGCCAGACAAATATTTTTGGCCTGATTCAATCTACCGATAAACTTCCCGCCGATTCAGTAAACACAAATACATTGTTTAACCGGGAAGAAAGAATAAAGATTGAAAAAAGTCAGCCGGGAAGTAAAATAATTTTATCGGGAAATTATGCAATAGGCAAAATGGGTTTTTTAATTAGAAGCACAAGATTTGGAAAAACATCTTATGCTTTTGCATCGGAAGATAAATCCCGGGATGAAGCCTTTTCAGCCAAAATACTGACTGACTTTAGTATCAACTACTCGCCAAAAACATGGCTCACCATAACGGCTGGGGCTAATAATATTTTTAATGTGTATCCTGACCGGCTGAAGAATTATTTAAACACAACTGAAGGAATTTTAATTTACAGTAATGAGTCTTCACCGTTTGGTTTTAACGGCGGATATTATTCTGTGAATATGAACTTTAGTTTATAAGCGATGAATTACCTGCTATCTCATTTTCGGGTTTATATAGTTGGTAGCAAGTTTAGTTTCTAGATTCAATTACCAGCGAAGGTTTCCATTAGTGCCGGGCATGTCAATATCCATGAGTAAAATATCAGGCTTCAAAACAGGAGCAATTGCTGTGCATGATTGGAAGGAACCAAAAAAGCTGACCAACCCTTAAAAAAGCAACCATGCAAATTGTTGCCATGATTCTTATTCACTGCGCAAACTTGTGAACGTTGGAACTTGTGAAATGGGAGCTTTTCTTATTGCTTCGTATCCAAAATTACTGGTGCGCTGCCCTTGCCTCCCATCATAATGATCTTTGCATTCTGCGACTTTGCAATTTCCATCGTAGCCTTAATTTGTTCGTACTGCAACTGCTTATCGGTTAGGCTTTCTGAAATTATTTTTTGATAGTCGGCAATGCCTTGCGCTTCCACTCTTTTACGATCCGCTTCTTGTCTTTCCTTCGCTAAAATAAATTGCATTTTCTGCGACTCCTGTTCGGCCTGTATTTTTTGTTCGATAGTGCTTTTTACGGCAGCAGGCAAAGTAATATTGCGCACTAACAAATTTTCTAACAGCATTCCGCGGCTCTTAAAGTCAGCTTCAATGCCCTTAAAAATCCGGTTCTGAAACTCATCTCTTTTTGTAGAAAATAAAGCGATGGCTTCATAATAAACAGCATTGTCCCTGATGCGGGTACGGGCAATAGGACGAACAATTTTATCTTCATAATCAATGCCGGTTTCACGTATTAGTTTAGGAGCTTCTGTTGGCACAACGCGATATAAAACCGTAAGGTCAATGGTAACCTCAAGGCCATCAGCTGTTAAAACTTTTATGGCATCATCACCTGCTTTTTGCCCTTCGTTATGTACGCCGCTCATTGTATAGTTCTGTGTGCGTACATCAAGCCGCTCTACATTTACCAATGGGTTTACAAAATTTAATCCGCTGTTGAGTACCTCGGTTTGCACCTTGCCAAACAGTTTTTTTACACCTACCTGCCCTGCATCTATTTGCACAAAGCAGCTAAGTATAACCCCAAGAATAATAAAGCCAATACCAACTAATTTACCTACACGGGAGGCAGGATGTAGGTTGGGTGTTTGCTGAACGGCGAAAGAAACAATAAGTATGATAAATCCTAAGAGGAGTAAGAACATAATGATATTTTAGTAATAAAGATAATTCAGGATAAGGAAGGGCTTAATTTAAGCTTAGTACAAAAAACATCCTTTAGCACCATAATTAAAAATGAAAGAAATAAAATGTTTTTTGTTATTGGTACTATATAAATAAAATCTTTGTTGGCATCGGTTCGGTCATCGGCAAGTGAGATGGAATTATTCTTTCCATTTAATGCTGAATTGTACAATAAAATAATGGAGCCAATAGGAACAGCAGCCCAATTAGGCACATCTTTAAAGCGATAATGTCCTGAAGTTAAACTGGCCACTCCATACCAGCCATTTTGATCATCAACAATCCATCCACGTAGGTCGGCAGTACTATCGGTACAGGTTCGTTTTCCTGCAACAAGCAATTCTATATATTCTTTTGAACCCTGATCGCTTTGCGAAAACTCATTGATAAGAAGTCCCTGGAATTGTGCCGAAGCAGTGCAAAAGAAACAAATAACTATAACAGTCGGAAATGAGCGCATTCAAACGGCAGGTAAAGTTTGGCTGTTGTTGAAGCATATGAAAACATTGTTCCTTTTTACTTCTAAGATATCCGAATGTACACAAATAATCGAAGAATTGTTATACTCAACGCAGGCGGTCAAGGCTTTTAAGAAGCTTTTTGTCGGTAAGAATTCCTCGTATAGCCAATATATAAAATGCGGTGATGGCAAATTCAAAAATGCACCAGAGGGCAATACTGCCACTACTAAAATTTTTCAGTTCTAAAAAATATAGTACCAGCAACCCAATAGAAAAAAATAAGCCTGCATAAGTAAGTTTAAGCTGAAAACTGCGGTTACCAAATAAAAAGATGGCAGCAAAAGCCAAAGCACCCGTTAGTATAGTTACGATGGTAAGCCATGGGGTAGTTTGTGCATTAAGGTCAACGGGTGCCTGCACATTATCCATTAGCCAGTCGCCATTATAAAATGGAAAGCGAAATGTAATGGCAGTAAAAACAGCAGCCAATAAAAGCCAGACAGATTGTATGCGTTGGATCATGAAGAATTATTTGGCGTAAAATTAGGAAGGAACACTAAAATGCCTTTCCATATTTTGCGGCCAGCTCGCTGCGGGAATGAACGTTCAGTTTGCGGTACATGTTTTTGACATGCGTATTAAGTGTTTCAATGGAGATGTAATCATTGCCTGCAATTTCTTTATAGCTTAAACCTTTTACCAATGATTGAAGAATGGCTTTTTCTCTTGTAGTTAACTGCGACTCTTCTAAATCATTCATTTGTTCGCCCTGTTTTTGAAATTTCATAGCAATCTCATAAACCTGGTATTTAATAAGTACGGTAGCTATCTTCAATTATCCCACTAAGCGGTAGGATAATTACTATGCGTTTTTATTTTCTTTATCTGCCGCAGATGCCGCTGGCAATGCCCGAAAATAGTAATGTACACCTGGTGAACATTGGGACGGCTTTGTTTGAGGTAATGAGTTCTCAAATCTTCCTGGGCCGTTTTTAAATATTCAATAGATTCATTTCTCATTTTTAAAAACCAGGCCATATTGTTTTTGCCGCTATTTAATCCAAGCGGCAAAGTGTAGGTAAAAGGCTTGGTATATTCTACCGAAATGTGTGGCGTCTCTTCCAGTATGAAAGCCAAATAAACACTGTCTTGCCTGGGCGTCCATTGTGGTTGAGGGCCTGCACTCAAAGCCTTGCTAACTTCATGCATAAGAAGTAATTCCCAAATGGCAATGTGCTCCGTAACTTCTTTTATAGACCACCGGTCAGCAGATTCTTTAAAACTCCACTGGGCTTCTGACAGATTAGTTGTTTCCCTGGTTATCGAATCTCTTGTTTGGGTAAGATGCGTAAGTAAATAGTCCCGGTCTTCTTCTGTCCATGCCTTTTGAGAAAACAAATTATAGGACAGTAAAAGGCAGAAGCATCCGCTCAAAATGAAGCTTATTTTTTTCACTTTGTAATTTTTGCAGCTAATAACTCAGAAATAAAATGAATCACAGAGAAGTTCACTAACCTGACAGGCGTTTTTGAATCTGCATAATTCAATTACCTTTCTTCTGTTCTCTTTGCACTCTTAACCAAGTTGCTTTTAATGCGGGTTGGTAATTGCTCCTGGATCGAAAAAATTTTCCTGGCTTATTATCTTTCCTTCCTCATTAATTATAAAACGGTCGATGATACGCAGGGTGCAGGAAGGGTTTAAAATTTGACAATGAAATTCTACAGTGACCGCTGTATCATCTTCGTTTACAAAGCTGTCAATCAGTTCTACATTTCCAAGTAAAGAAGGCAATGGAGCCCACCATACAGAGCGCAGGCTCTCCTTACCCTTGAGAGGATTTGTTGATCCACCGGGGCATAAAGGTGCCCGGAGTGTTACATCATCATCGTAAGGTATTGCATCAAAATTTTTTTCGCCTAATCCTTTTATCACGTAATCCCTCGCTAATTGATGCAACATTCCGGTTTTGTCGAGTGTAGCTGATTTCATAATCGTAAAATTTAGAAATGATATGTGTTATGAACCAAGTTGCCTTTTCAAGTCTGTATGATCCCATTCTACTTCTATCCGGTCAATCTTTCCTGCTTCATCTAAATGAAAAATAAAAATATGGTCGCTGTCAAAATGTTTTCCCTTGTTGGTAATGTCAGCAAAGTCTTTCGCCTGCGTGCCTCTTATTACTACCTGGCAGCGAACAGCATCGCCATCTTCAGCGATGGCTGCATCAACAGTGTTGTCAATATCAGGAAAGCAATCAATAAGCGAAGTCCAGATGCCTTTGCCTAATTCGCCAATTTTTCCTTTGCCAGATTCGCCCAAGGGCTTAAAAAATATCTCTCCTTCAGTATTGCAGAAACTTAGCATTTTATCAACGGCCCGTTGCTGGTAAGCGAACATAAATGATACGCAGGCATTTTTTAAACTGAGTTCATGTTGTTGTTTTACTAATGTGTCCATAAAAAATATTTAATGATGAATGAATGTTAGTGCAGTTTTTTCCAGGTTTCTTTTAGTCCGTTTTGCCATCCGCTTTGGGTGTATAAGCCGTTAGTAATGGTGACGTTAAAATCAGCTATGGGAAATTCAGGCTTACCCCACGAAAAATACTCAACGTGCTCTGTTAGTTTTTCACCATCAAACTGGTAGGTGCCACCGCCGGCACCCACAAATTGATTGGTTTTTTCATTATAATATGCAAAAGCAAAGCGGGGGTAAGCGTAAATTTTTATGGCTTCAACATTTTTATATGGTCCTTCACCAAGCCTGGTGTCGTCCCATTCACCGCTTTGCATTTTCCAGGCACCTTCCAAAAATGTGTTTTTAAGTGGTTCAGAAGGAACTGTTTTTTCATACTTTTCTTTAATAAAAAGATGCTTGTATTTTTCTGAATCCATATAGCCTTCCTGAACGTATTGGTTACCGGTAAGGGCATAATTAAATGTATAAATACGGCCGACAGCAGTACTATCCCAGGAATAAAAATTTACCGTTTCAATATACTTGCCATCTTTAATTTTATACGTACCGCCACAGCTTCCGTTAAAAGGTTTTGCCGGGCTGCCAAAAAAAGCACCTATCCAATAGCCATCTTTAAAAATTTTTACAATCATTTCCTTACTGATGTTTTCTTTCGACATCGGTTTATCTCCATATTGTGCTTCTACAATTTTAAAAGCCCCGTCGGGCATTTGAGCATTTGTTTTGGACAGGCAAATCAACATGAGTATTGCGGGTAGCAGCCATAAATTTTTCATGATGCAGAATTTAGAACTAAGGTAGAGTGACTGACAGGTCTGGTATTGTAAGAATGCGGCAAGCTGTTGTAAAAATGCGGCAACTTATTTTAATTGTTGAGTTGTTGGTTTTTCAACATAGTTAGCCAGCTCAGTGTTTTCTTTCAAATATTGTTGTGGCGACCGTCCGGTAAACTCTTCAAAGTCTTTAATAAAATGGGCCTGGTCGTAAAATGCAGCTTCGTAAAAAACATCAGGCCAGTTCACTTTTTTCTTTCCTGCAATTAAATTACAGATATAGCCAATTCGTCGGATGCGGGCATAATACTTTGGACTTAAACCAACCTTTTGAAAAAAGTGGCGTTCGAATGTGCGACGGCTCATGCAACTTTCTTTAAGAAGCTGGTGTATATGCATCATTCCGTTTTTCTCAACAATCATATTGGCTGCCGTATCAATATAATCAGGAATTGGTTTATAAATTTTATAATGATGCAATAACATTTCCTCCATCCGCTTTACTTTTTGCAACGCATCAGCAGCAATTTTTATATTCGATACGTATTGCTGAATATAGTCTTGCGGAAGAGCAGTAAAAAGGTCAATGCGCTCTTCTGTAAATGCAAATCCATTTAGGCCAAACAGGGTTGACAAAGTGGCCGGTTTAAAAACAATTCCGGTGATTCCGATACTACCCTGCAACGAAAGTTTATAACTGTAGATAGATTGTCCGGCTACAAATTGCTGCGGCACTGCAAGCCTTTCATATTTTTTATTTTGAAGAAAATACGGATCGCCATAATTGATAACGATAGAGCAGAAGCCGTTAGGCGGCGACTCCACTACTATTTCCTTTTCCATCGGGCCAGAGGATTCCCAGATGAAATAACACTCCACAAATGGCGAAAGTATTTCTGCCGGACTGAATTTTTGGTAAAGCATGTGAAGGCTTTATCTCTAAATTTCGGAAATATTTTTCAGGCCTACAATAAAAAGCCCTACCAGAAATTTGGTAGGTTAATAAATCTTTAGGGTTAATGCTTAACCCAACTTCTATACAACAGAAAGCCATTCATCATTTCATGCACCTCATTCGCCGCAGATGTTATCGTAGCTCCATCATCAATATTCATCAATACTTTACCTAATAAATCCACTACGGTTTGCATGTGCTCTTCTTTCATACCTATAGTAGTAATGGCCGGAACACCAAACACGAATGCCCGAAGTAACAAACGGGCTTTTATCATCAAACGGCACAGCATTTTTATTTAAGGTGATGTGTGCTTTATCCAACGTCTCCTATGCGTTCTTTTCCCACTTCCATCTCATCAAAATCCTGTTAGTGCCGCATCAACCAAAAATGCTTTCACTTCCGCTTCACTAACCTCAAAGCCCGGCATGAATTCCACTGCTTCCTCAAAGCTGATGCCTTGAAAATAATTAAGCTGTGCCCTAAAAAGTTTTTCGCTAAACATGTCTCCAAAGAACCCTTTGGCTTTTGCAGAAATCTCAGGTATGGAATGCCTGTCTTTTAAAATAAAATATAAGTCAATATAGTCTTTCCATTTACTCCGCATTCCTAACGCAAAAGCCTTCATGGCTGCCAGTTCAGGCAGACCTGGTATTGTCATTCCATTCCCGATTACAATGGGATGGGGAATATCATAGCCAAAATCGAAAAAAGTGAATTTTACGCCTCTGCATACCAGGTTCAATTGTCCGCTTCTATTGAGCGTGACAAGAGGTTCTTCATTGTTTTCCTGAAACTTCTTTACTATTTTTTTGGAATGAATGTTCCCGTTTTTAAACAAATCAAAATCAATGGACCGCCGGTGGCCTATGTGCAGTGCTATGGCTGTACCACCAACCATGTAAAATTCTTTTTTAAAAGACGACAGAAAGGGAAGCAACTGGTGTTGCTGCTCATTGAAGACGTTAAGATGCATATTTGTTGAAATACAAAGTGAAGTAGTTTTGAAATTCAGGAAAATAATTCGATCTGTTGCCCCATTTGTTGACTTGTTCAAAAAAAACGGCAGCGGCTGTTTTAGTACCTACAATTGAAAACAGCGCTTTAATGTCTTCTTTGGTGGCGTAGTTAATAAAAAATTCCAACACTACCGGCAAGGGCAGGTTCTCTTTTTCACTGTCTTTTGTGTACCAGAACAGGTGGGCATTCTTCCGAATAAGAGCTTTTAATTCAGGACTGTTTTCCATGATGTGAATTTACTGAATTGATGCCCGGTTTTGGCAACAGTTTTAACCTAACTCTGTATACAATGGAAACTCATTCATCATCTCATGCACTTCATTGGCAACAGAACTTACCGTTGCTGCATCATCAATATTCATCAGTACTTTATCCAATAAATCCACTACCGTTTGCATGTGCTTTTCTTTCATGCCCCTTGTAGTAATGGCTGGTACACCAACTCTAATACCCGATGTAATAAACGGGCTTTTATCATCATAAGGCACAGCATTTTTGTTTACGGTGATGTGAGCCTTATCTAAAGTTTCCTGTGCTTTCTTGCCGGTGATGTTTTTGTTACGAAGGTCAATCAACATTAAGTGATTATCAGTTCCATCGCTTATAAGATGATATTCTTTAACAACAAACGCTTTCGCCATTGCTTGTGCGTTGTTTTGTATTTGCTTTGCGTATACTGTAAATTCTTCCGATAGAATTTCACCAAAAGCAATTGCCTTGGCAGCAATTACATGCTCCAATGGACCACCTTGTGTACCCGGAAACACGCCCATGTCAATCAGGTTGCTCATCATGCGGAGATTGCCTTTTGGATCTTTTGCACCAAACGGATTTTCAAAATCTTTTTTCATCATAATGGCGCCGCCACGAGGGCCACGCAAGGTTTTATGTGTAGTGGTGGTAACAAAATGGCAATGTTCAAACGGATCAGAAAGTAATCCCTTTGCAATTAATCCTGCAGGGTGTGCAATATCGGCCATAACAAAAGCGCCTATTTCATCTGCCACTTTTCTAATGCGGGCATGGTCCCAATCGCGGCTGTAAGCTGAAGCGCCGCAGATGATCATCTTAGGTTTTTCTTTTCTGGCCTTTGCTTCTAATTCTTCATAATTTATTAAGCCGGTTTCTTTCTCAACCGTATAAAAATGTGCCTCATATAATTTACCACTGAAGTTAACAGGTGAGCCATGCGTAAGATGTCCGCCCATGCTAAGATCCAAGCCTAATATTTTATCGCCGGGTTTTAATACGGCAAGCATCAGTGCTCCATTGGCTTGTGCACCGCTATGCGGTTGCACGTTAGCATATTCACAATTAAAGATTTGTTTCAGGCGGTCAATTGCCAATTGTTCCACTTCATCCACAAACTCGCAGCCACCATAATACCGTTTGCCAGGATAGCCTTCTGCATATTTATTCGTCATCACATTGCCCATTGTTTGGATCACCTGCAGAGAAGCAAAATTCTCCGAAGCAATCAACTCGATTCCATTCCTTTGTCTTTTTAATTCTTTTTGTATAATGTCTAAAACCTGCGTGTCTCTTTGCATAAAGCTGTTTCGGGTTTGCCCCCATTCCGCCTCAGGCGGAAAGTTTGGGTAGAGTTAATTAATTCTGTCTTTAATTTCTTTATTATGGTATTCCGTGTTCGTCTGTTCCCCCGTGTTCAATGGTAATTCTTTTCTCTCACTCTTCTAAACTTTGAACTTTGAACTGTAAACTGTCAACTGTAAACTGTAAACTGTCAACTGTCAACTCTGAACTTCTCTCATGGCAAAAATAAGCTCCGGCCTGCAAGGAAAGTCATTCTATTTCGTTGCTGTAAAAAGCCCTAATTTCGACCGCTTAATTAATTTCGACAATTGTATATGATGGTGCGTTTTAGGAACGGTGGGTTGATCCATCAAAACATTCTTAAATGAAAGCAATTATTCCTGTAGCCGGTGCCGGCACAAAACTTCGTCCTCATACATATACCCAACCCAAGGCATTAATTCCATTAGCGGGTAAAACCGTTTTAAGCATTATTGTTGACCAGCTAAAGGAAGGCGGCATCAATGAATTTATTTTTATTGTGGGTTATTTGGGCGATAAAATTCAGGATTATGTACGGGCACAATATCCAACTATCACATCTCATTTTATTTTTCAAAACGACAGGCAGGGTATTGGTCATGCTATAAAGCTTGCCCGTAATGTGGTAAATGGAGATGAAGCTATGATTGTGTTAGGCGATACTATTTGCGAGTACGATGTAAAGAGTGTGATAGAAAGCGAAATGAGCATGATTGGTGTAAAGAAGGTGGATGACCCACGAACTTTTGGTGTTGCCGAAATATGTAATAATACAGAAATTGCCCACGTGGTAGAAAAGCCGCACATTCCCAAAAGCAATATGGCGCTGGTGGGCATTTACAAGATAAAAGAAACTGACTTGCTGTTTGAATGTTTGGAAGCAAATATTTCGCAGGGATTAAAAACACATGGAGAATATAGCATTACCGATGCGTTGGATTGCATGATAAAAAAAGGTGCCGAGTTTAAAGCCTTTAAAGTAGATAGCTGGTTCGATTGTGGACGCCGGGATACACTTTTGGAAAGTAACGCCACACTGCTAAAAAAATTTGGCGCCAAGCCTGACTCTTCGGCCGATTATGAGAACACGGTTTTGATACAACCGGTAAGCATTGGCAAAAACTGCGTGATTAAAAATTCTATTATAGGCCCGAATGCTTCTATAGGCGACAGTACAAATATTGATTTCTCGATCATTAAAAATTCCATCATCGGTTCTTTTTCTAACTTGTTTGATATTGTTTTGGATGATTCGCTCATTGGCAGCGATACAGTTATTCGCGGTGAAACAAGAACGCTGAATATTGGTGATAATACGGATATAGACTTAGGTTGATATGCAGATGTGCGGATACGAGAATGTGCGGATGTTAGCAACATTCATTACATTAATTAACCTTCTTTTCTTTGCAAGGGTTTTCATCCGCATATTTGCACATCTGCACATCCGCACATCATGAATAGAGTTATAAAATTATTTAAGATAGACCTTCCCATTATCCAGGCCGGCATGGTATGGGCCAGTGGATGGAAGTTGGCAAGCGCTGTTAGCAATGCAGGTGGGTTAGGGATGATTGGCGCCGGAAGTATGTATCCTGATACCTTGCGGGAGCATATTCAAAAATGTAAAGCAGCTACCACAAAACCATTTGCTGTAAATGTTCCGCTTCTTTATCCTGATTTAGAAAAGCATATTCAAATTATTATTGAAGAAGGTATAAAGATTGTTTTTACATCGGCCGGTAATCCAAAAACATGGACACAGCATTTGAAGCAACATGGCCTCACCGTTGTGCATGTAGTAAGCAGCAGCAAGTTTGCGCTAAAGGCCCAGGATGCGGGCTGCGATGCTGTTGTAGCCGAAGGCTTTGAAGCCGGCGGCCATAATGGAAGAGAAGAAACAACAACCATGGTTTTAATTCCTGCGGTAGTAAATGCCGTTAGCATTCCTGTAATTGCAGCCGGTGGTATTGCTACCGGCAGGCAAATGTTAGCCGCTATGGTTTTGGGTGCAGAAGGCGTGCAAATGGGAACCCGTTTTGTTGCCAGTGAAGAAGCCTCTTCGCATATTGCATTTAAAGAAGCCATCATTAAGTCTATTGAAGGCGATACACAACTCTCCTTAAAAAAATTAACCCCCGTTCGTCTATTAAAAAATAAATTTTTTGATGAAGTACAAAAGGCTGAAGCCCGTGGTGCTGATGAAACAGAATTAAAAAGGCTTCTTGGAAGAGCAAGAGCTAAACTTGGTATGCACGAAGGCAACCTTGATGAAGGTGAGTTGGAAATAGGGCAGGTGAGTGCTCTGGTAAAAGATGTTTTGCCGGCAGGCGAAATCGTAAAAAATATCTGGGCGGAATTTTCAGAAGCACTTCAAAATCCCCTTTCTAAACCTTTAAAAGGAGCGGTGTAAACTACATCCCAGGCCCTTCCATTATGTTTTAAAAGCGACAGGCCGGTTGCTATAAAATTTTCCTTAAAAGGTTTGTCTTTAAAATGTTGCCATGCTTCCCAAAAGTCTTTTTTATGAAGGTCTCTCGTAGCAATGGTAATGTGCGGATGAAAAGGGCGGGCCTCTTTTTTGATTTTATAATCAGTAGCCCGAAAGAACACATCCGCGGCTCTTTTTATTTCTTTCAACTTCTTATTTTCTTCCACTGCAATAAACAAAGTTCTGGCTGCGAACGATGAAAAATCAGTAGTAGTAATTGTAAATGAGGTTGGCTCTCTTCCTACATTTTCTATATCGCCAATTAAACTCTTCTCGTTTTCTTCTTCCATCCAAAAGGGAGAAAGAATAGTAATATGTGCCGGCGATTTTAAACCCACTTTACAACCCCATCTATCAAACATCCATTGTTTAAAAGAAAAAATTTTTTTGTTTAATTCTTCCGGTAACAGAATGGCAATAAAATAAATTCCGATGGCTGGGTTTCTATCCACACCAGCAAAGTTTATGGTTAAAGCTTAGTTATCAATATCAAAATCGTCACCTTCTTTCTTGATGGTAAAATCTTCTTTACCATTTAAAAAAGTACTATATTTTTTTACTGCATCGGCCGATTGCTTTTTGCCATTCACAGTTAACTCACCCCCTTTATATTCTATCTTGTAATCTTCTCCTTTCTTTATCAATCCATCTTTTTCCAGGGCAGATACAAACTCTTTCCAGTTTTGCAATTCGGCTCTTGCTTTTGCCAATTCCTTTTTGGCTTGCTGCATTGATCTTTCAATCTCCGGCCTTATTTTCTGCATCTCCTCTTTCAGTTTTACCATATCCACTTCTTTTATTTTGCTTATTTCAGCTTTTATTTTTTCCGTATCTATTTCCTTTAACGCTTGCTGAACTTCTGCGCGGATTTTTTCTACGTCCACCTCTTTTAACGCTTTGTCCACGTCGGCTGAGATCTTTGCCATGTCTAATTCTTTTAAATTTTTGGCAAGGTCTGCCTTCATTTTTGCCATATCTATATCCTTCAGCGAGGCCCTGATCTCTCTTTCTATTTTCTGAAAATCTATTTCTTTCAGTGCTTTTACCATTTCAGCTTCCCCCTTATCCAACTCCAATAAAGCTTCATCCAGGTCACGGATTTTTTTTGTTGGAGTAGTGTCCGTTCTTTTTTGTGTTCCCTTACCCGATGATGTTTGGGCAATAGCTGCTGTTATTACCAGTACACTTACAATTAACACCAGCGGCATTTTTTTAATTAAAAATTCCTTATTCATTACGTTGATTTTAATGTTTATGAGATTGTTTTCACAAATCTACGACGCACTTCGTATAGTACCCAAACCGTTCATCCAAAAAAACGGTAGCAGATAGTCAATTTCAAAAAGGCAAACGATGCTATATTTGTTTTTATGCAGGTAGATGATGCACTGATAGATAAATTGTCACGGCTGGCTATGCTTCAGTTTAATGAGCAGGAACGGGAAGAGATAAAAAGCGATTTAGGAAAGATGATTTCTTTTGTAGATAAGTTAAAAGAGCTTGATACCACTGGTGTAGAACCCCTGCTTCATATTACACCTGATGTAAACATTCTCAGGGATGATGTGCCAGGCGATATGCTTACCCGGCAGGAAGCGTTACAGAACGCACCGGCGCATAATGATGGCTTCTTCCTGGTTCCAAAGGTTATAAAAAAAGGAGAGGCCTGATGCAGCCTGTTATTTTTCTGCACCATATTATAAAGAACTACTTCCTGGGCAAAGTAACCATCGAGGTGTTAAAGGATATTTCGCTTTGTATTAATAAGAACGAATATGTAGCGCTAATGGGACCTTCCGGCTCCGGCAAAAGCACTTTGATGAATATTATCGGCTGCCTTGATACACCCACCACAGGCGATTATACTTTAGCCGGCCAGACAGTCGGCCGCATGAGCGATGATGACCTGGCTGATGTTCGCAACAAAGAAATTGGTTTTGTTTTTCAGCAGTTTAATTTGTTGCCGCGGTTAACTGCTTTAGAAAATGTTGCGTTGCCGTTAGTGTATGCCGGTATTTCAAAAAAAGAGCGTACGCAACGTGCAAAAGAAGTATTAGAGATGGTTAATCTTGCCGACAGAAGTACGCACAAGCCTAATGAATTGAGTGGTGGACAAAACCAGAGGGTTGCTATTGCAAGAGCTTTGGTAAATAATCCTTCCATCATTTTAGCCGATGAACCGACGGGTAATTTAGATTCAAAAACCTCGCAGGAGATCATGACTATTTTTGGCCAGATTCATGCGGGAGGTAACACCGTGGTCTTAGTAACGCATGAAGAAGATATTGCAGCACATGCACGGCGTATTATCAGGTTGCGGGATGGTGTGATTGAGATGGATACCCCCTGCCCCCCTAAAGGGGAGACTTAGGTCAATGAAACTTTATTCATTACAATAGTTCTTTATAACAATGATTTTTTTGTACCAGGCTAAGTAATACTGTTTAGCTTTTCTTGCGTCGCACTCTTTTACGTTCTGTAATTCTATTCGGCAAAGCTGCCCAACAGAATTAATACAATTGAACGGAGCGACGCCAATGCCGCTTCATAGTAGCAATACAGTTGGCTAACAAAAAAAATTATTCAGTAACAAAAACACTCTTGCTTTAGCGGAGTTTAACTCAAACACCCCTTTAGGGGATGGGGGATTATGGCATTCAAAATTTATACAAAAACCGGTGATGGCGGCGCCACCTCCTTAATAGGCGGCACCAAGGTTCCGAAGAACGATATTCGTATTGAAACCTACGGAACGGTAGATGAATTAAATTCGTGGATTGGCTTACTCAACGACCAACTGAATGATGATGAATTAAAAAGCGAATTAAGAGAAATACAGGACCGGCTATTTACCATAGGATCTTCATTGGCAACAGATGCCGCGAAAGAATTAAAGATGCAACTTCCCGATTTGCATAAAAGCGATATTGAATTTTTAGAAGGCCGCATTGATAAAATGACCGATGTTTTACCTGTTATGAAATCATTTATTCTTCCGGGTGGGCACCAAACTGTTTCTTCAATTCACATTGCCCGTTGTATATGCCGCCGTACAGAGCGACTGGCAGTAAACATGCAACAGCATGAACTGTTCGTTGATCAAAAAATCATACAATACCTCAATCGCCTTAGCGATTATTTATTTACCCTGGCCCGTTACGCTGCACAAAAATTAGGCGCTGAAGAAATACCCTGGCAACCCCGGATTAACTCCTAAAAAAACGGGTTGGCCGAAGAAGTCAGGCTTTATAGCTTCGTTATGAAATTTTTTGAAATGGGCTTTCGTTATTTAGGGTATGAAGATTCTACCCCTATTGTCCTTGTTTTTCCTGGCTACTAATTTTTCAGGAAAACCTGCGCCTGAAAAGCCCGTGGCTGTTGCTACCATTAATGTTGTCACTCCTAAACTATTACGTACCGAAAGCGAAGAAATTATTCCGTGGTTAACGGAACGTAAATTAGCATGGGACGATTTTTTATGTGCGCCGCAAAAGCAAGGCGACGCGGTGGCTTCCACCAGTACTTCTCTTGGTATCTCGTACCAGGTAAAAAACGGTAAATTGAATTATGCCATTACCTGTAATTTCTCCAAACATAAATCCTGGGGCTTATTAAAAACAGACTACATACTAAAACATGAGCAGGCCCATTTTGATATTACAGAATTGCATGCCCGTAAATTATACCAGGCCTTAAATAATTACGAATACAATGCTGCAAGTTTTAAAAAAGACATCGCTGAAATTTATGAACGCATAGTAAAAGAAAAAGAAGAGATGCAGGAAGCGTATGATGGTGAAACAGATCATAGCCGCAGGAAAAGAATTCAATACGAATGGTTATATAAGATTGATACTATGCTGGAAGAAACAGCGATGTTTGCAAGTTACCCCTAAGGCTTGTTCGCAATTAATATAACTAATTCAAGTTTCCTGTTTCAAACGATTGTTTTCAACTGATAAGCAAAGATGAAGAGCAGTATTTTTAATACTTACTTTTCTTTCCTGGTGTTCACGGTGGCCGATGCCCTTTAAAACATCATCTGTCAAACAATAGATTCCGATAACTTTGTCCTGAAGCATTTGAGTAGGTTTTTGTTTTCGCAACTCAAAAATATTCTATCTCAAATGCTTCTCCTTTTCAGGAAACTTGGGTTAACTAAATATTTTTTCATCAATATCCATACTTCTCTTTCCACAAACTCTTTAAAAACCGTCGCAACTCTTCCTCTCTTGGGTTCTTTCCCGGATCATAAAATGCAGTGCCTTTTATTTCCTCCGGTAAAAATTCCTGTTCAATAAAATTACGGTCATAGCTATGTGCATATTTATAATTCTTTCCATACCCCATACGTTTCATTAAGCCGGTTGGTGCATTGCGTACATGCAGCGGCACTGATAGATCGCCTCTTTTGCGTACAACTTCCAGGGCTTCTTCAATAGCCACGTACGAGGCGTTGCTTTTATGAGAGGAGGCTAAGTAAGTTGCGCACTGTGCTAAAATAATCCTTGCTTCCGGGTAACCAATTTTATTCACAGCATCAAAACAGGCATTGGCTAATACAATAGCAGTAGGGTTAGCGTTGCTGATATCTTCTGAAGCAAAGATCACCATGCGCCGTGCGATAAATTTTACATCTTCACCACCTTCAATCATTCTGGCCAGCCAATAAATAGCACCATTGGGATCAGAGCCCCGCATGGATTTAATAAAAGCAGAGATGATGTCATAGTGCTGCTCCCCGCTTTTGTCATATAAGGCAATTCGTTGCTGGGCGATGTTCATTACCTGCTCGTCCGTTATCAAGGCCCCCATCCCGGCCTTCCCCCCACGGGGGAAGGGGTCAACGCTACCCTCCCCGCCTGTTTGTGGGTTCTTATTCGTAGAAAAAATTTTTCTTGGTGTAGGTGTACTCTCAGTTAGCTTTTGTGCAATTTCATTTAGCGTATTGTCTATATCAGATAACACCTGTTCATTTGTAAATCGTATGACCTGATAATCCTTACTTCTTAGCCAAAAGGTTCTTTCCTCATCATTCATTTTGTTTTCAGGCAATTCATGTATTAATCCATCTACTTCTACAATTAATCTTTTTGAAAGACAAACAAAATCAGCTATATAATTCCCAATTATGTGCTGTCTCCTGAATTTGAATTTTTCTAATTGTTTTCCCCGCAAGTGTTGCCATAAAATTTCCTCAGCTTTTGTAGGATTACTTCTATGTTCTGAAACAAAATTTTTTAATTTATTGTAAATAGCGAGATCGGCTTCACGATAAAATTCTCCCACCGAATATTCAGGATCTGAATCTGATAAATTATCTTGCTCAAGCGGGGCTTGTGCGCTGACCCCTTCCCCCGTGGGGGGAAGGCCGGGATGGGGGCTTGAATGCGGCTGCGACTGCAATGAATCAACCACTAATTCCAACAAATTCAACAACTTCCTCGCATCACCACCCGATAATCTTAGCAACGCTTCCGTCTCTTTCAATTCAATATTCTTTTTCTTCAACTCTTCATCTTTTTCTAAAGCTTGATGCAATAGCTTAATTAAATCATCTTCTTCCAGGGGCTTTAGGACATACACCTGGCAACGGCTTAATAACGCACTGTTTACTTCAAATGAAGGGTTTTCTGTTGTGGCGCCAATGAGTGTGATGATGCCTTTTTCAACAGCACCTAACAAGGCATCTTGCTGCCCTTTATTAAAACGATGAATTTCATCAATGAATAAAATAGTACCGCTTTGATTTTGTGCTTGTGCAATGGCTTCCCTCACTTCTTTTACACCAGCACTGATAGCGCTTAACTGAATGAAAGGAACACTAAGTGTGTGTGCAATAATATTGGCGATAGTGGTTTTTCCCGTGCCGGGCGGTCCCCATAAAATCATGGAAGGGATCTTGCCTCTTTCTATGGCGGTGCGAAGAATACTCCCTTTCCCGGAAAGGTGTTCCTGGCCTGCTAAATCATCCAATGTTTTTGGACGCATGCGCTCTGCTAAAGGTGCTGAAGAATTCATGCTTCAAAGTAACCACAGATTAGCCGCATTTGAAGTGGATTGATACGATTACAATTACCGATAAAGGAATTTAAATGGATTGGTTGAATTGTTTTTATTTTGATGCCCCCCAATCAAAGTATATGAATGATTATACCATTAATGTAACGCAGGTTGAAGAGTACCAAAACATTAATAATGTGGATGCACTTGAAACAATTTTTGCCCGTGCTAAAAGTAGTATTGTGAATGGAGCGAAAGTTATATTGGTAAGGAAAGAATCGTCAGGTAGGTCAGTTAAGTTTGATGAGATGGATACGTTAGAAGAATTAGAAAAATATAAAGTGGATGTGTTTAAATATTTGTAACCAGCTGTTATGCCGCTATCGGGCGATAGTGCAGAGTTTATCCTGAGGAATCGAAGGGCTCCATCGTTTTGTAATAATTATATCACCTTTTTCTCCGTCGCGTAAACCCACCCCTTTTAAGAGTTCTTTACAGCAACAGTCTGCCTCCCCTCCAGGGAGGGGATGACTACTCTGCGGGTTGCAGTGCTTTAAAACACATCCCCTCCCTGGAGGGGCGAGTTTAAGAAAAGATTAAACGGTAAAGATCTGGGGTGGGTTTGTTGCCGCGACGAAGTGTTCAATAGCAATACCGAACGTACAAGTGAGTGACACAACAGATGCTAAATAGTAGCACTTCTGCTAAGTTCATAAAAAAGAAAAACTCAATCATAGAAGCATGATTGAGTCTTGTAAGTATCATATAAAAGTGAGGACTGTGATAAGCACTTCTTAGGATAAGGCCGGGGTGAGATGCTCTACACTCCTCTCTACAAAAGCCGTGAGGTCAGCACCTTTCAACATACCTTGAGAAAGCAACGCCAAATCAAAAACCTGTTTTGCTAACTGGCTTGCATGCGCTTCATCGCCCTCTAAAATTTTTGTAACCAATTTATGATTTGCATTTACAGCTACTTTATAACTATCGGGTAAAGAACCATAAAAGCTCATGGGCCCGCCGCCCATTTTGGACATATCTTTCATGCGTCGCATCCATTCTTCTATAGTGATGGTTACCGGAAGTTCTTCTGCGGAAAGGCTCTCCACTTCTACTTTCATATTCGTATTGTTGATGGCCTTTTCAAAAATTTCTTTTAGCTTTTTACTTTCGTCTTCGGTAAGCTGATGTTTTTGTGCATCTTCTTTTTCAATCAGCTTATCCATCACATCTGCATCCACCCGTTTAAAAGAAACCTTTTCCAGCTTCGATTCTAATTGCTGCATAAAGTGGTTATCCAACGGCGTATCCATTATCAAAACATCGTAGTCTTTTTTACCGGCGGTTTGTATATAACTGTGTTGCGCTTCTGCATTGGGTGTGTAGAGGTAAATAGTAGTGCCGTTCTTATCGGTTTGAAAATCTTTCACCCTGGCATTGTATTCATCTAAAGTATAATGCTCTTTTTTTGTGTTATTAAGAAGTACAAAGTCCTTCGCCTTCTCATAAAATTTTTCTTCAGTGACCATTCCATATTTTACAAACAGGCCAATGTCTTTCCATTTTTCTTCGTAAGCCTTTCTATCCTTGCGGAATAAATCATTCAGCTTATCAGCAACTTTCCTGGTAATATAACTGTTGATCTTTTTTACACTGCTATCGGCTTGCAAAAACGAACGGCTAACGTTTAACGGAATGTCTGGTGAATCAATTACACCATGCAACAGCATTAAGAATTCGGGAACAATATCTTTTACTTCGTCAGTGATAAATACCTGGCGGGAAAAAAGCTTGATCTTGTTTTTTTGAATTTCAAATTCATTCTTGATTTTAGGAAAATATAAAACACCCGTTAGGTTAAATGGATAATCAACATTCAGATGGATCCAGAAAAGCGGCGCTTCCGACATGGGATAGAGTTCTCTATAAAACTCCAGGTAATCTTCATCCTTTAATTCTGATGGTTGCTTTGTCCAGATCGGGTTCGTGTCATTAATAATATTATCAATTTCAACCTCTTTATATTTGGTTTTGCCTTCTTCATCTACGCCATCTTCTTCCTGTTCTTTTTTTGTTCCAAACTTAATAGGCACAGGCAGAAACCTACAGTATTTATTCAGAATTTCCTGTAGCTTCCATTGGTTTAGAAATTCTTCATTTTCGCCATTGATATAAAGAATAACATCTGTACCTCTTTCTGTTTTACTGCCTTCAGTAAGCTCAAACTCCGTACTGCCATCACAAACCCAACGGACCGGCTCAGCACCTTCCTGGTAAGAAAGGGTTTGAATCTCCACTTTATCTGCCACCATAAAAGCGGAATAAAATCCAAGGCCAAAGCGGCCGATAATTTCGGCGGCATCTTTGGCCTCCTTAAATTTTTCCATAAACTCGGTAGCTCCGGAGAAAGCGATCTGGTTAATGTACTTTTTTACTTCTTCTGCCGTCATGCCGAGGCCTTTATCGGAAACAGTAATAGTTTTAGCCGTTTCATCAAACGAAACTTCAATCGTCAGGTTCCCAAGCTCGCCACCCGCCTGTCCAAGCGAAGACAGCCTTTTCATTTTTTGCGTAGCATCTACTGCATTACTGACCAGCTCGCGAAGAAAAATTTCATGATCGGAATAGAGAAATTTTTTAATAATGGGAAAAATATTCTCGGTGTGAATGGAGATAGTTCCTTTTTCCTGTACCATAGTTGAATTAATAATTAAGATTAATGATGATTAATGTAACGAAACAGCTTCTTAGCAAGGCTTGTTCCAATGCTGTTTTGTTGGCCACATTGGCAGCAAAAGAAAGTATTTCTGTATAAGCCAGACCAAAATTTTTTGTTTCAACAGTAATGGTCACAGAATAATGTAAGCGGACTGAACAAATTGCAGGGAACTATATTTTAAAAAAATATTTCTACGGACGGGGTTATTTCAACAGTGGGCATACTACTTGCATAAGGAACTTTACATTTCAATTTCTAATTAAAATATAAAATATGAAAAAGACTTTTCTTGCGATGATACTGGCAGGCAGCAGCATAGCTATGTTTGCGCAAACGCCAACAACAAACCCAACACCGCCTACGACTCCTACAACGAGTCCAACTACAACGCCAACAACAAATCCAACAAGCCCAACCACATCACCCACAACAATTCCAACAAGTCCAACCACTTCGCCAACCACAAACCCGACCAGCCCTACCACATCGCCGGCTACATTACCGCCAACAACCACGAGTCCAACAACAAATCCGCCTACAACAAATGGTAACGTTACCAATTCCACAACAGACCCAATGAAAACAACAACCAACCCTACCATGAACAATGGTAACATGAATACCAACGGGACTATGAATAACAGTACCTGGAATACCGGTACCCCAACAAACTTAGGTTGGACCAATTATGGTATTTGGAATAATGCAGCTACAGTAAATGGTGTGAATGCAACCACCGGTAATAATATGAACAATGCTACTATGAATAATGGTAACATGAATGCGACAGGAAATTATAATAACTCTGCAAGTAATAATGCTTACGGAGCCACTGTTGCAACTATACCTTACAGGTCGCAAATGGAGTATAGCAAATCTTATCCAACGGCAGCCAGCAGTAATGCAACCTGGACTCAATACGGCGACTGGTTTTATACAACGTATATGAGCAATGGCCGGTACTCACAAATTTTTTACGATCAAAGAGGTAATGGTTATTCTTTGGCCTTGCCTGTGTTAAATACTTACGTTCCTGAGAATGTTGTGGCAATGGCTTTACAGAAGTATGGTTCTACCCTGTATTCTATTACAATGATCAAATCGGCAGAAGGTAAAGATGCGTATCAAATAAATTTATTAGACCGCGGCCAGCCAAAGATTGAGTGGGTAGGTGATGATGGTGCATCAGCCATGAATATTTATCGTACAGAAGAAATGAACGCAGCAATGAGCAACACACAAACGAATGCTGCCATGGATAATTCTTCAGGTACCACAAGTAGTGATAATACATTGAATAAAGACAATGCAACAACGACTGATCCTGAGGGACAGGATGCAACAGACAAGGGCATGGACAAAAAAATGAAATCGAAAACGAAAAATGCCGATGGTACAGACATGAAATCAGAAACAAAACCAGGCAAGGAAAAAATGAAAATGAAGCCTAAAGGCAACATGCAGTAAATAAATTTTTATTTATGAAAGAATCCCGCACTTGGCGGGATTCTTTGTTTAACCAATAAAAAATGGACATTATTAGCAATGAGGATGGCAAGCCACAAAAACAAACCGCAGAAAATATGTCCGGTGAGCCTGTAGTAAATCCATTTTGAACAAGCAGCCGGTGGAGAAAGATATTGAGCAGTTAAAAGAAGCAGAATAAAGAGGAACAATTCAAGGAAGCACAAACGGAGAGAGACTGAATAATAGTTGCCAGCTTTTACAAGCAGTTTCTAAAAGCAGTGTTCATTTAATAATTAACAACCCCCTTACGATGGTGCCTTTAAATAAATGTATGACGCATATCCCAAAAAGAATTTTCATTATAGCAATACCTCTTGTTGAATAAAATGTTATTTGCTATACAACTGCCCCACTAAATCAACCTTACTATGTTTAAAACAATTGCTAAAACAGGCATAATTTGCCTCATACTTTTCGGCCATGCCGCTAACGCAAAAAAGCATCAGTCACAAACCTCATTTTCAAAAACAGGAACAGTAAAAATGGCTTTGCTTCCGGCAGACGACACTACCTCTATTGACGCCATTATAAAAGCAACCTACGACGTAATTTCAGGTGAGGCCGGGCCCCGTGACTGGAGCCGGTTTCAGCGCCTGTTTTTACCCGACGCTAAGATGGGCGCCCCGGTAAAAACCGTGCAAGCTTAACAGTTTTCCGCTCCTTTACTCCGCAGGATTATCAAAAGAACAACGACCCGTATTTTTTAAAGGGAGGTTTTTTTGAAGAAGCCTTAGCCACACATACAACCCAGTTTGGAAACATTGCTCATGTGCAGTCGGCCTACCAGTACCGGCTTACTAAAGGAGGCAAAATTGAACAGCGGGGCGTGAATTATTTTACGCTGGTAAAGTCGGGTGGGCGGTGGTGGATCGCTAATCTTGTTTGGCAGGACGAGGACAAGGATAATCCGCTGACGGACGAGTTATTGAAGCAATAAAATTTCTATTTATTCTTTAATAAATAAAGTACGGTGCGATGGTTAAATAGAAAGAAACTGGTTATAAGCCGGTTTTTTTTATTGGGCAAGCCCGCCTTAGGCGGGCCGGGCTTTCCGTTGCAATCTTTTGCCCTGCGGGACAAAAGGATTTTCACTGCAATCCCTCTTGCGGGAAGCGTTCATAAAAATAGAGCTCTCTTTATTTTCCCGGGGTCTCGCCACAAAGCACCGCACAAAGGCCATCTGCGAAGACCCCGGGCGGACGTAAAGGTGTCGGGAGTCTAATGAAATGGTCTATAAAAATGCCGCTTACCTTTTTATTTCCTTTACTTTCAAGACCTGCAAAAAGAAATAATTACAACCTATGCCTCTAAGCTGGAACGAGATTAAAACCCGTACACTCCTCTTTAGTAAAGAATGGGAGAATGAAGTAAGCGAAGATGCCGAAGCCAAAAGCTTTTGGGATGACTTCTTCAATGTGTTTGGCATTAGCCGGAGAAGAGTAGCAACCTTTGAACAACAGGTAAAAAAGATTGATGACAAGGCAGGATTTATAGACCTTCTTTGGAAAGGAACCATCCTGGTTGAACATAAATCAAGAGGCAAAAGTTTAGACAAAGCTTACCAGCAAGCGAAAGATTATTTTCCAGGTTTGAAGGAAGCGGAGTTGCCACGTTATATACTCGTGAGTGATTTTGAAAACTTTCGGTTATACGATTTAGACAACACAACGCAACATGATTTTACCCTGAACAATTTTATATACTATGTGCACCTCTTTGGTTTTATTGCGGGTTATCAAAAGCGAACCTATAAAGAGCAAGACCCGGTAAATATTGCGGCTGCGGAATTAATGGGCAAGCTGCACGATAAATTAAAAAGTATCGGGTACGAAGGCCATGCGTTGGAGGTATATCTTGTTCGCTTAGTGTTCCTGCTCTTTGCCGATGATACCAATATTTGGGAGAAAGGGATTTTTTACGACTACCTCGATTTGCACACAGGCGAAGATGGAAGCGACCTTGCCGCACACCTTTCCCAGTTGTTTGAAGTGCTAAATACACCCGGCAATAAACGCCTGCGCAACCTGGATGAAAGCCTTCTGCAATTTCCGTATGTAAACGGAAAACTGTTTGAAGAACATCTTCCGACGGCGGCCTTTGACAGCGCCATGCGCCGCACTTTAATGGATTGTTGCGGGCTGGATTGGGGCACCATTTCTCCTGCCATCTTCGGCTCCCTTTTTCAAAGTGTAATGGACGAAAAAGCAAGGCGCAACTTAGGCGCACATTACACGAGCGAAAAGAATATTTTAAAATTGATTAAACCACTTTTCTTAGATGAACTATGGACAGAGTTTGAAAGTGCCAAAGCCGACAAGCGAAGGTTGCAAAAGTTACAGGAGCGCATTAGCAAGCTTCGTTTTTTAGACCCTGCCTGCGGTTGCGGTAATTTTCTAATTATGGCTTACCGGGAGCTGCGCTTATTGGAAATGGAAATAGTAAAGCTGCTCCTGAAAGGACAAACCGTTACCGACATCTCCAGCTATTTTTTAATTGATGTGGACCGTTTTTACGGAATAGAATACGAAGAGTTCCCGGCACAGATAGCCAGGCTTGCCATGTGGCTGATAGACCACCAGATGAATATAAAAGCAAGCGAAACCTTTGGTGCATATTATGTGCGGCTGCCCCTGCGTAAGAGTGCTACCATAAAGCACGGTAACGCATTGAGAATTGATTGGCAAAGCTTGATTGACCCAATGCCCTGGGAGAAAGAAGAAGCAAAGTTTGATTATATAATGGGCAACCCGCCGTTTAGTGGAAAGAGTTTACAAAATGCAGAACAGAAAAAAGATATGGATGTGATTTTTAATGGTGTAAACGGGGCAGGTGTTTTGGATTATGTTGCTGCCTGGTATATTAAAGCTGCTAAATACATGCAGGAACAAACACACTTTCGTTCCGAACTTGTTAGAGGTTCAGATGCTTACAATAAAGAGATGCTGAAACAAGTTCAGCATGACACCGCTACCACCTGCGCATTTGTTAGCACCAATTCAATTTCACAAGGCGAACAGGTTGGCATTTTATGGAATGAATTATTTAATAAGTACAAAATAAAAATTCATTTTGCTCATAGAACTTTTAAATGGGGCAATGAAGCAAGAAACAACGCAGCAGTACATGTGGTAATAATTGGCTTTGCAAATTTTGATGTAACTGAGAAAAGAGTTTTTGAATATGAAAATATTAAAAGCGAACCTCATGAACTAAAAGCGAAAAACATAAACCCTTATTTGGTTGAAGGGAAGGATAATTTCCTTCAAAAAAGAAGAATACCAATCTGTCGTGTTGAACAAATGGTTTTCGGTAATATGCCAAATGACGGCGGCCATTTAATTTTCACTGAACAGGAAAAAGAGATTTTTTTATTGAAAGAACCAGGAGCTCAATCTTTCATGAAGCAATTTATAGGATCACAAGAATTTATTAATGGAAATTATAGATGGTGTTTGTGGTTGAAAAATGCTTCACCAAACGAATTAAAAGCATTACCAGAAGTGATTAAAAGAGTTGAATTGGTTAAAGAAGCAAGATTAAAAAGTAAAAGACAAACAACCCAAAATTTATCAAAAGCACCAGCTTTATTTGGAGAAATTAGGCAACCGCTAACTGATTACATTGCTTTCCCGGAAGTGTCAACGGAGAGAAGAAAGTTTATCCCTGTTGGGTTTATTTCAAAAGAAATAATAACAAGTAATAAAAACTACACTGTTGCCTCACCTTCATTTTACATTTTTGGAATTCTAGGTTCAACTATGCACATGGCTTGGGTTAGAAGTGTTGCTGGTAGAATGAAAAGCGATTATTCTTATTCAACAGGAATTGTTTACAATAATTTTCCATGGCCAGAAAACCCAAATGAAAAGCAAAGTAAAAATGTAGAAGCAGCCGCACAAATGGTATTAAATGCAAGAAGGCAATTTCCTGATAGTTCTTTAGCAGAATTATATGACCCTAACACAATGCCGCCGGCATTAGTAAAAGCCCACCAGCAATTAGATAAAGCAGTTGACTTATGCTATCGTCCCCAACCATTTATAAACGAAACAAAGCGTATTGAATATTTGTTTGAGTTGTATGATAAGTACACGGCAGGCTTGTTTGTAAAAGAGAAAAAAAAGGGTATAATACTGTAAAATAGTTGGTAAAATTCGCTGTAATGCTGTTGCAGTAAGGGTTTGGAGGAAATTTAGTGAAACCGGTTTCGCTAAACTTTTTTTGTGTATGAAAAAGTTTAAAAAAACGCTG
>MWWF01000003.1_pt1 | contig 32661 bp, 30 predicted proteins | sample 1047351 | NCBI WGS metagenome assembly MWWF01 (sample SAMN06349970, study PRJNA376086) | soil metagenome | isolation source: MGM-3 sample Antarctic (ecotone) soil | place: Antarctica
TTGGGGGACATGTAATTTTATACTTAATTCAATTGCAATGCATGATTAAAACTTTCAAAGCAATTATATTTAAAATCGGCATCAATCCTTATGTCTTACTTCCTTCATCTGTTTTATACTGATTGTTATTTCATCACCTACGTCCTTGCCAGCTGCTTTGCGCATCGGCATATTAAGGTACAAGCGCCATTCGCCAGCGTATAGCACTAACGTTTGCGCAAATGAACTTTTATTGATGGTGAGGTGTACAGCAATAGGCCCTTTGTCTTTGTCTGCCTGCGCAAACAACCATTGTAAAACAGATGAAGGAAGTAAGACATAAGGATTGATGCCGATTTTAAATATAATTGCTTTGAAAGTTTTAATCATGCATTGCAATTGAATTAAGTATAAAATTACATGTCCCCCAATGATTTAATTTAAAGATCACTGTCGATAGCGGGGGTCTGCAATGAGCTAAATAGGTATTCTTTGCCGGTTAAAATTTTTTATTAATGATGCCAACGTTATAAATAGATCGGCGCAAAACAATGCCTTCAGCCATTGCGAAAATCAGCCGTACGACAGCTATTCCCTTTCCTAAAGAGACGGCTGAGGGGAGGTGTTATCTTTGACATATGGAAATCATCCAGGCTTCTTATTTAATTAGTAGTCCATCAGTTGATCTATGTCCAAAACCCGACCGGCCCGAATATGCTTTTATCGGCCGAAGTAATGTTGGTAAATCATCCCTTATTAATATGCTTACCAAAAAAAAAGAAGTAGCCAAAACATCTGTTAACCCAGGCAAAACCCAGCTTATAAATCATTTTGAAGTTACAGGCTCCGATAAAAATAGATGGTACCTGGTTGATTTGCCGGGGTATGGCTTTGCCAAGGTGGCCCAAAGCCAGCGTAAGAGCTGGAAAAAAATGATACAGAACTACATCCAGAAAAGAGAAAACCTGGTGTACTTATTTGCATTGATTGATAGCCGGCACGAACCACAAAAACTAGATATTGATTTCATAAATCAATTGGGCGAGTGGCAGATTCCCTTTGCTATAGTATTTACAAAGGCGGATAAAAGCACACAAAAAGAAGCGGCCCGTAATGTGAACAATTTTTTGCAAAAGCTAAAAGAATCTTGGGAGGAGGCGCCGCCGCATTTTGTAACATCAGCCTTAAAGCATTTAGGAGCCAAACAAATCCTTCAATTTATTGCTGAACAAAACGAAGTGTTTGCGCATCACAAAAATGGAATGGCATAATATTTTATGTTTTATATTGCAACCCTTTTGGAATTGTTATGAAAGAAAATGGCATTGAAAGAAATTTAGTGGTCTTTTTATTTGTGCTGGTCCTGATAACATTTTCGTTTGCCGAAAAAGCCAGCAGGAAGTACGAACGCTTTTACACCAGTGCACCAATGCTTAAGAAAAACGGGCCCGCTTCTACCGAAATAGCTACCAGTATTTCCACTTCCACAGTACCGAAGAATTAAGTTTATACAGTCTTTTATTTTGTTGAGCATTCTTGCAACTCAACATCTATTTCCTACAATCTTCTTAGAGCAAATTGAAAAGTGTTTCAAAAAAATAAAATATTTCAATTCAAGATTGGGGATAGCTTATTCTGCTATATTGATTATATCGTTAGCCAGCAAAAAAACAAAAGTCATTACACGTGTTAATTCACCATTTTATTAGCGCAACTGCTGCTGGCAAAAGCCTCTGGCTTAGCTTTAAAGGCAAAGCCCATTCCTAAAATATAACCCATTGCTTCTTTCAGGGCATCGTTACTTTTAAAATTCGGACTGGTATTAATGTCGGCATGCACTTCCATTTCGACACTATATAAAGTAAAAAGATTGCACAATTCGTATGCAATCTCTATACTCTTGGCTACTTCTACCAACATACGCTCCTTGATAGAATATTTCTGATGGGTTTTGTCATTGTGAATGAACATAAAGCCTCCGTGGCCTTCGCGTAAAAAAACAATCACCGTAGCAAATTCTGTTTCGCTGCCCTTTACCTGTGAGTCGGTACCTATGCAAACTTTCAGGCGATAACCTGCATCGGCTTCTCGCTTTATTACAGCTTCTACCGCATCGTAAATGGGGATTATAATATGCTCTCCATTAAATTTTCTCCATCGCATAAAAAAAGAGGTTTTTCCAAATTACGGAAAAACCTCAAAATACCAAGAAAAGCACGGATTGAAAAATTGTTAATAACTACTGTTTCATAAATTTTTCAGTGAAGTCTTCACTGTTATTATTGTATTGAATGATGTATAAACCACTTGTTAACCCTCCTGTAAAAATAGAATTCGTGCCGGCAATCAAATTTCCTTTGCTGAGCATTCTTCCTGTTAGATCATGAATTGAGTAGCTAAAGTTTGAAGGGCTGTTTACAACGAGCTTTCCCGTAGTTACATTCCCTACCAGGTAAGGTTTGCCGTTACTTCCGTTGTTACGTAAGGCCACTGTATTAGAATAATATTGCTGTCCATTATCAAACACTATATTCAAGCGATAATACACAAGTCCATTTGTTACAGGCGATGCGGTAAAATTTCTTGCTGAAGCTGCTACAGTTGTTGTGTTATTAAAGTTGACAGCGTTTGTAGATACTTCTAAAGTTTGGCTAACTACTTTTTCATCAGCAATAATTTCCCAGGCTAGGTTGTGGTGCCCGTTTTCTGAGCTTCCTTTTAACTGAAACACACGTAAAGGCAGTGGGGTACCTGTACCAATTGTTGCCTTTAAATTATAAGAACCAAGGCTGGCATAATTAGGTGCGTACAAATTGCCCTTGCCCTGTACACGTAAATAATAGGTGCCGGCATTTAGCTGTGTATCTATCGAAGCATTTAAAGTTGCTTCGGGATTATAAATTCCAATTACCGTTTGTGCGTTATTGAGCAGTTGAATTTCTAAGTCAATATCAGAGCCCAAATTACCCGAACCAATACTAAAAGGCAAAGCCTGTAAAGTAAACCTGCCCGAAGTAGCAACATTGAATTTTACTGCGTCAATATCGTTAGGCTTTTCAATAATTCCGTTTATAGCAAATTGGTTATTATTGAAGGCAACAGATGTTGCTGAACTAAGTACATTAGTATAATCATCAACACGGTAACCAATTCCGTTTGTTGAACTGGTGATGATGGCTAAATCATCCTGGTAAGCCGTACAGCCATAAGGATTAGCACCATAATGCCACAAAGTTAAGTTTCTATAGTAGCCAACGCCCATTATAGGCGCCCATCCAATTTCTCCCGAGCCTGTACCTGTATTGTAGTCAGATGTTTTGTTGCAGACTTCATCGTATGATGATTGATGACGCAAACCCAGGGTATGGCCAGCTTCATGCGAAGCCGCCTCACTAATATTTTTTGTATTGTAATTGTGTAAAGCTGTAAATACAAAGCAAGGTGTATTATCGCCCCAGGTAAATGAATTGGTGTAAGCAACACCACCTGCAGAACCATACCAATCAGAAGAAATCGTGAGTACAACACGCATACGTTTGGTAGGTGGTGCTGACATGTATTTTGTTGAATCGGTTGTAACGTTTACGTTAAATGGACGATAGTCTTCTGCCACCCGATCAAAAACTTCCGTAATTTTTTCTACCGGTAAATTGGAAGGTCCGCACACGATAGGTCCACTAGTGTTCCAGCTTGTGCCTTGCACTGTGGTGCCATCAAAATCTAAAAAAATAACACCAGATGCAGTAGGATTGCTATTGTAAACAGGCACCTGGGCCGATGCATAAATTGAAGTGCACAACAGTATGCAAAAGAATAAGGTTTGATAAATGGTTTTCATGTTGATAGGATAGGAGGATTAAGAAGGAGATAAACTAAGACCGCGAATTATTCATTTATAAGATCGTATAAACCTTGCTTACGAAATACATATTGACCGGATTCTTTTACAATTTGAAAAGCATCTCCGGCATCTTTACTAATGAGTCTGCCAATGTAAGAAATAGTGCCATCAGCAGCGGTTATGCGGGTAAAGGTTAGTACCGCTCCCTGGCGGGTACGACTTTTTATAACCACGCTTTTTACGGTTGCATCTTTAGGATTGGATTTACTCACCACGGTGCCAATAAGCGGAAAGCCATTGGCCATTAAAGTGTTTACACTTGCTCCCACGGAAAGACTTAACAGTGTTTCCATATTAGTAAGATTCAGAGTCAGTTTTTCTGGTAAGTCGGAAAAAAGTTTAGGCTTGTTATAATCAGGCTCGTTAAGTAGAGAAGCTGGTGCTTGTGCATTTACATGAACTAAGCAAAGTGTAAACAACGCCATAAAGGTGATGGCTTTTAGGATTTTCATAAGGATATTGGTTTTTAAACGAGGCTTTATCTGTGCAGTGGTTGGCTGCTATTGGATTGTATATGCAAGATTTATAAAAAGAATCGGCTATCAAAAAATAGAAAGAGGTTTTTTTTAAAATTGGGTGTATGCACTCAGGCAGTATCGTAGAAGTACGAAGGGTAAATATACAGATAGGTGTATATGCGTATGTGTGAATAAGAAGATATGCGAATGTGCGGATGTTTAGATGTGCCGATGATTAATGCTATGAGCTTGCAACCACACAAATAATTCTTATTGATGGTGATGGTTGCGAAAACCCTGCACTAAAGCAACTATAAAATTTCTGTCCAGAAGCTAAAGACGGTACACGTAGATTCAGTGCCATTCAGAAATTAGTCCACTCATCCGCATATCTTCTCATCCGCATATTTAGTACTGTCCGGTAGCCAACATAACCAACGTGCAGGCAATAACAGGTTCAATACCTTTTTCTTTTGCCATGCGTATTAGTTCATCATTCTCTGTTCCCGGATTAAAGATGATGCGTTTGGGTTGAAGGCCCAAAATATAATCGTAGTATTCTACCTGGTTTTTTGGATTGAGATAAAGCGTAACTGTATCGACACCTTCTTCTGTTACCTGCCCTTTATGGATCTGGATACCTGCCACAGTGCTGGTTCTACGGCCTACTGCCACAACAGTATGCTTGTGTGCCTGAAGACGGTTCATAGCTAAATAACTATAACGTGATGGATTATTAGAGGCGCCTAATACAACTGTTTTCTTCGATGCTGCCATAAATATTATTATTGATGTGAAAGTACAAAGCTTGTGCCTTAAAAAGGTTTTCCATGTGTTTGTTTAATGAGTGGCTTTGCTAAAAATGGAGCGAATTTAAATAAACCTACAAAAAAGTTACTTAGAGTTTTACTACCAAAGAAACCTTGCAGCAGGCGACCGGTAGCAAGCCTGCGGGCAAACTGTACTTTCCATTGAACAGTGTATTGTAGTTCTAACTCATTCCTCGTAATTTTTTCCTGTAAAAAACCATCAATTAATAGAGCTGCGATTTTAGCCGTATGTAGTGCAATACTCATTCCATTACCACATAAAGGCGTAATCATCCCTGCTGAATCGCCTAGCATCAACACACCGTTTTCCACTTTTGTTTTTGGGCTGAAACTTATTTGCGAAATGACAACAGGAAAGCTTTGTATGATCTCACTTTCTTCAAATATTTTTTTTAAATGAGGGTTTTGAAACAGGACGTTTTTTTCCATCAGATCTACATTGTTATTGTTGCTTTTTAAATTGGCGGCCTTGGTCATATAGCAAAGGCAATATTTGTCTTCTTCAATTTTTGAGATGCCGCAATACCCATCTTTAAAATTGTGCAGGCCGATGATATTTTTCTGCCAGGAAGTTTTAATATGGTATTTAACGGCTACATAATTATTCAACCGGATACCATTTTGTTGCAAAAACGAACGGTTCCATTTTATATCAAGGTTGCTGCGTTTGCCCCACGCAGCGCAACAGACTTTTGCTTTATTAATTTGGCCGGATGTATAAATAGTGAAAGATGAATCAAATTCAATCTTATCCACTTTAGTATCTTCCAAAAGATGTACACCCGCATCTTTTGCCAATACTGCAAGCCTGTAATCAATCAAGTAGCGGCTAATACCAAAACCGCCAAGAGGTAACGATGTAGTAAACGTTTTTCCATTTGGAGCTGTAAGCAGCAATGTATCAATTATTGGTAAGGCTAACTCATTTAACGGCAGACCTAAAGCTTGTAAAAAGTTCCAGCTTTCTAAGCTGATGTACTCACCGCAAACCTTATGAAAAGGATAGGTTTCTTTTTCAAATAATATAACAGAATAGCCTTGTCTGCTAAGCAGGATAGAAGCTGCCAGACCGGCTAAGCCACCGCCAACAATGGCTACATCATATTCATACCGTATTGACATTTGTACTACAAGTTACTAACCACCGGAAGGCCCATCGCCAACGGCAGTTATAATTTTTAATATCGGCTGCATCAAATAAGGCTTGCCAATCTTTCCGCTTAAATCCACGTTGCACGGAAAGTGGTGCATCGTTCTTCACCAAATAGCTTTTAGAGAAAAGTGCCGTTAAAGATTTAATGGAGTAATAAGCTAACCGATGGCGGTGTAAGTCATTAATAAAAAAACCAAGCGTACAGTTTTGCTGCATCCACTGTAATTGGGCCACGAGTTCTTCATCCGTAAAATGATGGCAAAAAAGTGAGGAGAAAATAATAGCGGGCTTTGTAGTTAATCGGGCTAATTTATAATCTGAATGAATGAACGCAATGCCACTGTTTCTTACCTGCTCTCTTGCATAAACAATACATTCTTCATTAACATCTACACCGGTTAATTGTACAGGAAGTTTTATATGCTCTGCCCATTGCTTAATTGCTCTTAAATTATCGCCACCACCGCAGCCAATTTCTACAATGCTTAACTGTTTATAGAAAATTGCTTTGTCCTTTATAAGTGCTACAATGCCATCTAACGTGATCTCGTGGCCTCCTAAATTCCGGTTTATAAAATCCAGTTCCTGCATATTCCGTTTTATATGGGCAAACGGAATGTCAGAACCATCCAGTAATTCTTTTTTATAAGATCGTCTTTTAAATGAAGGCATTAGCTATGGGCAGTAAAAGTTTCAACCGTTAAGCCCGGACCAAAAGCGGCGCCAAATAATTTTTTCACCCTTTTCTTTTCTCCCATTATCTTCTTTAGCACAAATAAAATTGTGGCAGAAGAAATATTTCCTACCTGATTCAATACCTCGTAAGAACTTTGCAATTGCCCATTGGTAAAGCCTAAACTTTTATGTATGGCTTGTAAAATTCGTTTGCCACCGGGATGGATACACCAATGCGAAACATCTTCTACCAGTGCACCTTCTCTCTGCAAAACTCTGTCTGCAATGGCCCTGAAATCTTCTTCAATCAATTGGGGAACATAGCCGCTAAGCGTCATTAAAAAACCTGTGGAAGATAGCTCCCAGGCCATGTCTCGTTTGCCTTTGGGGTTAATCTCGCTATAGAAGTTTTCAATAAATAATCCTTCCTCTTTTGCTTCATCGTGCATCATTAGTAAAGCCGCTGACCCATCGCCAAACAACAACGAAGAAGCCATATTATCCATCGTGGCTTCGCGTTGAAAATGCAGCGTACATAGCTCGGTACAAACAATTAATACTTGTGCATTTTTATCGGTTTTGCAAATGGCATCACTAATTTTCATAGCATGAATAGCCGCATAACAACCCATAAAGTTGATGGACGTGCGAAAGATCGTTTTTTCTAAACCCAGTAATTCCATTAGCTGCAGGTCCAGTCCCGGCGCACTCATGCCCGTACAGCTAACTGTTATTAAGTGGGTAATTTTTTTTGGTTGGTGTACATGCGCCATACAATCGCGAATAGCATCTACCGAAAGACCCGGCGCTGCTTTTTGATAAACAGCCATTCTTTGTTCCAGCGAGGGAAAAGGTTCTAAATTTTCCGTTTGTGGGTAAAACTTCCATTCGGGTAACGGCTTGCTATAATCAGAAAGCACTGAGTAGCGATGGCCGATACCTGACTGGCTGTACATAAAGCGAAGCTTGCGGGCCTCCGTTGCTTCCAGCGCATATACATTCTGCATAAAAGAAAGAATGTCCATCTGCTTGTGACAATAGGCAGGTACTGCGGTTCCTATGGAAATTATTTTACTCAATGGTTACGTATAATCAGGGTAATAAAAAAAGCTGTGGTACAAATGGTGGAGAGTGCATTCATGCGTAAGCTGTTTTTAAAATCCGCCGCATTTTCGTCCCGCCAAACTTTGCTCATCCAATACAGAAAAAACAATACCACAGGTAAAAGGAATAACAAAAAGATATAAAAATGGTTGATAGCGGCAGTCTTCTTAAACAATAAATACATTAGTGCTGTAGCGAAAAGAAACAATACCATGCTAAACACAAATGTGCCTCGTTTGCCTAACAAATAACTAATGGTAGTAACTCCATCTTTGCGGTCTGCTTCGTGCTGATAGATTTGCGTTAGCGGATATAAAGCCCCAATCAGCAGGCTTGATAAAACAACAGGTAGTACTGGCACCGCTAATGGTAAGTTTGAAGAGACGCCATGATAAGTAATAAAAAATATTAGTGCTCCCTGGAAAACGAACACGGTTAAAAAGCCAATGACAGGATATTTTTTTAACCGGATGCCACGATAACTATACGCTCTTGATGCCAGGATATAAAGTAAGATGCCTGCTGCAAAAATGAACGAAATAAAGATGGAAAAAACTATTGCAATAACATCCATTACAACAGAAGTATAAAACAATTGTTTGGTAGGCTGCAGTGGTGAAGCTAAGCCACCAATAGGCGTTTCGTCCCGGTCCATGTAGGAATTGTAACCATTGCTTGACGGATAGACCAGCAAATGCAAAATAAAAAAAATGAAACCCGCATTTGTCCAATTAATTTGCGGCGCCTGGCTTAGGGCAAACAAAAAAACCGGTAATAAAAAGAAAGAAAAATGAAAGCGCAAGAGTTGTATGGTGGAGCGGTGAAGCACAAGTGGAAGATACTATATTGAAGGCAATTAGTTTTAGAACTAAATGTTGTTTTTCGTCGCCAGGCTGCGTAGCGATAAAAGCGTAAAAGAGTGCGACGCAATTGGGCTTCATAGTAGTACTTGTGCCCGGTACAAAAAAATAAACAACTCAAATACTTAACTCAATTGTTACAGGAACAAAAAAGAAACATGGGGGAAAATTGAAACCAGGGCGCTTCTCAATAATCTAAATCCAGCCGCAGGCGGTCTTTTAATTCTTTTACAATGGGATATTGTTCAATCAATTTAAGATATTGCTCTTTTGCATTTAAGGATGCGTCAGCAACAACATAATCTTTAGGCCCTTCCACGAACGTGATGGTGAATTGCAATGAGCGGTTGGATAATTCACGCTTTAAAAATTCGCCGGCTATTTTTCGCTCAAGGTCAATAAATTTTTCGTTTATCCGGTTAGTTACAATCGCTTCAAAAGAAGCTGCATCTTTTATTACCAGTTCTGCTAATTCATAGCTTTGCCAGGCTGGATTTTTTTCTGATTTTAACCGCTCAATAAAAGTCTTCCATGCTGCTTTTAAGGCTTCTTCTTCAAGAGGTTTATCTGCTATAATTTGTTGCCCGTTTTCTGTAGCTATCTTTTGGCGCAACGCATCCAGCGAAGAAAGTTTTACTCCTTTTGCTTGCGGGGTTGTGACTTTTGCAGTAGCCGGTGCAGCAGTTTGGTAGGCAGGCTTTTTCTCTTCAACCAGCCTTGTTGTTTCCGGTGGCGTTTCTATAATAAGTTTTGACTCCGTTGCCATTAAAGGAGGTTTGGTTTCCTGTTTTACTCCTATTGGTTGAAGGGTTCTAAAGGCAACCGCTTTTGCGCCTTCAACTGTCTTTTTTTTTGTGATCCCGGTAGCTGTAGCGGTAATTTCCAGGGCCTGGGATAAGTAGCAAAGCTTTATCAGTGCCAGCTCCACATGCAGTCGTTTATTACGGGCTACCCTAAAATTTATTTCAGCTTCGTTCAATAAATTCAAGGCGCTGATAATGTAAGCGGCTTCTATTTTTTTTGCGGCTTCTGTGTAACGCTTTCTAAAGCTTTCAACTACTTCTAACAAAGCGGCAATCCTATCATCTTTACAAATAAGCAGGTTGCGCAAGAATTCTGCAAAACCATTCAATACCATATCTCCTTCGAAGCCTTTTTTGTTAATGTCATCAAACAGCAACATTGCGCCTGAAAGATCCTGGGTGAGCATGCAATCAAATAGTTTGAAGTAGTAGTCAGCATCTAAGATATTTAAGTGCTCAATCGTGTTCTCGTAGGTTACCTCGCCATTGGTAAACGAAACAATTTTATCAAGGATGCTCAGTGCATCCCGCATACAACCTTCGCTTTTTTGAGCAATCAATTGTAGCGCTGTTTCTGATGCCTTGATGTCTTCTTTTGTAGCGATGCCAGCTAAATGATCAACCGTATCCTGTAAGGTTATGCGCTTAAAATCAAAGATCTGGCAGCGGCTTAAAATGGTGGGAAGTATTTTATGTTTTTCGGTAGTGGCTAAAATAAATATGGCGTAGTGCGGCGGTTCCTCCAACGTTTTTAAAAAGGCGTTAAAGGCTGATGCCGACAGCATGTGCACCTCGTCTATGATATACACTTTATACTTTCCTGCCTGCGGTGCAAACCTCACCTGCTCCACCAGGCTTCTAATATCATCAACTGAATTATTAGATGCGGCATCCAGCTCGTGAATATTCATGGAAGTACCGGCATTGAATGAAACGCACGAGTGGCAAGTATTGCAAGCCTCACCATCGGGCTGCACATTTTCGCAATTAATAGTTTTAGAAAGGATGCGGGCACAAGTTGTTTTGCCTACACCCCGTGGACCGCAAAACAGAAAAGCATGTGCTAAGTGATTGTTTTTTATTGCGTTTTTCAGGGTAGTGGTTATATGTTCCTGACCTATAACCGTATCAAAAGTTTGGGGCCTGTATTTACGTGCCGATACAATGAATTTGTCCATAAAGAGTCTGAGGTTTGGGGTTTGGAGTTTCGGGTTTATGGGTTCTTTAGGTCAAATTTTCCTTTCTTTCATTCAACTATTCTTTTGTTCTCCTTTCTTTCACTTAATTGTTCCCTTGTCATCCTGAGCTTGCCGAAGGACCTTGTTCATCTGTTCGATATTCTCTCTTCATCCATATATTTCTTATTCGCACATCCGCATATCTTTTTGCAGTTCTTAGTTCTTCCCGTGCAATCGCCAGCCGACAGATATTCCGGCAATGCGATGCAAAATAACCGGCCCATTATCGGCATTGTTTAAATTGCCGATGCCATGAGCATAGTGCGCAAAAATGCTAATCCCTGTTTTTAGCTGATAACCTAACTGAATATTCGCCGCTGCGGTAACATATCCATATTCGCCAAAGCCAAAAGGCATGGCTCTTTCTACTCTTTTATTATTGGTAGAATCGTAGCCTTCGTGACCGGAGATGTTTATATCAAAAGAAGGTCCAAAGCGTAGAAAAAAGTAATTGGCTGATTTAGAAAGATTAATTTGGATTAGAGGTGCCAATTCAATTGTATTAATGGAAGTGTTATTATTTTTTGCTGCGGAATCGGGCGGAAAGCCGGGACGGTTAAACGTAACCTTGTAACCCTTTTTGCTGTAATACATAAGGGGCGTAAAATATGCCGGACCTTCTATCACTGTTTTTAAACCTACGCCTGCCATAAAACCGGTTTTGTATTCCGTTTCCTGTTTCACTTCACTAAGGGAATATTTAGCTGAACTCATTTGCGGTCCTGCAAAAACGGTAAGCTGCGCCTTTGCACTTCCACTTATAAATAAAATGGTTGAAAGTAAAATCCAAAACCTGCACTTCATAAAAAAAATGTTTTTAGAACGTATCTAAAAATAGGATTTGCCTCAGACTAAACTTGCTCAATCTCAGGCTGACAATTACTGTCAATGACTATTTTAGATAAGTTCAAGTAAAAATACATAAACAGGCGTAACATACAGTAAAGAGCTGAATGCTGACTAAAATTTGAATAATTATAAAGCGATTGTATTGCAGTTTAGAATAAAAAGCAGTATTTATGTGGCTCATTCGCACACGTACCTTTTAAGAATATGAAACAACAACCCTACACTGCTATTTTTCATTTCCTTAGCATCTCTCAATCTTCAGCCTGCGTAATTGGAATTCAGAAAAATCCAGTTTACCCATGATTTACTTTTCAATAAAAGAACTGGAAAATTTTTCCGGCATTAAAGCGCATACGATCCGAACCTGGGAACAGCGCTTCCACTTTTTGCAACCACAACGTACCAGTAAGCTACGTAGAACGTATTCTATAGATGAACTCAAATTGCTTTTAGATATTTCGTTTTTGAACCGCAATGGTTATAAAGTTTCTCATCTTGCTAAAATGGATAAGTCGGATATTGAGGTTGCCCTGTCTTCTTTATCACTATACGTCCATAAACGGGAACGGGCCATCAATGAGTTGATTACCTGTATGGCAGCCATGGATACAGAAGGGTTTAATATGGTGCTGGAAGAATGTATTTTAAGTTCTGGTGTTGACGATACTATCAAACATGTAATTTTTCCTTTCGTAAATAAAGCAGGAATGTTACAACAAATAAACAATAAGGTTTATAAGCCCAATTTAGTATTGATAGAGCAGAGCATTAAACAGAAAATAATTCTCGGAATTGAAAATGTCGCATCTGTAAAAATTGGCAAAACGGCCCTGTTCTTTCTTTCTAAAAAAAATAGCGAGCTGGAATTATTATACATGCAATATGTGCTTAAAACAAAAGGCTTTTCTATAATATTCCTGAGCAACTTTACCTCTTTACATCACCTGGAAATTATTACAACAGCAAAAAAGCCTGACTGCATTATAACTGCCATGGCCGATAAGAAGCAGCCGTTTGATAATAAAAGCTTTTTACAATTTTTAAATAAAGAGTTACCCGGTACTGAATTTTATAATTTAGGAAGTTCTAAAATAGTGGAAGCGTTAAAAGAGCGGGGTAAAATAAAAGAGTCGGAAGACGTTGAAAAGTTGATAGAAATGATACTGCAAAAGACCCCGGTGGAGACTTTGGAGAAGGCTTACTGACGCTTTACTTCTTTTACTATTGTTATTTGTATGGTTGTTTTGGAAACGAAAACTGAAACATAAGCTGTTGCGATTAATTTTTTACCTCTTTATTATAAGCTTTTGATTCACCCTTGGGGATAGACAACGTTCGCCAGGAATGTTCTTTTATCCATTTGCCTAAATAAACTATTTGTCCTACATGATAACTGTAATGCGCCAGTTGCCGGTTGATAGTATCTATCACCAATAAGGGCTGTGTACGAATGGTAATTGCTTTCAGAAGATCATCAGCGGTTAACGATTGGAGTGTCTCTAAAAAAACGCTCCATCCTTCATTCCATAATCGCATCAGCGTTTCTTTATTTACTAATGCCACTTCAAATTCTTCATCACGTTTGCGCCAGTCCTTCTCGCCATCTTCAGTTAAAAAGGCCGTCCACCGGCTAAGCATATTGCCGTGTAAATGTTGAATGATGATTGCGATACTGTTAGAGGCATCGTTTGGCTTAAGTAGCATTTCTTCATTGTTCAACTGTTCAAATGTTTTTTCACCTAAGGTTTTATATTCTTTAAACCGCCTGACAGCACTTGACAAAAATTCAGAAGCAAGATTCATAACTAAATGTTTGAATAAGAAAATATAAAGTCAATACTTTTAGATAACCACGTGGGCAAATTTTTATTTGGCAGAATCAGCATAAGAAGAACTTTTGCGAGAGGATATTGAAGCAATAAAATTTTTATCTTTTTCCTGGCTTAATTACTACTATAAGGCTTTACTTGCGTCGCACTCTTGTACACTTTGTAAGTATATTGAGCAGTATAAAGCCTTACTCTTTTGCAATAAAAAATGTATTTGAAGCATGGAGTACTTTAAGCAACGAGTAACCGGTGTAACAGACGACAATGAAAGGACAGAGAAAATAGCGGCCCGATGCATTTTAAAAAACTTATCTGGCCACTAACACTTTCTCCTTACTATTTCTAAACCGGTAACTGTTATTAATTACCAGCTCACTCCAGTTCACTATTTCCCCGGATAGATGCGCCATTACATCCTTTTCTAAATCTCCATTAGATTTTTTTTCCATGATTGTGATTTTATAAGTGAAAAATAAAAAAGACAGAACTATTCTTCAGCTTTCAACGCAACAAAATCAATAATCAATCGTGACGGATTAAATGAAAATCGTAGTAAAAAAGAACCTCTGTTCACTAAGCCAGGCATGGATTAAATGACTTCTAAGATATATAGATTAAAAATTCAATACAACTTTTTTTTTAAAGATGATTTGTATATTTTTTGGGCTTTTAAATTATTATGACGCTGCATCTATTTCTGGTATAAAGGTTCTATTTCAGTAATAAGCTCTACATCAAATAAGCAGTCAGATACTGAACTATTGATGTAGAAATAAAGGCAGGAACATCATTTGCAGTAGAGCTATAAAAATATGTTTCTCCCCATTGGCGACGACAACAGAGACCGGACAACCACACCTTATGTCAATTATATTTTTATCATCATCAACATTCTGGTGTTTATTTTTCTGCAAGGCATGGGTGCTAACGACCATTTTACTTATGCCTATGCAACTGTACCCGCTGAAATTTTATCAGGCCATGACGTTGTTACCAATGCTAAAGTGTTTGAAGACGCTGTAACCGGACAACGCTTTACCATGCCGGGTTTAGAGCCAACTAATATTCCTGTTTATTTTACTTTACTTACAGCTACATTCATGCACGGCGGCTTTGCACACCTTGGAGGCAACATGCTTTTCCTTTGGATCTTCGGCGATAATATAGAAGACAGTATGGGCCACCGCAATTATTTTTTCTTTTACCTTTTGTGTGGTGTGTTAGCGGCCTTAAGCCATGTGTTAGTATCGGCATATACCAGCCAAAGTACTTACATTCCAAGCCTTGGCGCATCAGGTGCCATCTCAGGTGTAATGGGTGGCTATATTTTATTACATCCCCTTCGTTCTGTGCGTTTATGGATTTTCTTTTTTATAATTTCTGTGCCGGCCTTTATAGCTGTAGGTGTTTGGTTTGCATTTCAATTAATTAATGGCGCCGGTATGCTGGGTGGAGAGGAAGCAGGTGGTGTAGCATATGGAGCCCATATTGGCGGTTTTATTGCCGGCTTTTTATTGGTAAAACTTTTTACAAAACGTAAGAAAGTTGAACTAATACAAGAAAGAAAATTTCGCTGGTAAACACTCAATCACAAATTCAGAGGCCTCAAAATATTCACCATCCACATGTGCCGGAATAATGCCGCCCGCTTTAATAACAACGCTTCCGGTTTTTAAATACGTAACTACCGGTAAGTCCACATGCGTTCCTTTTTCAATCATGGGCAAATAACGGAAACGCAGCAAGGGTGACACATGCCCAATTATGTTTACATCAAGCAAGGCATCATCAATTAAGCCTTTGGGGTTAACGTTAAACCCACCTCCGTATCTACGGCCATTAGCTACACTTATCATTAAACATTTCTTACCCCAGTTAAATGTTCCGTTGGTAACGGTACATAAAAATTCTTTAAAGAAAAATATATTGCGCAGCACAACGGCATAATAGGAAAACTTCCCGCTCCATTTTTTCTTGCCTAATAAATCCTGCACAACTTTACCATCGAACCCGATGCCTACACCGTTAAGGAAAAGACGATTATTGCAATAGCCCGCATCTACTTTTTTAGGCGATGCACTAAGAACTTTTTCTATTTGTTCTGCTGCTGAAAGCCCTCCATATAACAGCCATTGAAAATCATTACCGGTGCCGCCTTTAAAAACGGCCATCGGCAAATGAAATTGCGGATATTGATTGATGAAATAATTCAGCGTGCCATCACCGCCTATTATCCAGGCTTCGGTAAAGATTTTCCATTTTTTTGGCCAGTAAGCAGTGAAGATGGAATGCTCAATGTTTTTGTTTCGCAGCGTAACAACAATTTCATTACCTACAGCGAGAGCTTTTTGATGACGGGGATTGATGAGCAGAGCAATGTTTTTGGAGATGGGCATTAGAAAACTTGATGGAAGCGAAGCTAATAAAATTGTTTGCGTAGCTTAAAATAAATCAATTGTCCCTTTGATTGAATTACCTCGCTACGTTTTTATAAATTTGATAAAACATCTTGTATGGACACATTAGTGAATTGAATGTTGATGAAATAAATCAAAGCCTGATTGATTTTATTAAATCATCGTTTAAGGGGAAACGTATTGTGGTACATATTTATGAAGACGAAAAAGACGAGACTGAGTATTTGCTTAGCGATCTGGTTCATAAAGAAAAGCTACTCAAAACTGTTGCAGAAATAAACCAACAAAAAGCTTCTATTATTCATACGATGAATGAACTTAAAATGATGTTTCTTAACAAACGTTAATCATGACAAACATAGCTACAATGCAACAGGGATTAGAAAAATTGAGATCACATTTCGTAACCTCCACAATTTTTTTACTGCACGACCCTGATAGCTCCTGCCCCATTATACGAATGCATCTCACCATTATACATCGCATCGGCGCTTACCGGCCCTTGCTTAAACCGGCCTAAGGAAACTGCCCTTACCGCATAATAGTATTTCTGCTTTGGCGAATAACTATCTACAAAAAAATGGATACGGTCATCACGAACATCAAGCGCTGTTGGTTCGGCGCCATCTTTAATCCAATCCATACCCGGTAATTCTTTGGTGCGTGGGTTTTCAATTTCAAAACCAGCAGGCAGCAAATCAGTGATGACGATGTTTTCAATAGCCTGGTCGTATGCTTTCTCTAACGTAATGCCCACAATAATTAAATCGTTTTGCTTAAAAGTTGTTGCCGTTATTGGTTTGCCATTACGGTCGTAAAACTGGCGGCGCACTTTTAGGTAATTGTCTTCCTGTTTATAGGCGCCGCTTGCACTAATGCCTTCAGCAATCCAACTATAATACAATCGTCCGTTGCCTCTTGTAACAATTTCAATGTTGTTGCCTTTCAATGCATCACTGCTTCCTTTCCAATCCTTATCGCTTACCGTACTTACCGTTTTCCCGGCAACCTTAATGTCAGCCGTAACCGTACTTCTTGCTGCATTTCGGGCTACTTTGCCCAAGGCTAAAAAAGAGAACGCACGTTCCTGTGTATTCAAATAGCGATCACTTTTCAATCGTGCACTCAAATGCTGCACCATCTGCGGAATTTGTCCGTTGCCCGGATCAACATCTATCAATGCATTCAACGCAATAGCTTCATCACGTAAAGCACTGTAATAACTTCCTCCTGTTTGTTGTATTGATTCTTCGCCACTAAAAGAAGAAGGTAACATAGAATTGAAAGAACGTTTATCACCTGATACTGCATACGCTGCCGACAATAAATATTTACTGTCTAATGCTAATAACGAACCTGCTGCTTTATAATAATTCATCGTTGATGCCTGCGGACGATTAGCAAGCGACAACACATACAAACTATATGCAACTTCTTTGGGTGCTATCTTTTTCTTTTGATCACGGTTGTAATAATATTCAACTGTTTCTTTTGTTTTTAAACGATTGGCTAAATAAGAAAGCATCGTTTCGGTCAAACTATTGTCAACATCATAACCGGCTTTTCTTGCTTCCAATAAAAAATGCGCTGCATAAATAGTAGCCCACCAGTCTTCTTTGCCTTCGCCATCCCAAAGTGTAACCGCACCATTGTATAATTGCCGCATCTTTATTTTGCGAATGGCTTCCATTACATTGTAACCTGCATTCTGTTTATTGTCAGGATTCAACTTCAACGCATCAACAAAATCACCATAATAGATTTGCGGAAACGCTGCTGAAACAGTTTGTTCTGTGCAGCCATACGGATACGTAACTAAGTAGCGAAGTTGGTCAGCCATTTCTGCTACCGGCGAACGGCTCACTACTAAATCATATTTAAAACTACCAGCCATAAAATCGCTTTGCGGAATGGTGATGGCTTGGGTTGAGCCACCGGCAATAGAACCGCTGCCTGACAACTTTTGCAGCGTTGATGGCGGACGTACACTAATCTCCGTCTCTTCGGTAAACTTTTCGCCCAAAGCATTTACAGCAACAATAATTTTTGCAACAGCCACCGTTGGATCAGCAACAATTTGAAACATTGCACGGCCTTCACTATTGCCATTGATAGTAATTGTTCGCGAAGGGCTTCCAACAAGTTTTACTGGTCCCGACAAATTCAATGCAGCACCGCCATTTGCTATTTTATTTGTGGTGTTAGAAATAGTTACCGGTAATAAAACTGTATCACCCGGAGAGATAAAACGAGGCAGGGAAGAAGATATCACAATTGGATCGGCGACAGTTGTTGTAGCTTCTGCATTACCAAATTTTTCATCTTTAAATGCAACCGCCATCAACCGCACTTCGCCGCTGAATTGTGGTATGTCAAATTCAAATGTTGCTACACCGCTGCCATCTGTTTTTTTCAATCCGCTCCAGTACGACATGATCCTGAAACGCTTGGCCGGCATGGGATTCACCCGCTTCTCCAAACTCAAATCTCCATCGCCACCGGTGCTGCTCAATCGTCCACGCAACTCAGGAAACAGCAAAGGATACATATCAAAAGCCGTCACATTCAGTGCCGTCTTTTGATAATAAAAGTTGTAGGGGTCAGGCGTTTTAAAATCTGAAACCTGCAGCACACCATTGTCAACAGCCGCTAAAGAAACATAGCTTCCCGGCATTGCTTTCACCGTTACTTTCTGATGTGTTTTTGAACGAACAGCCTTGGATGCTGTAATCGTAACAGGCATCTTTCTACCGCTTTCTTCTACAGAAAGGTTCTGAAAGCCATGTGCTACGGTTAATGGCATATCAGTCACTTCGTGGGGCTTAATCAATGTAGCAGTAATATAAACATTCGGCACATGTTCACTTGCTAATTTTAAGTCCATCGAAGCAGTTTTCTTTGCCACATCAAGGAACTGGTGCGATAGCACACCTTCTCTTTCCACTGTTACTAACATGCGTCCGCTGAACGGTGTTTTGAAAAGAATCTTTGCTACATCACCGGCGTTGTATTTTTCTTTATCCAGTTCAATATCAACATTGCCTTCCGTATTCACTTCAAACGAAGAGGCTTCTCCACCCCATGAACCATAGCTGTAAAAATGTTTACTTACATAAGCATTGGCACCGGGACGAGCCACTCTTATTTCATAATCTCCCGGTGAACGTGGAATGAAACTATAATCTGTTTTATCACCAATGTTTAGTTGCTTTTCCGACAACACTTTGTCTTCCTTTTGCGAGTCATAACGAAAATAATCACCGCTTTTTGCCAGCACGGTTCTGTATTCATGTTTGATGATTTTTACGCTAGCAGAAGCATTAGTGGCCGCTCCATCTTTATTCAAGCTCACCAAACTAAATTTCACCGTGCTGTTGAGTGGATAATAATAAGAACCGTCGTCTTTAATGCCATGAAAAACAGCTTGTGTATAGATGTCGGTATTCGTTACACGGCTTACCGGGCGGCCCGTTTCATCAAACACTGTAGTATAAAAGTTTGCCCCTAACAAACCAACATTAGCATACATCGCAGATACTTCAAATTGTATGCTTGCATTGCCTTCTGCATCTGTTATTCCTTGCTTTACCTGTTTGTCCGAAAAGCTTGTCTGATTAGCCAAAGAGAAATCATAGTCGCTATACTTTTTCGCTGTAAATATTTTTTGTTTAATCTGTATCTCTGTTTCAAAATTTCGGTTTGCAGCCGGTGGACCGAAAAAGTTAACTGCATTGATATTAAGGTTTGTTGTTTCAGCCGGGCGAAGGCTAGGCTTATCTAATTTGGTGGTTACTTTAATTCTATCGGGCACAAATTCTTCTATCATAAAATTTTTTGTCGCCAGCAAAACGTCGGTTGAACTATACAACTCCATTGTATAACTTCCGGTAATAGCGGATGTTGAAATATCCATGCTTCCCGCCGTAGCGCCTTGTTCATTCAAACCTTTTCTGAACGTTTTTAACTCCTTGCCATTCGGTAAAAGAAACTTGATTTTAACAGGCAAATCTGCTGCAGGCTTCCAGCCTCGTTCTCTAACCACTACTGCATAATTCAACTTTTCCCCCGGACGATAAATATCTCTTTCGGCATAAACAAATGCATCTAAACCGGTAGGATTTATTTTCTTTCCACCCACGTCAAACCGCGACATATTCACTCTTGTATTATTGAAAGGCAGATAAGTAAAATCATTGGCAGTTTTTGCAATGATCATAGCAGGAGTGAAGCCTGCAAAGGATTTTGAAGCCACTGTAATTTCTGCTACTCCCTCGCCATTGCTTGCACCAGTGCCTAATAACTGATTATTCTTTCCATACACATTTATGGTTACACCATTTAATGCTGTAGCGGTTTTGATGGAATTTGCAAAGACGGTTATTTTGCCTGTGCCTTGCTTCGCTATCAAGCCAACATCAGAAAAAGAAATAAAGCGGCTGTCGCGAACCCAATAGTCTTTAGCAGAACGAATCATTACATGATAAATACCTTTCGCGTCAGGCAGACGGTCTTCAAACTGCGAAATGTTGAGCAATCGTCCCGAACCAGTTTTTGGTAATGATCTCGTATCAATTTCTTTGGTATAAACTACATCGGCAGTGATTGCATCTGCATAACTGGTGTTCTCCCCTTCGCCTTCTTCATACGAAGCATATTGCGGTTCATCATTCTCTCTTGGCTCATAGCCATTAGCAGTTGCTTGCAGTAAATTACTTTCATAAATTTTAGAAATAATAATTTTTAATCGCGGTGTATTAGTTACCTGCACCTCAATATTACCTGCACCACGTTTTGATAAATAAACCGCTTTGCTATTGGTGAATTTTACTGCTGATTCCAGTTCTCCAAAACCAACGGCGCCACTATAATCTTCTTTCAATATGCCACCTAAACGGCCACGCAAACCTTTTGTAATGCTGAGGGCATAACTCTTCTGTGCATCAAATTTTTCGCTGCGAAGAATAGCGCCAAAGTCAGTGTATTCAATTGCATAGGGTAGTGCCGGCGCAAATGAAATTAAATTTTTGATATTGTCATCGCTTAATTGCTGACTGGTATATAACCGTACTATGCCTTCAGTTCCTGTATGCTCTGCTTCAAGATTGGATATATTTAGCACATAAGGTGATGGAATGGTTAACGATTGTATTATGGCTTCTTTCGTACTGTTGCTACCTTTATTGGGTTTAATGCCTGCATCTAAAGTGATCTTCGCATCATAGCTTTTGTCTTCAGGTTTTAAGGAACTTAACCGCACAGCAAATTCACTTGTTATTCCTGCATTCATTATGGTATATTCTGTTTTAGCACCATCCACATCCAACTTTAATTTATCTTTTAAATCTTCGGACTTCATGGGGTAATTAAAACGCAGTGTGATTTGAGGCAGAGCTGTATTACCTCCTTCGGTGGCAGTAATCCAGGTTAGTTGCGCATCATTTAATTGTAATGGAGCAGTAGAAAAAATTACTTCATCACCTTGTACTTTATCATACTTACTATAACTGAAAAGTTCCTCTTTAAATTTTGCATGATAGGTAGTTGCAGGAGCTAAAGGTTGTGAAGGAGAGAAGACCAATTCTTCCGGCCCTTCCCAGCGAAAGCGGCCAGAGATCGTAGGTTCAAAGGAAATGTATTTGGTGCTGTCCCAGTCATCAAGCAAGGAATCAGGATGCAGCGCTTTATTAAAACGAAAGACCAGGTTGCCTAATTGAGGCACTTCGCCTTTGGCTGTGGTAGCTTCTATGGTGATATAATTTTGTTTACAAGACGACAAAAAAATAGCCATCACTATCGTGATCGCTAAAACATATTTGATACGCATAAAAGTGATTGGTTGATAATTATTACAAAAGATAAGGAAAAAGAGAACACAAATAGCCCATCTCCAACAACCAGTTCTTTATAGTTAGATGTTGGTAAAGCCCCTTCCCGGTAACAAGAGGACAAACAGTTTGAAAGTGGTACGGAACCTCTCTGCTGTCAGAGAAATTGCTAAGAAAAAACATCGTAGAAAAGCTTGGGCTGTGTGTATCGCAATTGGTGTTTACTAAGGAGGCTGACTTGATGAGTACATACAGAAGTAATTGTTGTAGAAAGTTACATAGCAAAAAAATTTATTGCCTGCTAAATGATTTGTAATGCTTTCACTTCAATAATGCAGAACGGAAAGAATCAATCAACTACTAATAGAAAAAAATGCAATTTATTTTTCGGCCCAAAGCATAGTGAATCCGGTAGTTATGGGCGTTTGAATTTGCTTCTTTTTATTATCAGCTTCAATTGTGTATAAAGCGTAGCCATAGTCCAGTAAAAGTTGTTGTGCCATGCCGGGTTTTAGCCCTGGTGTTCTTTTTTCGGCCCAACTATCAAACTCAAAAACAATAGAAGGAGCACCTGCAGAAGTCAACAGATTTTCGGCGCCTTTAAAACCATAGTACTCATACCCTTCAATATCTACTTTAATTACGTCAGGCGTTTTGATTCCGGCCTGAAGCAGCAGCGTATCTAATTTTATAGTTTCTACTTTTTCTGTAGCAGATGAATTTGCATCTCCGATATAACCTTTTCCAAACTGCTGCGCATCCCTGGTAAACGTCAGTATATCTCCGTCTTTATCAGCAAGAGCTTTGTTTATAAGTATTGAATTAGATAAGCCATTAATTTCAAAATTAAATTTCAGGTAATCATAAATCCGCGGAGAGGCCTCAACACATAAAGAGGTTACATCAGGCCTTTTTTTGGAAACAAGCAAGGAGATGCTGCCAATATTGGCGCCTATATCTGCAAAAACCCCATTCTTCGGCAAATGGCTAATAATTAAATCAGAAGTCTCTTTCTCGTAAACACCATTAACGAATATTTCAAAACCAATGCTCTCTACACAATTAGGCAGCTTGTATTGAATGCCATAATCTCCCTTTACTACTATATCTTTTTTCTGTTTAAGGGCTTTGCCAAATAAAAGCCTGGCTATACGTTGTTTTCCTTTAAAATCAGGCAGGGATCGTAATAAAGTATTCAATGTCATTTATTATTAATTAGAATTGCTATCGGGATTTATTCACTATCAACTTTTTTCGGTCTTACACATGGTTTGCAGACGGATAGGTGTATTAAATAGAAGGGCTAAAAGAAATAAAAAATAAGCAGTTTACCAAATACACAGCAACAAAACAATCTGTGTGCCCAGCCCTGTAAAATGAAAGCGTTAAATTCTTTGCAAGCATTTTTAATATGAATAACAAAAGTGAAATTTAGACAGGCTAAACAGAAGGGAGTCGCGATGCGTTCATACAGAATTAAATTGTTTCAAAAACCAACAAGGCAACAATTGCTTTCTTTTTTTAAAAAGCTGGCCATGTTTTGTATGGGTCTTGTTCTGTTTTTTTTATTATTGAATTATTTCTTTCCGCTACCTGATAAAATATCTTACTCGGTTATTGTTCGTGATGCAAATGGCGAGGTAGTGAATGCCTATCTCACACCGGATGACAAATGGCGTATGAAAACAGAACTGAATGAGATCTCGCCGTTGCTGCGCAAAACCATAGTTTTCAAAGAAGACAAATATTTTTATTCGCATCCGGGCATCAATCCTTTTGCGGTGTGTCGTGCTATGTTTAATAATATCCTGCATTTAAAACGAACATCCGGTGCATCAACAATTACAATGCAGGTAGCGAGAGCAATGGAACCAAGACGCAGAACACTTTGGGCTAAGGCGCTACAGGTGTTTCGTGCTTTTCAGTTAGAATGGAAATATGATAAGGATGAAATTCTTCAATACTATGTAAACCTTGTTCCATACGGAAGTAACATTGAAGGCATGAAAGCGGCTGCGTTACTGTATTTCAACAAGGCCCCCGATCATTTATCGCTGGCAGAAATCACTGCGCTATCTATTATTCCTAACAGGCCATCTTCGTTAGTTATTGGTAAGAACAATGATCTAATCATCAAAGAACGCAACCACTGGTTAGAGAAGTTTGCAGCCGACGGTGTGTTTACTTCTGCAGAAATTAAGGATGCGGAAATGGAGCCGCTGACCGCTGTTCGTCGTACTGTTCCGCATTTTATTCCGCACTTTGCTTACCGGCTAAGGAAGTTGAGTGGGAGCAATAATATTAAGACCAATATCATTTTAAACAGCCAGCTAAAAATTGAAAAGCTTACTGAAGATTATGTGCGGGGATTGAAGTTGAAAGGCATTCGTAATGCGGCTGTAGTAGTGATTGATAATAAGACGCATAAGGTGATTTCATACATTGGTTCTGCCGGATTTAACGATACAACTGATGGGGGACAGGTAAATGGTGCAGCGGCTATCCGTCAGCCGGGGAGTACGCTAAAACCCTTGCTTTATGCGCTTTGTATGGATGAAGGCCTTGTAACACCCAAACTTGTATTGAATGATGTGCCAGTAAATTATGCAGGCTATGCACCGGAGAATTACGATAAAGAATTTCATGGTGAAGTAACAATGGAATATTCGCTGGAACATTCTTTAAATATTCCGGCCGTGCGTAGTTTGAAACAATTAGGAAAAGGCAAACTGGTTGATAAATTAATTGCTTGCCACTTTAAACAAATTCAAAAAGACCAGAACAAGTTGGGATTGTCATTAATATTGGGAGGCTGTGGTGCATCGCTTGAAGAATTGACCAGATTGTTTTCTGTCTTTGCTAATAACGGCGTTTATATAGCGCCAAAATTTTTACAAGATTCATCTGCATCACAACGGCTGCAAATCATTTCTCCTGAAGCTGCTTATTTAATCACGGATGAATTGTCAAGAGTCAGCCGCCCTGATTTTCCATTGAACTGGACGGCCACCGAACGCATGCCAAAGATTGCCTGGAAAACAGGAACCTCGTATGGACGAAGAGATGCCTGGAGCATTGGCTATAATAAAGATTTTACCGTAGGTGTTTGGTGTGGAAATTTTTCAGGTGTTGGTGTGCCGGAATTAAGCGGCGCCAACACTGCAACGCCTTTGCTCTTTAAAATTTTCAATACAATTGATTATGATTCTAACGCTGATTGGTATGAGCCACCGCAAAGTTGCGTGTTACGAAAAGTATGTAGTGAAAGCGGCTTGCCTCCGGGAGCGAATTGTACGAACCTGATTTCTGATTATTTCTTGCCGCTAATAAGCAGCACTAAAGTTTGCGGCCATTTACAGGAAATAAAAGTTTCGCCAGATTCATCTGTTTCCTATTGCGAAGCCTGTGCACCGGCAATGGGCTACATCAAAAAATTATACAAGGTTATTGCACCAGAATTGCAGGATTATTTTTCGAAAAATGGAACGCCTTATCAAATCATCCCGCCACATAACCCCGCCTGCGAACGCATCTTTAAAGGCGAAGGTCCCACCATAACTTTTCCTGTTAACGGTGCTGAATATTTCATCAACAAAAAAGATCCTGAGCCTTTGCAGTTAACGGCTTCTGTGCCTGCTGATGTATCTAAAATTTATTGGTACATCAACGATCAGTTTTATAAAGCAACAAGTAGGGGAGAGAAACAATTTTTTGTACCGGAAGAAGGGCCGGTGAAGATTAGTTGTAGTGATGACAAGGGGAGGAGTAAGACGATTCTGATTAGGGTGAAGAAGGTGAGTTTGTAACAGCCGCCCCCATCCCCTAAAGGGGGGGCTTGGCACGACACCGCTAATTACGTTTCCTTTCTCTACTAAAGATTCTAATCGCTTGTCATCGCCGATTTAATTCTTCTAAAAAACCATAATAAGCATCTTGTCCGGCAAGCCATGCACCAACTAATAAAACTACAATGTCAAAAATGGTTAGTATGTATAAATCAACTTTGTACTTACGACTTTCTACCTTTTTATAAAAGCCATAGTTAATTGCAAAAAGTATGATTGCGACAATTATGGAAACAAGAAGATTATATAAAACCCTATCATTTATCCAACTCTTTAAGAGTGGTTCTGAAACAGGTGGTTTAACCAATAGTGCTACCTCAAGATAAAAAGCATAGGCTATAAAGAAAACAACAGAATTGACTAAATATTTACCAATTCTTTTTACTAAATCCCACTTCTTTTTAATTATTCCGAAAAGGATAAGCAATAGTAAAATGCACCATATTAAAATGGCAAAGTAGTATGCAAACTTTATGAGTGAAATAACAACATCATGGCTCATTAAAAATCCATTTCTTCTTAATCTTTTAAATCCTATAAATCATAGTTCTAAACCTTCTTCACACTTCCCGACCCCGAAATACTTTGACTCACTGCCGCACTGCCCTTATATTTTACATCGCCACTACCAGAGACGCTTACATTTAATTTTTGATTAGCGGTTACCTCCGCATCAGCAGCACCAGATAATTCCAGCGTAGTAATATCAGTTGTTAGCTCAAATGCCTTAATTGAGCCAGAGCCACTGACTGAACCAAAAAATTCTTTGCTGGTACCTTTTAGGATCACATTTCCACTGCCTGATATTTCTGTACTTACTTTTGGTAACGCCACCTGTACATTGATCATTCCTGAACCGCTAACGCCCATCTCCAAAGGTTCGCCGCCGGATATAATATTGTCGCTGATAATATCACCAGAGCCGGAAACATCAATGCTTCTAAATACAGGTGCTGAAGTATAAACAATTAAATCTTTTGAAGGGTCAAGATTAAAGCCATCCTTCGCTTTTACTATCAAAGTAGCCCCTTTTATATATACCTCTACATACTCCATCAGGTTTTCATCAGTTTCTATTTTAACCGATGATGAAGAATCCTGACGCACATGAACCTTCACAGAACCACTGGCTTCAATACTGTTGAAAGATGATACCTGTCGTTGTTGGGTGGTTATTTTCCCGTTGCCGGAAACCCGTTTGCCACCGAAAATATTACAGGAAGAAAGTAGAATAACAATCGCGGCAAAGAAGAAAACTTTTCTCATAAAAATGGTTTTGGGGTTAGACGATGGAATAAAGATACAACCTCACCCCCGGCCCCTCTCCAGCAAGTTGGAGAGGGGAGTGCTGTCGCCAGCGTCAGCCTTACGGATGATAGCTTTTGAGATCGGAAGCTGCCTTGTTATGTACAGCAGTTAACTAATGCTATGTAACTAAATTAGAGGATAGTGAAAAATTGTAAGTGTATAGAAACAAAAACCGTAAACGACCAGTTCCCCTCTCCAACTTGTTGGAGAGGGGTTAGGGGTGAGGTTCTTATCTTCGCACCGCATGACCGAAAAAATTATTGTTCTCGACTTTGGCTCTCAATACACCCAACTTATTGCCCGTGCCGTTCGGGAGGCCAATGTGTACTGCGAGATACTTCCTTTCTCAAAAAAATTTATGATTGATGATGCCGTAAAAGGCATCATTTTATCCGGTTCACCATTTTCTGTTAATGATGAAGCCGCCCCGAACGTAAATGTTCAGGCCCTGTCGCAGGAAGTGCCGGTACTTGGTATTTGTTATGGTGCACAACTCACCGCCAAACAGTTTGGTGGCAAGGTAGAGCGAAGCAATAAAAGAGAATATGGACGTGCCGTGTTGCATCAGCAAAAAGAAGATGCCCTGTTGAAAGATTTGTTGCCGGCCTCGCAGGTTTGGATGAGCCATGGCGATTCGATTTTAGAACTGCCGGCAGGCTTTGAAATTTTAGCAACAACCGCTAGTATTCCCGTAGCTGCCTTTAAAAGAACAGTAAGCAGCAGTGAGAAATCCAGCAATAACACGACAACCCCAAACCCCAAACCCCAAACCCTAAACCCTCTCTACGGTTTGCAATTTCATCCTGAAGTCTATCACACTATTGAAGGGAAAAAAATCCTGCGCAACTTTTTACTAAACATTTGCGGTTGCTCGCAAAACTGGACGCCAGCGCATTTTATTACCGATACTATCACTGCTTTGCAACAGCAAATTGGCAAAAAAAAATGTGTGATGGCGATTAGTGGTGGTGTTGATTCAACTGTAGCGGCTACGTTAATTAGTCGCGCCATTGGCGATAACCTTTATTGCATTTTTGTTGACAACGGCGTACTTCGAAAAGATGAATTCGAAACCGTGTTGGCAACCTATAAAAGTCTTGGCTTGAATGTAAAAGGTATTGACGCAAAAAAAGATTTCTATAAAAAATTAAAAGGCAAAACCGACCCTGAGAAAAAACGTAAAGCCATTGGAAAGATGTTCATTCAAATCTTCCAGGAAGAAGCAAAAAAAATAAAAGGCGTATCGTTGTTGGGGCAAGGAACTATTTACCCTGATGTGATTGAAAGTGTCTCGGTGCATGGTCCATCTGTTACCATTAAGTCACACCATAATGTTGGTGGCCTTCCCAAAAAAATGCATTTAAAATTGGTAGAACCGCTTCGCTCCCTTTTTAAAGATGAAGTAAGAAAAGTTGGCCTGGAATTAGGTATTCCTGAAGAGCAAATCCAGCGTCATCCTTTTCCCGGACCTGGTTTGGCCATTCGTATTTTAGGAGAAATAACCGAAGAAAAAGTGGACTTGTTGCAACGTGCCGATGACATCTATGTTAAAGCCTTAAAAGAGCATAACCTGTATGCAACGGTTTGGCAGGCCGGAGCTATCTTACTTCCTGTTAAAAGTGTTGGTGTAATGGGCGATGAACGAACCTATGAATTTACAGTAGCACTAAGAGCAGTGACGAGTGTAGATGGTATGACGGCTGATTGGGCGCATCTGCCTTATGATTTTTTAGCGAAGGTGTCGAACGAAATTATTAATTCGGTGCGGGGAATTAACAGGGTTGTTTATGATATTAGCAGCAAGCCGCCGGCAACGATTGAGTGGGAATGATGAGTAATGAGTAATGAGTAATGAGTAATGAATGATGAGTGGGTAGCTTTTGTATGTAAATTTTTTTTGGCCAGGGGTTTATCTATCTATTAAGCCCGGTTGCGTCGCACTCTTGTACGTTCAAAACGCTATTCAACAAAATGCACAATCATAATTTCGATACTATTAAAATGATAAAACAATACTCCGCAAAGCAATCCGGCGCAAGCAGTCTCTCTCCTTTGGAGAGGGCCGGGGTGAGGTCTTAAATACTATGAAAAAATATTTCTTCTTTTTCATCTCAGTTTTTTTGATAGCGGAAATTTGTTCTGCACAGAATCCTGTCCGCCATAAAATAGCTGTGTTTACACCGCTGTATTTAGATTCTGCATTCAGCTATTCCGGCAATTATTCGTTCAATAAAACCTTTCCAAGATTTTTGAATCCCGGTGTTGAATTTTATCAAGGTGTACAGGCTGCATTAGATTCGTTGCAAAAGAAAGGTGCACCACTGGAAGTTTTTATTTATGATTCGCGTTCATCAATAACAACCCTTGATCTGCAACTAAAAGCGCATGAGTTAGATAGCGTGGAAATGATAATAGGCCAGGCCAATCCAACCGAAACAAAACTTTTGGCAGATGCAGCATTAGCGAAAAAAATTCCCTTTATTTCTGCTACACTCCCCAATGATGCAGGTGTTACAGCCAACCCGTATTTTGTTTTACTGAATACAAGTTTGCAAGGCCATATTGAAGGCATCTACAAAATGTTACAAAAGAATTATTCACGGGATAAGATCATTGTTTTTAGTAAGCCTGGGCAGCAGGAAGATGCTATTAAATCACATTTTACAGAGTTTGGTAAAGCAACTCCTTCGGTTCCCCTGAATATAAAATTTGTTGATATCGGCAATGACTTTACAACAAAAATGTTAGCGGCGCAAATGGACAGTACGAAGCGCAATATTATTATCACAGGGAGCATGGATGAAAGTTTTGGCAGTAAGCTGGCAAGTTCGTTGGCTATATTGGCAAAGAGGTACCCTACTTTGTTGGTAGGCATGCCTACCTGGGACAATGTAAATTTCAGTAAATCGGAATATAAAGGGCTTGATATTGTTTACACAGCACCTTTTTTTTATAACCGCCTTACTCCATTAGAAAGTAAGCTGGCAACAGACTTTGAAAAGGACATCAGCAGTCGGCCAACCGATATGTTTTTCCGTGGCTACGAAACAATGATGCGATTTGCATTATTGCTTTTAGATACCAATAAAGATGTAGTCTCCAACCTTACCCGCAAAGGCAATTTTGTTTTTACCCGCTTCGATATACAACCAGTGTTCAAGGATAAAAACAACATGACACTGGATTATTTTGAGAACAAGAATTTGTATTTTATTAGAGTGAGCGGGGGAGCAAAGAGGTTGATGTAGGTTGATTGGTTATGAAATAGAATTAACATATAAAGATTTAATAAGGATGGCTAAAGGTTTATTGTTTATTACTTTTTTGTTGTCAGCATTTTTGGGCTTTTCTCAAAAACCCAAAAACGGAATATATACTTATGCTGTTGCCTTTGCTGAATGGCAAGGCAAATCTTTAGGCACTACTTGTACTGTAAAAATTAAAGGTGATTCCATAACAATTATTAATAACGGTACAGGAAATTTAACGGGAAAAAAGGGTGAAATACTTGAGACGGGAATTATTCTAAAACACCAGAAAACCGGTAAATGGATTATTGCTCATAGCTTGAAAGATAAGTATGCAAAAGAGATTGGTGGTTGCACCGATGGCCCCAGCATTATTGATTTTAAACGGAAGAAATTTTGGCTTTGTTGATTAACGTTCTGCAAATTATTTTGTAAACAATCATTCGTTTCTCATGCCCAACTCGTGAACTCTTAAACTTGCAAAGCCGTGAGCCGTTTCCCTCTGCTGGCATTATTATAGTAAGTAATCTTCTTCATGCCCCTCATTGAATTTACCGACAAAGGCCTCTACTGCCCACCTGGCGATTTTTATATTGATCCGTGGAAGGGTGTTGACCGTGCCGTTATCACTCATGCCCACAGCGATCATGCCCGATGGGGAAGCAAATATTATCTCTGTCACAACTTTACAAAACCTTTATTAGAGCAGCGTCTTGGACCTAATCATTACGAAACAGTTGAGTGGAATCAGTTAATAGATTTTCATGGAGTAAAATTATCCTTACATCCTGCCGGGCACATTATTGGCTCATCGCAAATACGTGTTGACTATAAGGGCGAAGTGTGGGTAGTAAGTGGCGATTATAAAATAGAAGACGACGGAATTAGCGGTACGTTTGAACCAGTGAAGTGCCACAACTTTATTACTGAAAGCACCTTTGGCTTACCCATTTATAAATGGAAACTACAAGCCGAAATTTACAGTGACATTAAAACCTGGGTACAAAAAAATAAAGCGGTTGGTAGAAGCTCTATACTTATTGCTTATAGCTTAGGCAAGGCCCAACGCCTGTTGCAACCCTTGTCAGAATGTACTGATACGATTCTGGTTCATGGTGCAGTGTATAACATGCACATGGCGTTGGTAAATGCCGGGTGGAACCTGCCAGCGGTAGAACGAGTGACTTCTGAAACACCAAAAGAAAAATTAAAAGGTGCTGTCGTGATTGCACCATCAGGTGCAGAAGGCTCACCGTGGATGCGCAGGTTTGCGCCGTATGAAACAGGTGTATGCAGTGGATGGATGCAGGTACGAGGTAATACCCGCAGACGCAATGCTGATGCAGGATTTGCGCTAAGCGATCATGCAGACTGGGATGGGTTATTGAAAGCCTGCAAAGCAACAGAGGCTCAGTGTATATATGCCACCCATGGTTTTCAATCAGTGTTTAGCCGGTACTTAACAGAGCTGGGAATTCAAGGAAAAGAAGTGCATACTGAGTATGGTGGCGATGAAGAAAATAATGAACAAATAATCTTGCCTACCGTATAGGCAGGCAAGGAACAGATGAATGATGAAGTTAGCGTACATACCAATAAATCCTAATCATTAAAAATGTTCAATTTTAAATGTACTACCATTTAAATTCTTTTCTTCTACAAATACACATCTTCAATTAAAAAATATTCTGTTTCCCTGTTTGCATGTTGGGTAATTGAAATAATATCCAAATGGAAATTATCGTACTGCGGATGTAAAAATAAATATTGATCAATGGCCTGTAACAATGATTTTACTTTTTTCTTTGTAACAGCTTCTTCAGGATGGTTAAAATTGTTGGAGGAGCGGCACTTTACTTCTATAAAATGCAAAAGGTTATTTTTAGTAGCAATCAAATCAATTTCGTAAAATGAGTACCGCCAGTTGCGATGCAGGATCGTATAGCCTCTTTCTGCCAGGTAAGCCTCTGCTAATTTCTCACCTTCTTTACCTACATCAAGATGTGTGGCCATAGATTATCTTTAGCTCAAATTACTTAATTCTGTTTTTTTAATGGAGGCTATTTATAAATTAAAAGGCGTTGTGCAGTTATATAGTTGGGGTGGAACCGAGTTTATTCCGCAATTGCTCGGCGTACCTAACAAAGAGCAAAAACCTTTTGCTGAATATTGGTTAGGTGCGCATCCGAACGCACCTTCTATTTTACAAAATGATGGAGAGATTTCCCTGAAACAATTTTAACCATCCTGAAGAAGCTGTTACAAAGAAAAAAGTAAAATCATTGTTACAGGCCATTGATCAATAATTATTTTTACATCCGCAGTACGATAATTTCCAT
>MWWF01000004.1_pt1 | contig 31685 bp, 32 predicted proteins | sample 1047351 | NCBI WGS metagenome assembly MWWF01 (sample SAMN06349970, study PRJNA376086) | soil metagenome | isolation source: MGM-3 sample Antarctic (ecotone) soil | place: Antarctica
GTCGTTAGTAACAGGATCAATACCCGTTATTGGGCCTTGTGTTGGAATAAAATTATGGTACAGCTTCATGATCTTAGCGGAAGAATGATCTACAGCAGGGAAATGAATTATCAAAATGGAAATATTGTTATTGATCCATTTGCTGCAGGCAGTTATATTTTAAATATCTGGAGCAATGATAAAAAATACAGGCATATACAAAAGATCGTTAAACAATAATTTAAAAACTATGAAGCATCTTTTTCTTTTTATACTTACTATCGGTTTTACTATTATTTCAATTGCACAAACCAAAGGGAGTGCAAAACTTTATGGTTTTAAAGAACCCGTTACATCTGGTGTGGCACCATCAAATATTGAAGATGGAAATGGAAAAGAAATTAAGAATGAAGCAAAATCAACATTCAATTATTTTATTTACCTGCAAACTATATCCAGAGTTTATCCATCGGAAATGTGGATCAATGGTGTTCCCTATTCTGTAAAAGTGGAAACAATAAAATCAACACCTGTAAAAAGAGATAATTCAAATAATCCTTCTCAAACCACTTCAACTATACTTGTACCAAAAACAACACATAAAGTTGTGATGCTTACACCTGCGCCGGCAATTAATGATAAACTTTCTAAAAAAGGACGAAGCCTCTCAAAAGATAATGAGCTTGTAGTTGTTTATAAACAGGCAGGAAAATTTTATTACAGTAATTTAAAAAAAATGAAAGAGCTGGAAGCAGCTATCATGCAATAAAAAAAACAAGGCCAGTATGAATACTGGCCTTAACCTAAACCGTCCGACTAAATATTTTGATTGTATAATTTCTATTTTATACTTTTTCAAGTACTGTGCCAACAATCCATTTTCGTGGATAACTTACAAGACAAAAACAGTTTAAAATCTTTTTGTTGTAAATTGGAAAAAACTCTACCATGGCACTTCAACCCTGGCAAAAAGGAATTGTTACCCGCATTGAAAATGAAACGTACAACACTCGCCGCTTCTGGATTCAATTGCCTGAACTTGAAAGTTTTGATTTTATACCCGGACAGTTTGTAACCATTGATCTTCCCATTCACGAAAAGCCCAATAAAAGATGGCGCAGCTATTCCATTGCTTCCTGGCCCGATGGAACAAACGTGTTTGAACTGTTGATTGTTTTACTGGAAAACGGAGCAGGCACTACTTATTTATTTAATGAAGTAAATGTAGGCTCAGAGTTAACCCTTAGAGGAGCACAAGGTGTTTTTATTTTGCCCGAAACAATTGACAAAGACCTTTATTTTATTTGTACAGGAACAGGCATTGCACCATTCCGTAGCATGATGCATCATATTCAGCGATATAATATTCCTCATAATGACATCTATCTTCTTTTTGGCACAAGAAAAAAAGAAGACCTTGTCTATTTAGATGAGATGAAAAGGCTTGACCAGGAGATTGAAAAATTTCATTACATACCAACATTGTCAAGAGAGCAATGGGATGGTTGTTGCGGTTACGTACATGCCATTTACGAAAATCTTGTTCACCAAAAAATGAATGGAAACGCTGAATTGCCGCCTGCTAAATTTTATTTATGCGGATGGAAAGTAATGGTGGATGAAGCCAAGCAAAGAATACAAGGATTAGGCTATGACAGGAAAGCGATACACCAGGAGTTGTATGGTTAACTGAATTAAATATTTCAAACAAAAAAAGCCGTTCAAATTTTGAATGGCTTTTCTGTAATTAATTCAATTAAAAACTCCAGCCCACACTTGCGCCGCCGGAAGGTTGAATATATCCGCTTGAAATTAATGGAGTGAACCCTATTCTCCATGTAAAGCCGCCGTTAATTGGTTGCCTTCGGTACATGAAAGAAAATGTGCCGTATAAATAGGTTGGCTTATCAGAGTAATAATTATCAAAAGCATCAATTTTTTTACTAAGTGCTGTTATACCTGCGCCGGCCTCAAATGTATGCGGCGAGGTTTCTCTTCCAAAAATGTAATTGATTTGCACAGGCACTGTTACAACAGATTTTCTGTCATAATTAGAACCAAAAGTTGGACTATAAGTATAATTGTCTAAAGTAACAAAGCCAAGTCCCGCTCTGGCGCCCCATCCTAAATGCGATTTTTTAAAACGGGTATCAATATTAGCTGAGAACAAAATACCAGAGCCGCCTACTTCAGCATAAAAAGATGTTTTGCCAGGGAAAGGTTCGCCGGGTTTTGAATTTTGAGCATTGACAGTAGTAGCAATAAAAAAGAATAACAATGCAGATAAAAATTGTTTCTTCATAAAGTTGTTTTGGGTTAAAAAAAGAAAGACAATAGGAATAAAAAAGCGCTGCTTATAAATTGTTAATACAATGAACGCAAGACAATGATTTTTATTTTACTTTGAAATTGCTTGTTTAAAAAAAATTTTTCTTCGTCCCAGAAGCTTTCATCTACACAAAGGTTCTTTGAATTAATTAGCGAAGGATTTGTTACCAAACTGAATTCTTTTATTAAGCTTATGTTGCTTCGCTCCCGATAGCTATCCGGACTTGTACGCCTTGCTCTTTATTCAGCATTTGCGAAGTTCTTGTAAGAAATGAAATAGTTTTTATTCGAAGGTTTTTTCTCGCAGAAGCGCAAAGTAAGGAAGGCGCAGCATCGTTGCTCCTTTGCGTTCTTTGCGTGAAATCTCAAAATCTCTCAATCCCAAAATCTCCAAATTTATTTCGGTCTGTATTTCGCTTCCTGAAAAATTTTAGCAGCAGGTGTTGCCAACACTTGTTGTACAGTCAAACCCGAATTCTTTTCTTCAAACTTTTTTACAATTTGCCAGCCAACCCATTGTCCAATATTTCCCGGCGATGAATTGGATGCTTCCATGTTTTGCGTAAAAGGAGACTCGCCAATATAGTTTTGTATTCTCTCAACATCAATTGTATATAAGTCGGGAGTGTTGCTTATAATAGAACCCCAAATATTTCCTTCGTTTGCATTCACCCATTCCGTTTGCCTTTTTGTATAACCAGTTTTTACACTGTCAGGTGCATTGGGTAAAAATTTATCCAACAGCCACCATTGCTTTCCTTTTTCAATTATCAGTTCAATCAGTTTTGCATTATCGGTTGTGTCGGGGTAAATATCATCAACAACAGATTTCATTACATTGGCTGCCATGTATTCTTTATCAAACCTGCGGGAAATATATTCAGGATACATTCCCTGAATCTCCGGGTCTTTGTAAGCAGAGAAATTTTTGCCTGCATATTGTTGCAAACCTATCGCTAAATAATGCGGCGTATAAACAACTCCGGGAGCATCAAAGGTTGCTATGTATGTCAGAATGTTTGGAACCTTGTAACTGGGATAATAAAGCTTAACATGTTTGAAACCTTCTTCTAAATCTTTTTTTAACCAATTAAGATCAGGATATTTTTTTTGAATAGAATCATTTATGGGGTGATAGCTTGAAAAAATTTGTTTCAATATTTTTTGGGTGGTATCATTGTTTGCATTTGGATTTAAACCAATAATTTGTTGCAGAAAAAAGGTAGTGAAGCCCGGATAAGAAGGATTTAATTTTTGTAATCCTGTTTGCAAATTATTGGTATCAATAGAAAAAAAACTTTGCTCAAACCTTTCAATCTTTATATCCACTTTAATTTTTGAAACATCAGGTCCTTTCGAATTGTTACAGGAAAAAAGAAAACCGGAAAGTGTGGCAAAACAGAAAACAAACAGACTAGGGATTTGTGATTTTATTTTTAGCCACGAAGGCACGAAGGCACTAAGAAAGCGCTGATACTTTAAATTATTTCGTGTACTGTGTCCGATGCTTCGGACTTCGTAATTAATATAATTATTAAGGAAACGCATCTGCATCAAACGGCTTTATTATTTTTTTATTACTGAACTTTACACCCTACAAGATAATTAACGAAGATGAAGATTTTTTTAGCGCAGCAGAACTATCACATTGGAAATTTTGAAGCAAACAGGAATAAAATAGTTGACGGCATAAACAAAGCCAAAGAAGCCGGCGCTGACCTGGTGATGTTTTCAGAACTATGTATCTGCGGTTATCCTCCAAGAGATTTTGTTGAGTTCAACGATTTCATCAGCCAGTGTTACCAAAGCATTGACATCATAAAAGAATATGCAGATGAAATTGGTGTGCTCATTGGAAGCCCTGCACACAACCCACAAAAGGAAGGAAAAGATTTATTCAACGCTGTTTTTTTATTGCATCAAAAACAAATCAAAGCAGAAATACATAAAACCCTTTTGCCTACTTACGACATCTTTGATGAGTACCGCTATTTTGAACCTGCGTTTGAATGGAAGTGCATTGACTTCAAAGGAAAAAAATTGGCAGTTACCATTTGCGAAGACATCTGGAACCTTGGCGATAATCCTTTGTACCGCATAACGCCAATGGAAATGCTGATCAAAGAAAAACCTGACGTAATGCTGAACTTATCCGCATCGCCTTACAACTATGCAGCAGATGTTGTCAGGAGAAGCATTATGGAAGCACATACATTAAAGTACCGTTTGCCCATGTTGTATTGCAATGCTGTTGGCTCACAAACAGAAATTGTTTTTGATGGCGGCAGTTTGGTTTACGATGCCAATGGAAATAAAATAAAAGAGCTGAAATATTTTGAGGAAGATTACTACCTGGCCCACCTAAATCTTCCCGAAGGGAGGACTTCGCTGCAGCACAACAGCCAGCCTATCGCAGATACTGCAAACAATACAAAACTATCCGAAAGTAGTGAAGCAACTAATCCATCAACCACTCCGGCAAGCAAGGCTAGTGCGGCTGACTCTTCCCCTGTTGGGGGAAGCGGGATGGGGACTTTCTATTCCGCCGCTGAAGTAGGCAAAGACTCCGACACCTTAAAATATCTTACTGATAAAAAAAACATAGAAGAAATTTATTCCGCACTTGTATTAGGCGTCAGGGATTATTTTAAAAAAATGGGTTTTAAAAAAGCTACACTTGGCGCCAGCGGCGGCATAGACAGCGCAGTTGTTCAGGCTTTAGCAGTGGAAGCTTTGGGAAATGAAAATGTTCATGTGTTGTTAATGCCTTCGCAGTATTCTTCCGATCATTCTATTTCTGATGCTGAACAGCTAAGCAAGAATTTGGGCAATAGATATGATGTTGTTCCCATAAAAGATGTGTATGAAAGTTTTCTTACTTCGCTAAAACCAATTTTTAAAGACATGCCATTTAGTGTTGCAGAAGAAAATATTCAAAGCCGCACAAGAGGCAATTTATTAATGGCTCTGGCAAATAAATTCGGCTATATTTTATTAAACACATCTAACAAAAGCGAGTTAGCAACAGGCTATGGAACTTTATATGGCGACATGGCCGGAGGCTTAAGTGTGTTGGGTGATCTGTATAAAACACAAGTGTATACATTGGCCCGTTACATAAATCGAAGCGATGAAATTATTCCAAATAAAATTTTATACAAAGCGCCTTCGGCAGAATTACGTCCTAATCAAAAAGACAGTGATAGCTTACCTGAATATGATATTTTAGATCGTGTATTGTACCAGTATATTGAATTGCGGCAAGGCCCCAAAGAAATCATTGCACAGGGATTTGATGCAGCATTAGTGGCAAGAATTTTAAAATTGGTAAACACAAATGAATACAAACGAAATCAATTCTGTCCAATCATTCGGGTAAGCTCTAAAGCATTTGGTGTAGGAAGAAGATTGCCGATTGTGGCGAAATATCTTTCTTAATAACTACAGTTTGTAACTCCACAACTTCGTCAACCTCGTCAACACATTGTTATTACGAATTTGTATTTCAATAATACCCACATCCTCTGCAAAGAAATAATCAACTACATAAGCAGGTATAGGAAAATTGCCAAGCGTAGAAACAAATTTCAGTTTACCGCTTACATGAATAACATTCGGAAATTTTTTTTGAAATACAGTTCGCTGCACATTTTTCTCAACGATCTTATATTCCAACCCTGCAAAAATATTCAGCAGGGGCGGAAAAGATAAACTGTACAAAGTATCTGTCCAGGTTCCGTTGGCAGCAACATTTGTTTTTAAAAAAGATGTTTTAAATTGTTTCGGAATTTGTATCAGACCCGGAGGAATAGGCAATGGTATGTTTTGCAATAATGCCTGCACCAAAGAATCAATATTAATTCCCAACGATGCAAAATCAAGAATGGTTTTATAATTCCCGCCATCGCAATTGTATAAAAGCCCTGTTGGAAATGCAGCAAAACCTGTTACATGATTATAAGTTATACCGTTTACAGTAGTATCATTTCCTACTCTAACAACGCCTGGCAAAGTATCAATGGTGTTGGCAGAATCAACATAAATAAAAACAGAACTGTCGCATAAAGGAAGGTAAGAGCATCCAATGCATTTGCGGTATTGTCCGCCTTCGTAACTGTATTCTTTTTTACAACTAAGAAAAACCAGCACGAGAGATAAGCCAATTAATATTTTCCTGTTCACCATATCAGTGTTTCAAATTTACAATAAGTCCAACAGTTATTGGCGGAGCTGCTGGAATTAAAGAAAAGGATGTGTCCTTCGAAATTCTAAATTTTGTACTGCTTAATTCCAATATTTTAAATTGTCCGCCTAATCCAAATAATCCGCTTCCATTAATATTTATCATGGTTTCGTTACTTAAAAAATTCCAGGTAAATGAAGTTGTTTGCGGCGCAGTGGTTGTGCATTTTGTTGGCCCCTCATCTGACACGCCTGTGCCATTGACATTAAAAGTTCCAAAATTATCTAAAATACATGGCTGCAAATATCCGGTAGATTCAAAAGTCAGATCAACTGTACCATCCCGGTTTTGGTCTATGCCCCCACTTTCATATTTCCATGAAGAACTTGTAATCAATTCAGTTTTAGTTGGATCTTTTGTTTTGTCTTTTTTGCATGCCGGTATTAAAAAGCAAATAGCAAAAGCTAATAAAATGTATTTCATAATGCAGTGTTTTAAAAAATAAATTTAGCGCAATAAGCCCGAATGAAATAACATTCTTCATTCAGATTCTGGTGTTAATGGTTAAAATGCTTCATTTTTGCTATTGCGGCAAAAGATTTGCTAAAACTCATATTAATTTTCAGACCTAAACCCCAACTATGGTTAAAACCGCCGAAGACATTCGACAACTGAATGAACGCATAAGCTATACAGGAAAATTTGTAGAGAATTTACGCAACGAAGTAGGTAAAGTTATTATTGGTCAAAGCTATATGCTCGACCGCCTTTTGATTGGCTTATTAAGTAATGGCCATGTGTTGTTGGAAGGTGTTCCCGGATTGGCAAAAACATTGACTATTAAATCGCTTGCTCAAGCTATTCATGCAAAGTTCAGCCGCATTCAATTTACTCCTGATCTTTTGCCTGCCGATGTAATTGGTACACTTATTTACAACCAGCAAAAAAATGAATTTGTAGTTCGCAAAGGTCCAATCTTCGCCAATTTTATTTTGGCAGACGAAATAAACAGGGCGCCGGCAAAAGTGCAAAGCGCCTTGCTGGAAGCGATGCAGGAAAGACAGGTTACTATTGGTGATACAACCTATAAATTAGATGAACCTTTTTTGGTGTTGGCTACGCAAAATCCATTGGAGCAGGAAGGAACTTATCCATTGCCCGAAGCACAGGTTGACCGTTTTATAATGAAAGTGGTTGTTGGTTATCCAACAAGAGCAGAAGAGCAATTAATTATTCGCCAAAATGTGCAGGGCATTCCGCCTGCGCCAATGATTCCCGTTGTTTCCACACAGGAAATAATTGCAGCAAGGCAAATGGTGAAAGACATTTACATGGATGAAAAAGTGGAGCAATATATTTTGGATATTGTTTTTGCAACACGCAATCCATCAGAATATAAGCTTGATAATTTGAAGCCATTGATCTCTTATGGTTCATCTCCAAGGGGAAGCATTAACCTTGCATTGGCATCAAAAGCACAGGCATTTTTAAATAAAAGAGGCTATGTTATTCCGGAAGATGTAAGAGCAATTTGCAATGATGTATTGCGTCATCGCATTGGACTGACTTATGAAGCTGAAGCAGAAAACATTGTGGCAACAGATGTGATAGGACAGATATTGGGAAAGATAGATTTGCCATAAAAAACTACTCCCTCTCCGCAATGAGAGGGTTTGGGTGAGGCGATTTAAGCTGGTAAAGATTTTCAAGGCTTTAGCAGGACAACAATGATTAAGAATTAAAAAATAGAAATGTAAAACGTTTGCTCACAACAACTGAAATATTAAAAAAGGTTCGCCTGCTCGAAATCAAAAGCAAGAAGTTAACCAGTGATATTTTTACTGGTGAATACCACAGCGCTTTTAAAGGAAAAGGAATGTCTTTTAAAGAAGTTCGGGAGTATGCAGCCGGAGATGATATTCGTTTTATAGACTGGAATGTGTCGGCAAGATTCGGACATCCTTTCAGCAAAGTGTTTGAAGAAGAAAGAGAATTGACAGTGATGTTGTTGGTTGATGTGAGTGCAAGCTCTTTGTTTGGAACCGTGTATGCCACCAAGAAAGATTTTATGACGGAGATTGCAGCAGTAATTTCTTTTTCTGCAATAAACAATGGCGATAAAATAGGAGTGATTTTTTATAGCGATAAAATCGAAAAATACATTCCGCCAAAAAAAGGGAAGCAACATGCTTTGTTCATTGTAAGAGAATTGCTTTCATTTGAACCCAGGAAAAAAGGAACCAAGTTAAGTATTGCTTTGCAATATTTTAATAATACCACAAAACAAAAAAGCATAGCATTTGTATTGAGCGATTTTATTGATGCCAATTATGGCGATGCATTGAGGGTTGCTGCACGGAAGCATGATGTTGTTGGTATAAAATTGTATGATAAAATGGACAGGGCTTTGCCAAAAATCGGAATGTTGCGGGTAGAAGATTCAGAAACAGGGAAACAGAAATGGGTTGATACCAACAGCTCTTTTGTAAGTTTTGAATATGAAAAAGAATTTTTCAGGATAACAGATTACTGCATTGCAACTTTTAAAAAAGCGGGAGCTGATCTTCTTCATGTACGGACGGATGAAGATTATGTAAAAGTGTTACAAAGATTTTTTATCAGCAGGAATAAATAATGAAGAACCAATTTTTTTTATTTTTCACTCTTCTTTTTTTTGGATCGGCAACTGCACAAAAAGTTACCGCCACTGCTGACAATCAAAAGATTTTAATTGGCCAGCAATTTCATTTGAAGCTGCAGGCCAATTTTCTTTCGGCAGAAGATTTAGATTGGTTTGAGATTGATACCATTCCCCGCTTTGAAATACTGCAAAAATCAACTGTTGATACTTTGAAGCTGGATGATGGAGTAGCGCTTTCGCAAAACTTTACTTTAACCAGTTGGGACTCAGGTAAAATTCAAATACCTTCTTTTGTTTTAGGTAACTGGCAAACAAAACGCATCATGATTGACGTGGCGTATTCGCCTTCGCCTTTCGATACAACCCAACCTTATCATGAAATAAAAGAAATACTCGAAGTAAAAAAGCCCATTGAAGAAACCTGGTATTGGTATCTCATTTTTGCTTTGGTAATTCTTCTTTTATTCCTGTTGTTTTTTCCAAAGGCAAAGAAAAAAGACAAGCTTGAGTTTGTATCCGATGAAGGTGCTTATAAAAATGCTTTGAAGAAATTAGAAAAATTAAGAACAACAGAATCAACAGACGCAAGATTATTTTATACAGAGTTGGTACAGATATTCCGTGAATATTTACAAAGAAGAAAAAACATTCAGTCATTTTCAAAAACAACAGATGATCTTTCTATTCAAATGCAAAAACTGAATATGGATAGAGAGCAATACGGAGCCTTATTACAAACTTTACGGTTAAGCGACCTTGTAAAGTTTGCCCGTTTTCAACCAGGAAGATCAGAAGGCGAAATTGCTATTGATACAATAAAGCAAAGTATAATCACTATAGAGAATTTATCAAATGCTGTATAACCTGGTTCAAAATATCACCTTCAAATACGAATGGGTTTTGCCCTTGCTTTTAATGCTGCCAGTGTTGGTGTGGTTTTATTACAGAACACCGCGTTGGAGAAAGTCGGCATTTAAAGTTACAACAGCAGAAAAATTCAGGGTGAGAACTGCAAGAAATAGTTTTCTACATTTTCCTTTTTGGTTAAGGTTGTTTTCCATTGCCTGTATCATCATTGCATTGGCAAGACCGCAGGTAAAAAATGTTCAAAATAAAAACAAGGGACAGGGAATTGATATTATTTTATGCATGGATGTTAGCGGCAGTATGTTGGCTAATGATTTTTTGCCAACAAGGTTAGATGTATCAAAACAAATGGCTGCTGAATTTGTGCAGCAAAGACCGATAGATGAAATTGGATTGGTGATTTTTTCAGGTGAAAGCTTTACTCAATTTCCGCTTTCCACAGACCATGCTGCATTGCTTGAGCAAATTAAAGGAATAAGAAGCGGTATGTTGATAGATGGAACTGTAATTGGAGAAGGTCTTGCCACTTCCGTAGAAAGATTATCATCAAGCAAAGCAAAAAGCAAGATCATTATTTTATTAACTGATGGCAATGAACAACCACCTGAAACAAGGTTGATTGATCCACTTACAGCATTGGAAATTGCCAAAGCAAAAGGAGTGAAAGTTTATACAATTGGCATGGGAACGCTGGGTGGAAACACCGTTGAAGAAAAAGGTGTTTCTAAATCAAGGCAAAGCGGTTTTTTAGATGAAGGCTTATTAAAAAAGATGGCTTCGCAAACCGGTGGAGAATATTTCAGGGCAGTTGATAAAGAAAGCCTGCAACAGATTTACAAACAAATTGACAGGCTTGAAAAATCGGAAATTGAAGTAGTATCCAAAACAAAATATGCAGAGTACTTTATTTATTTTATCATGGCGGCATTATTCTTCCTCGCACTGGACATAATTTTGAGATATACTGTCTTACGTTCATTTCCTTAACTATGAAGGCACTCGTTTACAAATCAACAGGAAGCTGGTACCAGGTGAAAGATGCATCGGGAAAAATGTGGAATGCCCGCATGAAAGGTATTTTTAAATTAGATGGCATCACATCAACCAACCCGATTGCGGTTGGTGATATTGTTGATTTTGACATGGAGAATGAAAATGAAAGTTCAGTAATGATCACAAAAATTCATGACCGCAGAAATTACATCAACCGCCAATCTCCCAAAATAAAAAGCCAGCAGCATATTGTTGCCGCCAATGTTGACCAGGCAATAATGATTGCCACCATTAAAGAACCAAGAACATCGCAGGGATTTATAGACCGTTTTTTAGTGTCTTGCGAAATGTATTATGTGCCTGCAATTATTTTATTCAACAAGCTCGATATCTACAAAGAAAAAGACCTTCAAAAATTTGAGCATCTTAAAAAAGTTTATGAAAAGATTGGTTACACCGTAAAAGGAATCAGTATAAAAAGAGAAGATTCTTTAGAAGAAATAAAAAGCCTGCTAAAAAATAAAACTTCATTAATAAGTGGTCACAGCGGCGTAGGCAAATCAACATTTATAAATGCGATCGATCCGGAAATAAAATCAAAAACGCAGGATGTTAGCGGGTGGAGCGGCAAGGGACAACATACAACAACGTTTGCAGAAATGTATGACCTTCCGCCTGAAGTCGGAGCAAAGATCATTGACACGCCGGGCATGAAAGAATTTGGATTGGTGCATGTGGAGAAAGCAGAACTATCAGGCTATTTCCCTGAAATGCGGGAGCGGTTAAATAAATGTCAGTTCAATAATTGCCTTCACATTAATGAGCCGGATTGTGCCATAAAAGAAGCTGTGATAAATGGTGAGATTGATGAAGACAGGTATGTGAGTTATGTTAATATGGTGGAGTCATTAGGAGAAGAGAGGAGGAAGTGAAAGTTGTGTACAGCATTCAAGATATTTAGAACGACATATGAACAACCTGGAATACATAAGCCGTGGCGCAAATTTTTAAAATTGCGTATGGATGTGATTACATACTTCAAATAAACGTTGAACCTTTAACTCTGAACTGCGTCTTAAGCAGTATGTTTCATATCAATCGTCATCAGTTTTCCTTCCAAAACATTGGCTAATTCCACCACAGCTTTGTTGTCTCTTTTGCGGGCATCTTTTGTTTTTGTTGGAAACATTGTTATGCCGCTGTAGATGCTGTATTGCAAAGTAAGTTGGTGATGTCCCAAATGGAAATCCCAACTGATGGCATCAAAATCATCTAATTTGTTGGTGAACGCTAATTTCAGATCGTCAGTTAAAATATTAGCGATCTGGTAAAAACGTTTCAGTCCGCCATCATCATCAATAACGGCTTCTGTACAACCTAAAGTTGTTCGTAGGGTTAGGCTCATAAAATCTCATTTTACTTTATTAAACAAATCTAATACTGAGACAATATATCAGACCGTCTTGCTGCATTACGCAATCGTTATGCTTTAAATTTTCCTGCTTTCCTCTGTTCTTTCTTCGACATGTCAAGCACTCTTTCGGCACCTACGTTCTTGCCATTGGTGCCGCAACCCGACTTGGGTTTAAACATACTGCATGATGTAACAATTAATGAAAAACTGAGAAGGTAAAATGTGTATCTTACAGTTTTCATTGGTAACGGTTTCCAATAAAGATAAAATGAATTATTCATGATTAAAACTGTTTGAGGCATTATTTACGGCTGCAAACCATTTGGCATAGTTAACGTAATTGTTGGCAATTCTATTGATCTCACCCTCAATTTTTTCGACTGAAATTTCTTTTAACTTTTTTGCAGGAACACCGCCATAAATAAAACCGGCGTCGCAAATAGTTCCTTCTAATACAACAGCGCCGGCAGCAATAATGGTGTTGCTGTGCACAACGGCATTGTCCATAACAATAGCACCCATTCCTATCAATACATTATCATGTACCTGGCAACCATGAATAATTGCATTATGACCGATAGAAACACAATTGCCGATAATGGCTTTTGTTTTTTTAAATGTGCAATGAATAACTGCGGTATCTTGAATGTTCACTTTATTGCCAATACGAATGCTGTTTACATCGCCACGCAGCACAGAATTGAACCACACACTGCATTCATTGCCCATAATTACATCGCCAACTATTGTTGCGTTGGGTGCAATAAAACAACCTTCCCCCCATTTAGGAAAATTATCTTCTACAGGTAAAATCAATGCCATATTACCAAACTTATTATTGCAGATTTACGATTTTATTTTGGTTGCCGGCTGCATTGCTACTATGAAACTTTGTTGCGTCGCACCGTTCAGGGTTTTGTTCTCTTATCATCATTGTCAGCTCATCTAACAGTTTTGCAAATACTAAAGTGAAGCGTTAAAAAAACTCTTTACTTAATTTGCAGCCATGAACCTGCGGCAATTATTCCTTCAACACGTTGCACAAACATCTGCTGCGCCTTTGGCACTTGAAATTGTAAAAGCAGAAGGATGCGAATTGAATGATGCCGACGGGAAAAGATATATTGACCTGATTGGCGGGATCAGCGTTGCCAATGTTGGTCATCGTCATCCAAAAGTTGTTGAAGCCATTAAAAAACAATTGGATGATTACATGCACATAATGGTATATGGAGAATTTGTTCAAAGTCCGCAAGTGAAATATGCAAAGCTTTTAACTGAACATCTTCCGTCATCATTGAACTCGGTTTATTTTACCAACTCTGGTGCAGAAGCAGTGGAAGGTGCCATGAAACTTGCAAAAAGAGTTACTGGCAGAAATGAAATCGTTTCTTTCAATAATTCTTATCATGGTTCTACGCAAGGTGCATTAAGTATTATTGGCAGCGAATATTGGCGCAATGCATTTAGACCATTGTTACCGGGCATTCAACATTTGAACTACAGTTCTTTTGATGACTTAAATTTTATTACAGCGCAAACTGCTTGTGTAATTGTTGAAACAGTGCAGGGAGAAGCAGGCATCATTGCTCCACAAAAAGAATGGATGCAGGCATTAAGAGATCGTTGTAAAGAAACAGGCACTCTATTTATTCTTGATGAAATACAAACCGGCTTTGGAAGAACAGGAAAGCTATGGGGCTTTGAACATTTTGATGTTGTACCAGATATTTTATTGTTGGGAAAAGCTTTAGGCGGAGGCATGCCTTTAGGCGCTTTCATTGCTGATAAAAAATTGATGGATCATCTTACAGACAATCCGGTTCTTGGCCACATTACCACTTTCGGTGGACACCCGGTTTGCTGCACTGCAGGCTTGTCTGCTTTGAATGTTTTGCTTGAAGAAAAATTAATTGAAACTGTTAATGAAAAAGCAGTATTATTTAAAAGTTTATTGATTGATCCAAAAATAAAATCAGTCAAATGCTTTGGTTTATGGATGGCTGTAGAATTTGAAAGCTTTGAAGTTTGTAAAAAAATAATTGATAATTGTATTGAAAATGGACTAATTACAGACTGGTTTTTATTTGCATCTAATTGTCTGCGCATTTCTCCCCCATTAACTATTTCTGAAGAACAGATTAGAAAAAGCTGCCGAATTATTTTGGAAGCATTGAAATAAATGTCTGTAAAGGAACCATTCTATTAAAAGATATAATATGACATGGCAATTAAAAAAAGATGCATAATGCATCTCTTTAAAATATTTTCCTGTGATAACTTAAAAATCCAACCCCAATGCCAAATAAGTTTGAGGCCTTCCTTTAAAGAAAACATTCATTTGCCACGCAACATCAAATTTTACAAAATAGCCTAACAAAGTGCTTCTTGCACCAAATCCATAACCACCGGCAAATGGCCCAATGCCTCCGGCTTTTATTTTTATTTGCGCCGGATCATTTACACCACCATAAACAATGCTCGGCCTTTCACCAATCTTATCATAACCTCCATTCCATGCAGAACCAAGATCAAAAAATTGAACCAATTGAAAATTGCGAAGGAAGGCATTATTGATTGGGCGGTTCAAAAAAGTGCTGAACACCGGCATTCTTATTTCGCTGTTGATAATAATATTGTTATTGCCATTGGCTACATTTTGCTTGAAGCCTCTTAGGTTTACAGCCAATGCCTGGTAGGCATAGTCAGCATCACGATCAGGAGCAGGATTTGGATTGAAATAGCGATAAGAAACCTGGCCTGTAGTCTGATTTATTTTTTCATTTTCACGAAGTTTCAGCCATCCATCAACTCCGCCGATATAATAAATAACTTTTTGATTGCCCCATGAAAAATCTGCAGCGCCACGAACAGCCCAAATGATATTTCGGTAAATTGGTAAATAATGTCTGGCATCAAATCCAAAATTAAATAAGAAGCGGCCATCTGTGTTGCGTACTTTATTTACTTGTGTAAACCAGTCAACATACGTTTTCCATCTCAGGCCCTTCCAAATATTTTGTGTTGGATTAATGGTATTATCATGAACATATTCAAGCGTAAACTGTCCATAAGTTTTCTTTACATCAGGCTCTTTCAAATTAGGTGTTGATGTGGAAGGATAAACAAGCCTGTCAAATCTTGGTCCAACAGAAATGCGAACACTTCTTATACGGTCAATCGGATATTTAATTTTGGCTAAGTAATAACTCTGGTATTGTTTTACAATAGGCCATGCATTTGGATCTGGTATCCTCCCCGAAGAATCAAACCCGGTTTGCGTAGAACTTCTGTAATAAGTGAATCCCCAATCCAATCTTTTTTTCAAATTATTAAATTCAAACAACACATCATTGTCTCTAAGGTTTGGTGCAATGCGTATGCCTCCGGAAATTTTGTAATCTTCAAACAGGTCAACTGTTCCCATTCTTATTAAACCATTAAGATCAGTTCCGTTTGATGGATCAATTGGCCCAGCGCCATTTTGATACGGCATGTATTTATTAATGACAAAAACAGAATTGTTCAATCCGGCAACCACATAATCGTTAAAGAATTTTGGCGGACGGTACTCATATAATTTTGCTTTTTTCAAAACTGGTTCTTCGCTGATGTCTTGTGCATCAAACACTTTTCCTAATTGCGAAGTGGAAGAATCTTTTTTCTCTTTGTCAAATTCACTGTTGAAAAAATCATTTTGCTTTTTTGTTGTATCACCGCTTTGTGTTCCATAATTAGTGGCCTTGCCTGCCGCAATTCTTTGCTGCTCTGCTAATTTCTTTACATATTCTGTTGGCTTGGCTGTTACATTGCGACGGTGCAAAGTATTTTCATCTATGCGCAGGCGATACAGGTATTTAAAATCACCTTGTCTTGTTACTTCACTCACCAATGTATTATCGCCTGCCGTTCTTGTTTCAATCAAACTGCTTTGATAATTGGTCATTGCAAATACATAAGCCGAATCGTTGGTAACAGAAAAAAATCCAACAGAATCAATATCCGTTTTGTCCCAAACTTTTAATGTGCTGTCTAATTCTTTTTGTGGCGGGTTGCGCAAAATCTCATCACCAATAAAAATCAATGTATCCAACCCGGCTCTTTCCGATTTAAAGAAACCTGCATAGCGGTTTCCAATTCCATTTTCATCGCTTACAAAAGTGAAATGCGATGTATTGTATTGAGATGGGAAACGGGCATTGCCAAAACGAAGGTCAGACAACTGGCTTACCTGTTTGAAGTCAGACTTGTTCCAATTGTCAATTAAAAAAATATTGTAGTGACTTGCAGAAATTGCAGTGTCGTTATTTTCAGCATTTGCAGATGGACGGTTGCTTGAAAATATTATTCCCGTTTTACCCGGGAAAGCTACAAACGATGCATCAAGGTCGTCATAAATATCATTGGTAACCTGCTCTGTATTTTGCTTGTCTATTTTATAAACAAAAATATCTGTCTGCCCACTTTTTATTGCGCTGAATATTAAAGTGTTTGCATCAAGCATGTATTTCATATCCTGTATTTGCGTAAACTGCGGCAGGTCTTGCTTGATAGTTTTTACACGGTTTACAGCATCGTAAACAAATAGTTTTGTTTTGCCCTGGTCATTGTAAACAACAGCGAGGCGGGTTCCTTTTCCATCCCACGCAAGCAATGGATAATTTGGGTTGATTTCATTTTCTCCTGTTCTTGCACCAAACGTCAGCAATACTTTTCTGTCAACAAAATTTGGATGATAAACAACACTGTATTTTCCCTGCTTAAATTCCACCGAGGCATAAGCAAGACTTCTTGGTGTTGGGTTGGCATTGAAACGAATAAAATCTTTTTTTCCAATTTCTTCTACCACTGAAAGTTGTCCTCTTGGTGCAACACGTCGGCCACGAACATCCTTAAAATACTTTTGCGCTTCTTCCGCCATAAAATCTTTCAGTACATCTTTAAATTTCTTTTTGGCGATCTTTTGTGTAGCACTGTTCAGGTTGCGATAAATGCGGGAGAGGTATAATAGATAAGTCGTTTTTGACCTGCCATATTTATTGCCGAAGTAAAACCAAAAAGCATGACCGGCAAGATTTGGTTTTTCGAAAGCCAATTGATAAAAGTTTTTATAATCGCCGCTGAGCAAAGCATTTTTCAGTTGATCATCAAGCATTGTATTCCACTCTTCGCCTGCGTATTCAATGTATCCGTCTGTAATCCATTTGGGTAAATCCAATAAAGTTTGATTGGCGGCAAACTCACCTAAATCATCACCAAACAACACATTTTGCACCAGCACGCCGGCAATTCCCTGGCGAATTTGCCTTCTTAAATTTTCGTGATTGCCATCAAAATAAACCAGCATTTTATTGTTCACCAATTTGGTGATGCCGCCTGTATTTTGCCAGTCAATACCCAAACCAATATTGGATTGCTGCATCTCATCGAAACTGTTGTAAACAGCAATGCTGGCACGGCGTTGTAAACCATATTCAATAAATTCTTCCAGGCCATGCAATTCTTTTTCTGCTACCTGCGCCACAAATTTTCCCAACTCCAATCCATCCTGGCTGAAGTAAGTGTTGAAGTTTTCTGTTTGGTAATATTTCCAAAAAAATTTCTGATACTGCACTCGGTTTTTCCCGAACTCCACTGTATTCACTTGCGCATGGCCATAGGTGAAAATAAAAGTGAGGAGAGCCACAAAGGCCAGACGGCCGAAAGATCTATTCATAAAGTAATGCTGTTTCTAAATTAATAAGCTCCGGTTTGGATAGTAAATTGCATCTAAAAATACAAAAATCTGCATGTTAACTGTTCAACCATTTACATTCAACCCTGTACAAGAAAATACATACGTGGTTTACAACGAAAAAGGCAACTGTTGTATTATAGACCCAGGCTGTTATTTGGCTTCGGAGGAGGAGGCTTTGCAAAACTTTATAGAAGCGAATAAACTGAAGCCGATTTACCTGCTGAATACTCATTGCCACCTCGATCATATTTTTGGGAACCGCTTTGTGCACAAGACTTACGGGCTTATTCTTCACCTGCATAAATTAGAAAAACAAGTTCTCGATTTTGGACCTGCATCAGGCCAACTATGGGGCTTGCCTTTTGATAATTATGACGGTGAACTGACATTTATTGATGAAGGAGATGTGATAAAATTAGATGATGATGAACTGCAAATTTTATTTACGCCGGGACATTCTCCAGGACACATTAGTTTTTACAGCAGGGGAAATAAATTCATTATCAGTGGCGATGTTTTGTTCCAGGGAAGTGTGGGAAGAACTGATTTGCCTGGCGGCGATTTTAGTGTGTTGGAGGAAAGCATCAAAACAAAATTATTCAGCCTGCCGCCAGATGTTATTGTTCATTCCGGCCATGGAGAAACTACAACGATTGGAGATGAGATGAAAAGTAATCCATTTGTGAAGATGGTGTAGGAAAGGCACAAGAAAAAAGGCGCAAGATTCAAAAAACAAAAATCAGGATTGATTACATTAGGAGAATGACCGGAGTAAAATTCTTGTGCCTTATTTCTTTACACTTGTAACTTCTTATGTAACTTTCACATCATCGCCTGTCTTTTCATTTTCAATTTTCTTTTGCTGCTCTAATTGTTTTAAGGTTCCGTTTTCTTCTTCCACCTCCACATGCTTTACCCAAACTGCATATTGGCTGGGGTAAATGCGCTGACCAAAATGTGCAGCGTAAGCTTTTGTAAACTCTGCCCCAAAATAAAGAATCACAGAAGAATAATAAACCCATAGCAACAAAATTACCAACGAACCTGCAGTGCCGTAAGCACTTCCAATATCAAAACGGCCAATGTAAAAAGTGATGCCAAATTTGCCTAACATAAATAATATAGCAGTGGTCATGGCACCAACAATTACATCTCTCCATTTAATTTTTGCATCGGGCAACACTTTAAAAATAACGGCGAAAAGAATAGTGATTACACTAAAGGTGATGATGATATTGAAAATATAGATCAGCACCACTGTTAATTCCGGAAAATTTGCCTGCAACCTGTCCATCAGTCCTTCTATCAATCCATTTACAATAAGCGATACAACTAAAACAAAGCCGAGACCTACAACCATTGAAAAAGAAAGCAACCTGTTTAATATTATTTTTAGCCAGCCTTTTTTTGGTTTTGCTTTTAAATTCCAGATGGTGTTTACAGAGTCCTGTATTTCGGCAAAAACAGTGGTAGCACCAATTAATAAAGTTATTGAACCAATGATGGCAGTGAAAACACTTCGTCCGCTAAGGGTTGCATTTTTAATTATCTCCTGAATTTGCACCGCAGCTGCCGGGCCAACAAACCCTTTTATCTGCCCATAAATTGTTCCTTCCACCGCCTCCCTTCCATAAAAAACATCGGCAAGAAAAATCATTACTAACAACATTGGACCAATAGAAAAAATGGTAAAGTAAGCCAGCGATCCGCTTAATTTAAAAACCTTGTTATTGTCAAAACCAATGAAAGCATCTTTAAGCATCTGCCAGATGGCTTTTAGAGTGATTTTTTTTTTCATCTGCTATATTTCCGTATTACTAAATTATATAATGATGGCTTACCTATTGAAGTATGAAACTAAGATTCTTTGGTTTGTTTGGGAGAAGTGTTGAATAAGTATAAAACCAAACCCACTAAAACAGTTCCTATGCCCGAAGCTCTTTTTTCCATCTTTTGAGGCGACACCGGATTACTTGCAAATGATATAGGTTGGGCTGTTTGAGGCAAATGAGTTTCTTTATTGTTTTTATCCTGTTGTTCTTTTGCACCCGATACTACTGGCTCATTATTCCATTGTGCATATTTATCAGGAATAATTTTCGCTCCCTTATTCAATGCATAAGCTTTGGTAAATTCTGCACCGAAATATAAAATGATGGAAGAATAATAAATCCAAACCAACAGGATAACCAACGAACCCGCGGCTCCGAAAGTGCTTCCAATATCGCTTTTGCTAACATAAAATGAGATGGCAAATTTTCCAACCAAAAAAAGCAGTGAAGTGGCGATGGCTCCAGGCCAGATATCTTTCCATTTAATTTTTGCATCGGGCAGCACTTTAAAAATAATACCAAAAAGTAAAGTGGTCACCAGGAGATTTAAAAGAAGGTTGATGATGTAAAAAACAATCACAGTTACATTAGGCAGCGTATCTTTAAGCCTGCCACCAATGCCTTCAACAACAGTTGTAGCTGCTAATGACACCAATAAAAAAAATCCTAGAGTGCCTATCATACCAAATGATAGTAATCTTGTTTGCAGTATTTTCATTATGCCAAGTTTTGGTTTAGGTTTTAATCCCCAAATTCCATTCATTGAATCTTGTATTTCTCCAAAAACTGTGGTTGAGCCAATTAATAAAGTAACAATGCCAATGATAAGAGCAGTACCACTTTTACCACTAAGCGAAGCATTTTTTATGACCTCCTGAATTTGTGCAGCAGCTTCCACACCAATTAGTCCGTTGAGTTGAGAAAACACAGTTCCATGTGCTGCTTCGTTGCCAAGAATAATGCCTGCTAAAAAAATAATAACGATAAGCAAAGGAGCCAAAGAAAAAACCGTGTAGTAAGATAAGGATGCGCTGAGCTTGGTGACCTTGTCGTCTGAAAAACCTTTGAATGCATCTTTAAAAGATTGCCATACCAATTTGAAAGAGAATTTTTTTTTTTGCATTCGGCATTTTTCTTAATTCATACAAAAAGGCCGCCAAAGAAATCAATATCAAAAGCAAATTAGATTAGGCTACAGCTTTGAATTTTGCTGATGCCTGTCAGCATCTCTCAAAGTTTTCTTGTCCATATTTTTTTTAAAAGCATCAGTGAGGTCAACGCCGGTTTGGTTGGCAATGGAAATTAAAACCCACAATACATCTGCAAGTTCATCCGCCAATTCTTTCTGTTTTTCATTTTCTTTAAATGACTGATCGCCATAAATTCGGCTCATCAACCGGGCAACTTCTCCTACTTCTTCGGTTAAAATAGCCATGTTGGTCAGCTCACTAAAATAGCGGACACCAATAGATTTAATCCAATTGTCAACTTGTTGTTGCGCTTCTTGTATTGTCATGCCATTAATTTATTTTTTTAAATACCACAAATTAGAATCAAGAATTGCACGAATTAGAAAAACGATTTGACTTAAAGTTGATGTAACTTAATATTCATCAGCATTGCAACAGAGTTTGCTCTTTGCTTCATCAATTCTGCATTGCTTCCTTCAAACATTTCGTCAACAGTTTCTGCAAAAATTTTAACCCACTTGTCCAATTGTTCTTTTTTAATGGAAGACAATTGGTTGATGTGCTGGTGAACTTCCATTACGTTTTTCCGGTAACCTTGTGTGTTAAAAACAATGGCTTCCCAAAAATCGGCAATCACCGGGATATGTGTTTCCAATTCTAAAGGAACTACTTCCGTAAAAAAATATCCAATGGTTTCATCATTGAATGCTTTGGCATAAAATGCTTCAAGAAACTTAATAATATCCTCACGGTGTTCAACATCTTTCATTTTTCATTCTTTATTCTTTGTATCAATCACTATCGTTACCGGACCATCATTTAATAATTCCACTTTCATATCTGCTCCAAAAATTCCCCTCTCTATTTTTTTATTCAAATCATTTTCAAGTTGCGTTATCATTTTCTCATAAATCGGAATAGCAAAATCAGGCTTACTTGCTTTAATATAGCTTGGTCTGTTTCCTTTTTTTGTGGATGCATGCAAAGTAAACTGGCTTATTAATAAAATGTTACCACCAATTTCCAGTATAGATTTATTCATTACAGCTTCTTCATCATTAAATATTCTGAGGTTTACTATTTTATTGCACAGCCAATTGATGTCTTCCTCTGTGTCAGCATTTTCAATTCCCAACAAAACCAATAAGCCGGTTTCAATGCTCCCAATAATTTTTTCATCAACATTTACATTGGCTCTTGTAACTCTTTGAATTACTGTTTTCATAAGTGCGAAGTTATAATCTCAGAATTATTGTTAAGCTGTTTCTATGCAACAACCAAATCTCAAAATCCCATCTAACTTCGTACTTCGTATTTCTAACTTATTTATGCTTGATTTTTCTTCAGAAATAAAATTGCAAACTACTCGCAGCGGTGGTAAAGGCGGGCAAAATGTAAACAAAGTGGAAACAGCCGTCATCGCTTATTTCAATATTCCTGCGTCTCAAATATTAACTGAAGAACAAAAAACATTGGTACAGCAAAAATTAGCTAATAGAATTAATGCAGAAGGCGAACTGGTGATAAGATCACAAACACACCGTACACAGTTAGCTAACAAGAAAGAAGCAATTGAAAAAGTAAATGAATTAGTTACTCAATCCTTACATAAAAAGAAAGCAAGGATTGCAACAAAGCCTTCTAAAAAAGCAAAAGAAAAAAGATTGGAGGGTAAAAAAATATCATCGGAAAGAAAAGAAGGCAGAAGAAAATTTAAGCCCGGAGATTTTTAAGAAGATACTTAATTCAATTTTTATAGTTTAGAATTTAAATTGACTTCTATTGAAACGTTGGTACATCATATCAGGTATTGCTATTTTTATTATTGCAGTGTCATTTGTTTTAGATAGCTGTAATACGGAATTACACTAACTAATCTTCAGGAAAATGAGTTGGTTGCTTTTTTAAGAACTTTCAGATTCCGGTTTTTTAAATAATCCAAGGTTTAGAGAATAATTATCCGGTAGCATTTATCTTTCTATTTTACAGCCATTACATTTGTTGCAATTAAATTCAATAACTATTGAGTGGGATAAAAAAATTAGCAGGTCAAACGCTTTGGTATGGAGTTCCTACAATTGCAAGCCGGTTTTTAGGTTACCTCATGAACTTGTCGCTGCCGTTCATCTTTGCGCAGCCTGCTACCACCGCCGATCTTACACAAGTTTACGCTATCATTCCTTTTTTAAATGTGTTGTTCACTTATGGAATGGAAACTGCTTATTTCCGCTTTTCACAAGAAGAAGACCGTCAACGTTTGTACAATACGCTTTCCGTTTCGTTGTTTATTTCTACTTTACTCTTCACTGTTAGCCTCTGGGCCTTTCGTCCCCAAATTGCCGATGCCGCAGGATTGGAAAAGCATCCTCAATATGTGGCATGGATGTGCTGGATTATATTTTTTGATACACTGGCAACGCTTCCTTTTGCAAGGTTAAGACAGGAAGACCGGCCAAGAAAATATGCTTTTGTAAGAGTGGCCGGAATTGTAGTAAACATTATGGTTGCTATATTATTTCTTGGCATTCTTCCTTCCTATGCTAAAAATAACCCCAACAGCTTTGTGCATTTAATTTACAATAAAGAAGATCCGATCAGTTATTATTTGCTCGGCAATTTATGTGGAAGTGTTTTCACTTTTTTATTATTGTGGAAAGAATTAAAAGACATTAAATTTCAATTTTCTTCTGCACTTTGGAAGAAGGTGATGCACTACAGCTATCCACTTATTATTGTTGGATTGGGAGGCATGATAAACGACATGCTAAGCCGTCTTGTTTACCGTCATGTAGTACAGGTTTCGCCGGCTGAAGCAGATAAGGAACTTGGTGTTTTTGGAAATCTATATCGCCTTGCCGTATTGGTAACAGTATTGATCCAGGCATTTCGAATGGCAGCAGAACCTTTCTTTTTCAATCGCTCCAAAGAAGAAAATGCTCCAAGAACTTATGCAAGAGTGATGAAGTTTTTTGTGATTGCCTGTTGCTATATGTTTTTATTTATTGGTCTTTACAGGGACGTGCTTGAATGGGTAATTACACTAAAATCAAAACAATGGGGCGAAGGAATTTATATTGTTCCGATACTTGCTATGGGGAATATTTTTTTGGGCATCTACTATAACTTGAGCATCTGGTATAAACTAACCAACAAAAACCTCTATGGCGCCATCATCACTTTTACCGGGGCAGCAATCACTGTTGTGCTCAATATTATTTTGATCCCGCAGTTACATTATCTCGGAGCGGCGCTTGCCACTTTTTGTTGTTATTTTTTTATGATGCTCACCAGTTATTTTCTCGGACAAAAATATTATCCCATCCCCTATCCACGAAAAAAATTGATTGCTTACCTTGTCATTGTTACGCTTCTTTATTTAACTCACCGGGGCTTTTTACTTCTATGGCATCCGATGTGGTTTAGCATTGCAACCGCTACTTTGTTATTATTGATTTTTACATGGTTCATTGGGGTTGTAGAAAAAAAGGAATTACAAAAGATACCCGTCATTGGAAAATTTTACCGGCAATGACGCAATTAGCTTAACATTTCTTACTTCTAACTTCGTACTTCGTACTTACTTATTTTTGCGCCACTATGGCAACAGATAACAATAGGTTCCAGGCAATTATTTCGCATTGCAAAGAGTATGGTTTTGTTTTTCCTTCCAGTGAAATATATGATGGCTTAGGCGCTGTGTATGATTACGGACAATGGGGAAGTGAGTTGAAGAAAAACATCAAAGACCATTGGTGGAAAAGCATGACGCACCTATATGAAAACATTGTCGGCATTGATGCAGCCATCTTCATGCACCCAACTGTATGGAAAGCAAGCGGCCATATTGATAATTTCAGCGACCCGATGATTGATAATAAAGACAGTCAAAAACGTTATCGAGTAGATCATTTAATAGAAGCTAAAGCAGACGAATTAGACAATGCAGGTCATACAGAACAGGCAGAAATTTTATTAAAACGCATGGATGAATTATTAGCTAAAAATGATTTTGATGGATTGAAAACTTTAATTGAGAATAACAAAATTGTTTGCGCCGTCAGCGGCACCACCAATTGGACCGATGTTCGCCAATTCAATCTCATGTTCTCAACAGAATTTGGCGCTGTATCATCTGATGAAGCAGAAAATAAAATTTACCTGCGTCCCGAAACTGCACAGGGAATATTTGTCAACTTTCTCAATGTTCAAAAAACAGGAAGAATGAAAATTCCTTTTGGCATTGCACAAATTGGAAAAGCATTCCGTAATGAAATTGTAGCAAGGCAATTTATTTTTCGGATGAGGGAATTTGAACAAATGGAAATGCAATTCTTTATTCGTCCGGGCACCGAAGGTGAATGGTACCAGTATTGGAAAAAAGCCAGACTCGAGTGGCATTTAAGTTTAGGTATTAGCGAAAGTAAATATCGTTATCATGATCATGCAAAGCTGGCGCATTATGCAAAAGAAGCCTGTGATATAGAATATGAATTTCCGATCGGCTTCAAAGAAGTTGAAGGCATACACAGCCGTACAGATTTTGACCTGAGGCAGCACCAGGAATACAGTAAAAAGAAATTGCAGTATTTCGATAACGATATAGATGAAAGCACAGGCAAACCATTTGGTAACTACATACCTTATGTCATCGAAACTTCTATTGGTGTTGACAGGATGTTTTTGCTTATAGTTAGTAATGCCTATACAGAAGAAGACCTCAACACCGAAGAAAAAAAAGACAGCCGTGTCGTGTTGAAGTTTCCTGTTAAGCTGGCACCTGTCAAATTAGCCATTCTTCCATTGGTGAAAAAAGATGGCTTGCCGGAGATTGCAAGAAAAATTATGAGTGATTGCAGAACTCATTTCAAATGTTTTTACGAAGAAAAAGATACCATTGGAAGACGCTACAGAAGAATGGATGCATTGGGAACACCGTTCTGCATTACAATAGACTATCAAACAAAAGAAGACAATACAGTTACAATCCGTTACAGAGATACGATGCAGCAGGAGCGGATTGCGATTGATGAAATAAAGGAACTGGTTATTAAGAGTATGCAGTTATGAAATGATTATTTCATTTCTTACAACAACTTCGCAAATGCGGAATAGAAAACAAAGTGTACAAGAGTGCGACGCAACAGAAGCTCAATAGTAGTAACTAAGTTTGGTACAAAAGAAAAGCTTCGCCTAAAACGAAGCCAATACATTTCTCGGAATTTACATTATCCGACTCCAACTTACCACCATCCAAAAAATCAATTATTCTTAAATGGTGTAATCATATCAAATGCTGGAATGTTTACACCAAACACTTCTTTAGAGTGCATGTTTTCCATTTTGTAAGAACCGTGCATGCGTCCAATTTCTGTATGCAAATTGCAGCCGCTTACATATTGGTATTCTTCACCGGCACTGATTACAGGTTGCATGCCTACAACGCCATCGCCTTCCACTTCTCTTGTGCTGCCGTCGCTGTCAAAAATATGCCAGTGCCTGCTTTGTAATTTTACAGGAAAAGGATTGTGGTTCTCTATGGTGATGCGGTAAGCAAACATAAATTCTGATTGCACCGGGTTGGAATAATCCTGCTGGTAAAATGTTTCCACGCTTACTTTAACGCCTTCCGATATCATGCTGACCATACAATTGGTTTTTTGTTACTATTGATATAAAACAAAGTTGCTGCCACAATTTATAAACGTTTTTTTTAGAGAAAGAGTTTCCACATCATTTATTTTTGCGGCACAAAAACCTCAAGAATGAAAATAGCAGTGGCAAAAGGCGATGGGATTGGTCCGGAGATTATGGAAGCAGTGCTTAGTATATTCAATGCCAGCAAAGTAGGTCTTGAATACGAATTTGTGGATATGGGGAAATGGGTTTTTGACAAAGGCTTTTCAAACGGCATGACTACAGCCGCACAACAAACGATTGAAGAATTAGGTATTTTATTTAAAGGCCCTATGGAAACGCCAAAAGGAAAAGGTGTAAAAAGTGTGAACGTTACTGCCCGCAAAACGTGGAATACTTACGCCAATAAAAGAACTTTCCAAACCCTTCATGGCGTTGAAACTGTTTTCAGCAAAGCCGGAATTCCTATTGACATTACAATTGTTCGTGAAAATATTGAAGATACTTATGGCGGTATTGAACACATGCTTACGCATGATGTGGCACTAAGCCGCAGATTTATTACAAGACCCGGAAGCATGCAGGTAATTCGCTACGCTTTTGAAATGGCAAAGCAAAAAGGCGCCAGAAGAATTACATGTGGGCACAAAGCCAACATTATGAAGCTGACTGATGGATTGTTTTTAGATTGCTTTTATGAAGTGGCGAAAGAATATCCCGAGCTGAATGCTGATGATAAAATTGTGGATGACCTGGCCATGCAATTAGTTGTAAAGCCCCAGCAATATGATGTAATTGTGATGACCAATTTACAAGGTGATATTATTTCTGATCTCTGTGCCGGATTAGTTGGCGGATTGGGTTTTGCGCCTTCGGCAAATATTGGCGATCATATTTCTATTTTCGAAGCCGTGCATGGAACAGCGCCGGATATTGCCGGTAAAAATCTGGCCAATCCAACGGCTTTATTATTAAGCGGCCTAGCAATGCTTCGTCATTTAGGATTTACCGAAAATGCAGCCGTAATTGAAAATGCTTTGCTTTATACTTTGGAACAAGGCACTCATACAGGAGATTTTGGCGACCGTTCAAAACCATCATTAAACACAACTGAATTTGCAGGAGCTATCATAAACAATTTTGGAAAATTACCCCAGGTAAATGCAAAGCCAATTGTTGCCAACGATCTTTCAACGCCTGCGGTTTGCTTGTTAGACAGAAACTCGATGATGGTATCTAAAGAAACTGAAGATGAAAAAATTGTTGGCGTTGATATGTTTATTGAAAGCATAGAACAGCCCGATACTATTGCACAAAAATGTTTGCATCATGGCGGCATAAAATTCAAGCTTATTAATATCAGTAACCGTGGCACACAGGTCTGGCCTACAGGAAGTAAGTACACCAACTTAGTTAATCAATACAATTTGAGGTTTGAGGCATTGAACGAAAATCCATTAACGCAGCAAGATGTTATTGGATTGTATGTAAGTCTTAGTGCAGATTTTAAAATTTGTTCATTGGAATTGCTAAATAAATGGGGAGGCCAAAAGGCTTATAGTTTGGCGCAGGGGCAGTAAGAAGTTTGGAGTTTGGGGTTTGGAGTTTGTTGTTGATTTCCTCTGTTCGTCTGTTCCTTGTTCTTCTGTTTTTAGGTACTTAGCTTCATTGCTACTATTATCTTCTGTTGCGTCACACTCTTGTACGTATGATAATTCTATTGGGCATAGTGGAAGTGTCATTTTAAATATGAACATGCCAATATTCAAAGCCGAAAATGCTTTCACTAATTAATTTTTCACTCCCAACTAAAAGCGTAATTCCAAATCACAAAAAATAACTTGCAGAATAATAACATGCATATTCCAGCAACTATTATGGTATATATTGCTGATGTACGTTTACCTTATTTGCTTCTCTTGTAGAAATTACAAAAAGGTTAAGGCCAGAAACAAAATACATCAACGCAATAAATTCAATAGCAATGAAGAAAATGATAATCGGGATACCAAAAATGAAAAAAAATGGATTCATATTTTCTTAGCATTAGAGTATCCATTTTTCACAAGCCATTGCAAAACCTTTTCTCTCTGATCTCCTTGTATAATAATTTCTCCATCTTTTGCACTTCCACCTGTGCCACAAAAATTTTTTAGTTTTTTGCCGAGGTCTTGCAGGTCATCTTCTATACCAATAAAATCTGTTACAAGTGTTACAGCTTTTCCACCACGATGTTTGGTTTCTAATTTTATTTTTAGCTTCTGTAGCTTAGGTTCTAATGTTTCTCCAGTTCGTTCTTCTTCACTTTCAAAACGAAAGTTTGGATCGGTGCTGAATACAAAACCATGCTTATCATTTTTATCTTTTTTACTCATAGTTAAAAGTCAAATTAATGAAGTCAAATGGGTCATAGAAGTCAAAATTGTCAAAGGAGTCAAATGGGTCACAATAGCCAGAAGAATCTAACAGTAGTTTGACTCATTTGACTCCTTTGACTTACTGACTTAATTCCTTTGACTATTGACTAATTACAGCTTTCAAACTCAAATCCAAACTCCTTGCCTGGTGAATAACAGCACCAACGCTTACATAATCAACACCGGTTGCTGCATACGCTTCGATGTTGTCTAAATTAATTCCACCGCTTGCTTCAGTTTCAAATTGACTGTCAATAATTTTCAGGGCTTCTTTAATTTTCTCTGGTTCAAAATTATCCAACATCAAACGAAATACTTTTCCCTGTCCTACTTCAATAACTTTTTTCACATCTTCAATACTTCTTGTTTCCACTTCAATTTTTAATTGCGGCTGGTAACGTTGCGCATAATCAAAAGCCCTGTTGATGGCTTCTTCAATACTGCCGCAATAATCAATATGGTTATCCTTCAGCATGATCATATCATACAAGCCAAAACGATGATTGATGCCGCCGCCAATTCTTACCGCTTCTTTTTCAAGCAGCCGGAAATTAGGCGTAGTCTTTCTTGTGTCAAGCAGTTTTGTTTTATAGCCTTCTAATTTTTTTGTGTATTCTTTTGTCAGTGTGGCAATGCCGCTCATTCTTTGCATGCAGTTCAGCACCAATCTTTCCAATTGCAAAATGGTATGAACAAAAGTTTCCACTTCAAAAGCAACATCTCCCAACTTCATTTCTTCACCGTCTTTTTTATAGTGAATGAAATTGCAATTGGGTTTCCTGTATTTAAAAATCTTTTCAGCAATGTCAACGCCGGCTAAAATTCCATCGTCTTTAATTTTCAATATTGCTTTGCCTTTTACATCGGCTGGTATGCAACATAAAGTAGAATGATCTCCATTGCCAATATCTTCTTTCAAAGCCGCATCAGCCAATTTGTATAATTGCTCATCAAAATCTTTCATCCTACAAAAATAAAAAACCCCACAGTTGCGGGGTTTTAAAATATTTTATCACTGCTACTTGGAAGTTTTCAAATTTGATTGGTGTTTACCAACTTCTTACTTCCAACTGCCAACTTGGTTAATTAGCCTGGAACCTGATTTCTTTCACCAACTGCTTTCCGTCTTTTGTTTTCATAAAAACCGTTGTGCGATAGTTCCCGGAATTGGTTAAGAGTTTACCAACACAGTATTGATTGCCTGCATTCTCACCTTTAAACTGCACTTCAAAACCTTTTACGCCATTATTAGAAAAGAAATCTTTCAAAACCATCACAGCCTGTGCCCTGCTATAGCTGTCGCTTTTATCGGGCATTGAAATTTCAATATTATCATCTACATACTTTGCCATTTCCTGTGAATTACCCGTACGCAAGGCGCCGATCACATCATCCAATCCGTTGATTGGCTTAAAAGAAGAAGCCAAAAACAAAAAAGCAATGGAAGAAAAAAGTAGCATCTGTTTCATATAAATTGTTTGCACCACAAGATCGAAAAATGTGCCACACTATAAATAAGTAAATGACAACGATACTAAATTAAACAAAACCTTCACCTTTTTATAGATTTGCAATCGCTGATTCAAAATATTATGGCTAAACGAAAAATTATACTGGTAATTATGGATGGCTGGGGCTTGGGAAAACTAAAATCTTCTGATTCGATCCAAGCAGCCAACACACCTTTTGTTGATTCACTTTATTCCAAATTTCCTAACAGCACATTAACAACCTGTGGTGAAGCAGTTGGCTTGCCCGAAGGACAGATGGGCAATTCGGAAGTAGGTCATTTAAATCTTGGTGCCGGACGAATTGTTTACCAGGAATTGCAAAGAATTAATGTATCAATAAGGGATAGTGAATTTGCTGAAAATAAAATCTTGCTCAATGCCATTCATTATGTAAAAGAAAACAACAAGCCTTTGCATTTGTTAGGATTGGTAAGCAATGGCGGCGTTCATTCACATATCAATCACCTCAAAGCCATTTTAAATGTTTGTGCAAAGGAAAATTTGCAGCAAGTCTTCATCCATGCTTTTACAGATGGAAGAGATTGCGATCTTAAAAGCGGGGCCAACTTTATTAAAGAATTAGAAGATCATACTAAGTTAACCGTTGGAAAAATAGCCACAATCAGCGGACGATACTTTGCAATGGACAGAGACAACCGTTGGGAAAGAGTGAAGTTGGCTTATGATGCAATGGTGAATGGTGTTGGTGAAAAAAATACAAGTGCTGCAGAAGCTATCACAAAATCTTACAAAGAAAATATTACTGATGAATTTATCAGGCCAACAGTAATAATAGAAAATGGCGAAGCTGTTGCCACAATAAAAAATGGAGATGCCGCCATCTGTTTCAACTTTCGCACAGACCGGTGCAGGGAAATAACAAAAGCATTAACGCAGATGGAATTTCCACTACAGAACATGCAACCGCTGCATTAAAAAATGGATACACTGTTTTTCTT
>MWWF01000005.1_pt1 | contig 30969 bp, 26 predicted proteins | sample 1047351 | NCBI WGS metagenome assembly MWWF01 (sample SAMN06349970, study PRJNA376086) | soil metagenome | isolation source: MGM-3 sample Antarctic (ecotone) soil | place: Antarctica
ATTTTAAGGCAGTAGTTATTTGCCTGTATAGTTCCTTATTTAATGGCACATACCAGCACTTATTTGTCTGGCTCCATTTCACACGCTGAAGTCTTTTAACAATAAAGTCAATAGGTTTGGATGTACGGTAATGTATGCCGATGCTTTCCTGCCCGCGGTGATGCAAAGGTTTTAGGAGAACTGTTTCCATCCCTGAATTTAAAAAATTTTCTTTGATCATGCCTTTACATTCAAAAATTAATCCTGCACCTTGCCGCAAGAGGGATTGAAGTGGAAATCCTTTTTTATCCCCGCATTAAGCGGGGTAAAAAAGATTGGAACGGAAAGCCCGGCCCGCCTAAGGCGGGCTTGCCCAAAGAAAAATATAAAATGTAAAAAGGGATGTTTTATTAATCGGGAATTCAAAGCTGCAGATCCGAAATGCTATTCTTCCGTCTCTTTCAAATCGCTTCTGATCTCCTCGCTTGGCAGTACCAATACTTTATCAATGCGGTGGCCATCCATATCAATGATCTCAAACTTAAAACCTTTCCATTTTAATTTTTCACCGCTTTTGGGAATATGTTCTAACTCATGTAAAATGCATCCGGCCAATGTATCAAAATTGAGCTCTTCGTCGGTAAGCCACTCTGTGCGGTTAAAGCGGCTGAGAAAATCGTAAAAAGGTATTTGCGCATCTACTAACCAGGTACCATCACTTCGATCAATGATCTCATAATCTTCATTGCCGGGGTCGGGCAGGTCGCCCACAATGGCTTCCAGTATATCGTTGAGCGTTATCATTCCTTGCAGGCTTCCGTATTCATCTACAATAAAGCAGGCATGAAATTTCGATTCTTTGAACTTAGCCATTACCTGATAAGCCGAGTTATTGTCGGGAACAAAAAGCGCCGGCACCATCAGGTCTTTAAATAAGGTATAGTCGTCGGCAACATATAGGTCTTTAATTGATACCACACCTTTGATGTTGTCAATCTCTCCATCACAAATAGGATAAAAGGAGTGAGGCTCCTGTACGATTTTTTCGCGAATGGCTTCTTCATTGTCATCCATTTTAAACCACACCATATCGCTGCGGTGTGTCATTAACGATGTAATGTTCCTGTCGCCAAGATGAAAGATGCGTCCGATCATTTCTTTTTCTTCGTGCTCAACTGAACCTGACTCTGTGCCCTCGCTGATGATAGCTTTTATTTCTTCTTCTGTAACATTGTCTTCCCGCTTGTTTTTAATATTAAAAATTTTGAAAAACAGGTTACTGGTTTTATTTAGCAGCCATACAATGGGATGGGTGATTTTGGCAAATACCCGCATGGGCTGAGCAACCATTTTTGCAATCTTTTCAGCGTTGATAAGACCCAAACGTTTAGGAATTAACTCGCCGAAAATAATAGACAAAAAGGTAACAATGATGACAATAATTGTGATAGAGATTGTAGAAGCATACCGGGCAAAAAAAGGAATGCCTTCAAAAAAAGGTTGCAGGTTTTTGCTAAATTTTTCGCCGGAATACACACCCGTAAAAATGGCAATAAGTGTAATGCCTATTTGAGCCGCAGATAAAAATATTTCTGGATTGTGTGAAAGGTCAAGTGCGTTGCGGGCTTTTCTATCACCTTTATCGGCCATGTGTTCAAGCCTTGCTTTTCGGGCCGAGACCAGAGCAATTTCTGACATTACAAAAAGACCATTAATAAAAATTAAACTAAGCAGTATAACAATGTCCATTGATAAATTTTAAATATCCAAATTCAGTTTACCAAAATTATGATGATAAACCGAAGCTGTTAAATACCCTGCCATCGAACCAAGCACCCCACCGCATAAAATATCCAACGGGTAATGTACTCCTACATAAACCTGCGCAAATGAAATAGCCGCAGCCCACAAGTATGCAAGATAAGCCCACCGCTTAAACACCGGCCTAAAACTAAGCACCATAAATGTTGCCAAACCAAAATGGTTGGCCGCATGATTGGAAGGAAAACTGTAGCCTCCTGCACATTTTGGCAATACTAAACGTACCTGGTCTTTTATAGCAGGATCGTTGCAAGGGCGCATTCGTTGAATGGTTTCTTTAAAGGCATAAGTGCCCGATAAATCTGCAATGGCTACTGTTGCAATAAACAAAAGACACCACCAGCCCCCTTTTTTTCCATAATTTAAAAGTATAAAGGCCAGAACAAAAATGTAGAACGGCGCCCAGAAAAAGGAGTCGCGCAAATAAGGGAAAACGGCGTCAAAAACCGGGTTAACAAGCTCCCGATTCAGGAATAAAAAAAGCCACCGGTCTGCCTCTTCAATCCACTGCCACAAAGAAATTGTTAGCGACCCGCTGTACATGCAACAAATGTAAGCAACTGAAAATGTTTCGTCGAAATGATGCAAACGCTGTGATTAAAATGATGTTTTTTTGTTCCTATTTCTATAGAAGGTTTGCCTGTTTTATGCTGCTACATCTTCGCATACCAAGAACGTTGCTTTGGGTAGTTAACCTGCTCATTATTTATACTATTTTGTTTACTGTATTAAGATGCTTAACCCTCGTATTATTTAACCCGGACGGAGGGCAATTGTCAACACTGGCGCTTTCTTTCTTTTTAGGACTGCGTTTTGACTTGCGCTGGATAAGTATTTTACTCCTGCCAATTGTATTGGCCAGTACTATTCCACAGTTTTCTCCTTATTATTCTGTTTTTAATAAAAAATTATGGACGGGGTACCTGGCCTTTACAACCTTTTTTGTATTACTTATTTATACTATTGACTTTGGCTGTTTTGCCTACTACAATGTTCGATTGGGCGCAACGGTTTTTAACTTTACGGATGATGGCGTAATTGCTTTTAAAATGTTGTGGCAGTCATACCCTGTTGCATGGATGATCTTTGGATTATTAACTATAGTAATGCTATTACGGGCAATGTTTCATCGCCTGTATAAAACTGTATCCTCTAAAGCCGGCGATAAAGAAATTGTTTATATGGGGAAGGGTTTTTTTTCAGTGCTTATTGTATTGACTTTCCTTGCTTATGGCAGTTTTCCGCAGCCCCTAAAATGGAATGTGGCTTTTACAATGAAAGATGATTTTAGCGGTTATTTGGCATTGAATCCATTGCAAACAGTCTTTTCTACACTAAGTAATCGTACGCCGCATTTTGATAAAGGCAAAGCAAAGGATTTATATCCGGCATTAAGTAACTGGATGGGTTGGAACAAAGAAGCAATGTCGTATAGGAAAGCAGTAAAACCTGTATCGAAGTTTTTTGCAACAAAACCTAATATTGTTTTAGTTGTTTGCGAATCTTTCAGCATGTATAAGACTAGCATGAGCGGCAATCCCTTAAATACTACACCCTATATAAAATCTTTGTGCGATAGTGGCATCTTTTTCAACCGTTGTTTTACCCCGCATTTTTCTACAGCAAGGGGCATGTTTGCCACTATTACCGGCATACCCGATGTGCAATTAGCAAGGTTCAGCAACCGCACCGAAGCTTCACAAAACCAACATACCATCATCAATAATTTTGAAGGTTACAACAAGTTTTATTTTTTAGGGGGTAGTCCCGCCTTCAACAATTTTGAAGGGTTAATGAAGAATGTAAAAGACGTACAGATGGTAACGGAAGGTGCCTTCGTATCGCAACCTATTAATGTGTGGGGCATAAGCGATAAGAACTTGTTTTTAGAAGCGGCAGCGTTATTTGTAAAACAGAAAGAGCCATTTTTTGCAGTGGTGCAAACATCCGATAACCATCCTCCTTACTCTATTGCCGAAGAGGACAAAGATTTTGAACAAAAAAAAATTGATAACGCAGAATTGGAAAAATATGGTTTTGAATCGCTGGCGCAATACAATGCACTGCGGTATTTTGACTACGGCGTAAAAAAATTTATGGAAGCAACAAAAAAGGCGGCGTGGTTCAAAAACACCTTATTTGTTTTTGTGGGGGACCATGGCGTAGCCGGTAATGCAAAAAACATTTATCAGCCTCAGTGGACTGACAACCGTTTAACCGAAATGCACGTGCCATTATTATTTTATTCGCCTGTGCATTTGGCCGGTCAGCTAAGATCAGAAGTAGTATCGCAGATAGATGTATTGCCATCCATTGCAGGAATTGCGGGACAGGCACACATCAATAGTACGTTAGGAAGAGATGTAGTAAATAAGCATAACAATCATAGCGCCTTTTTTATTCGGCATGATGAAGGAGAGATCGGGTTAATTACCGATGATTTTTATTTTACAAAGAACACCTTGTTTGAAAAGGAGAAGATACAATTGCTTAACAAATCTGCACATTATAGCGCTGCGCAAGTTAATTCTGCAAAGAGAAGATTAAGCGTTGTTACATCGGGATATTTAGAAACAGCAAGGTGGATGCTGGTGAATAATAAACAATGAGCGTTAAGATTTGGCTGCAATCACTATCAACCTCGGCGTTTTCCTCACATTATATCCATTTAACTCATAATCGCCAAACACCTCACTCACCTGCATCTTCTGATACGAGAGCATATCCGTAAAATCGCCCAGACTAAGCTTCGCTACTTTTTCAGTATAATCAATGGGGTCGCTTAAAGCCTTGTCTTTTACAATAATTCTTTTAAAGAAAAAACTGTCATCGTGCCAGCGGTGAATTTCATATTCCGTGCCATCGATCTTTTTTACTTCATTATGCACTAAACGCTCTTCCACGTAATGCACATTCAGGTAATCAAACAGCAATAGGCCCCCGGGTTTAAGGCTTTGCGCAATAGTGCGTACAGCATCATCATTTTCTCTGCGGGTATCGAAGTAACCAAATGATGTGAAGAAATTGAAAGCATAATTGAAATAGTTGATCCAGGAAGGAAGCCGCATATCATGCTGATAAAAATGTAGGTTATCCGAGTCAAATTGTTTGGCATAATTGATACTATCGAAAGAAATATCAATGCCTGTTACATCAAAACCTTTAGAAGCCAAAAAACGGGAGTGCCGACCGCGACCGCAAGCCACATCTAACATACGGCTTGAAGGAGACGGGTTTAAATGGTGGAGCAGCTTTGTAATAAATTTTTGTGCTTCGGTTTCATCCCTGTCGAAATATAATTTGTGATAGTATGATGAATTAAACCAGTCTTTATACCATTCTTTCCCAACCATTACCATTTTTTTACAAATGTAATTGCAAAGGCTCTCTAAACCTGCTCTCTTCCATTTGAAACCTGTATTTTTGCCACCCTAAAAATTTGTTTTGTGGCATTGATAAAAAGTATTTCCGGCATCAGGGGAACCATTGGTGGTAAACCTGGAGAAGCCCTTACTGCAATTGATATTGTAAAGTTTACCGCTGCTTTTGGAAGCATTATTTCAGAGAACCGTTTGAACAAATCAACTACTGCTGAAATTGTTGTCGGCCGTGATGGACGCATTAGCGGTGAGATGGTGAACAACCTTGTTGTGTCCACTTTAATTAGTTTAGGAATTAATGTTATCGACTTAGGATTATCCACCACGCCTACAGTAGAAATAGCCACAAAAATGGAAGGTGCCGATGGAGGTATCATTATTACAGCCAGCCATAATCCCAAAGAGTGGAATGCTTTAAAATTATTAAATGACCAGGGTGAATTTATTGACGCAGCTATTGGTGCCGAAGTTTTAAGTCGGGCCCAAAAAGAGGAATTCAGTTTTGCATCTGTTGATAAATTAGGAAAGCCAACAACTGATACTACGTACCTGCAAAAACATATTGAGCTTGTTATAAACTATCCACTCACCAACAAAGAAGTAATAGAAAAAAGAGGGTTTAAGGTGGTGGTTGACTGCATTAATTCGACTGGTGCTTTAATTGTTCCCCAATTATTAAAGGCTTTAGGCATTACCGATATTATTATAATTAACGGCGAAGTAAATGGCAGGTTTGCACATAATCCTGAACCGCTTCCGGAGAATTTATCATCGTTAAGCAACGAGGTAGTAAAACAAAAAGCTGACTTCGGCATTGCCGTAGATCCTGATGTGGACAGGCTTTGTTTTGTGTGTGAAGACGGCAGCATGTTTGGCGAGGAATATACATTGGTAGCTGTTGCCGATTATGTTTTAAAAAACAGAGTTGGCAATACTGTAAGTAACATGAGCAGCACCAAAGCTTTAAAAGAAATTACACAAAAACGCGGCGGTGCATATTTCCCTTCGGCGGTTGGCGAAGTAAATGTGGTAACAAAAATGAAGGCTGTAAACGCCGTAATTGGTGGCGAAGGAAATGGAGGAATTATAGTACCGGATTTTCACTATGGCCGTGATGCGCTAATTGGCATTGCACTATTTCTTACGCATTTTGCTTCATTTAAAAGAGGACTGAAATCTTTCCGCAGCAACTATCCGGATTACTTTATCTCAAAGAATAAAATCGAGCTGGAAAACGGGTATAATGTAGCCCTGATTTTTGATCAGATAAAGGCGAAGTATAAAAACAATCCAATTAACACTGAAGACGGTTTAAAGATTGAATTTGATGATGATTGGGTACATCTGCGAACGTCAAATACAGAACCGATCATTCGTATTTATGCCGAAAGTGGTTTTGAAACAACGGCGAATAATATTGCTAAACGGTTGATGGCGGATATTAAGGAATTGAAGGGATAGTGAATTAGTTGATTAGTTAATAAGTCAATAAGTTTAAAAGGTAATAGATTAGTAAGACCTTTGTACCGGGCCTAAACACTACTATGAATCTTCGCTTGCGTCGCACTCTTGTACGTTCTGTAACTTTATCCGGCAATTGCTGACAAACTTTATTATTATGCAGGATATACTATTGCAAAAAGAAAAAAAAGATATTTCATCTTCTAAGGTTTCTTCCAGAATTTATTTGGATAACGCCGCCACTACGCAACTTGCACCTGAAGTCTTAGAATCAATGATGCCTTATTTGTCCGAGCATTTTGGTAACCCGTCCTCTATCTATTCGTACGGCCGCGAAACAAGGTTAGCGATTGAAAATGCCCGCAAAACAGTTGCAAAATTGTTAGGCGTTAAGCCTGGAAATATTTTCTTTACCAGCGGTGGAACCGAAAGTAATAACACGGCTATCGCAGCTTCGATACGTGATTTGGGTTGTAACCACATCATTACATCTGCAATAGAACACCATGCAGTATTGCATACTGTTGAACATTATTGTAGTTGTAATAAAGTCTCTACTTCTTTTGTTAACCTCACCGAAGATGGCGCTGTTGATTATGAAGATTTGGAAAAGCGGCTCAGAGAACAAACATCTGACGGTAAAAAATGTTTGGTTTCTCTTATGCATGCCAATAATGAAATTGGGGTGTTGCTTGACATTGAGAAGGTGGGAGAATTATGTAAACAATATGGCGCTTTCTTTCATTCCGATTGTGTGCAGACCGTAGGTCATTATCCTATAAACTTATCGCAGATCGGTGTGCATTTTATTTCCGGTGCGGCGCATAAATTTCACGGCCCCAAAGGTGTCGGCATTTTATATGTAAGCAATGAAGTGAACATTAAGCCTTTCATTTTTGGTGGTGGGCAGGAACGCAATATGAGGGCCGGAACTGAAAATGTTTATGGGATTGTAGGTTTTGCCAAAGCCCTTGAAATAGCTATGTGTGATTATGAAAAAGAAAGCACTTACATAAAAGAATTGAAAGCTTATATGAAACAAAGCCTTCAGCAAAATATAACAAATGTTGGCTTTAATGATAGAAGTGATTCGTTATACACAGTACTTAGTGTGTGCTTTCCTAAAACAGAAAAAAGTGACTTTCTTTTAATGAGCCTTGACATGGCAAGCATTTGTGTATCCGGCGGCAGCGCATGCAGCAGCGGTGCCGATGCCGGTTCTCATGTTATAAAGGCTTTGCAACGAATTAATGATTGCACAACCATTCGTTTTTCTTTTAGCAAGTATAATACAAAAGATGAAGTAAATAGGGTGGTAGAGAAGCTGAAAGAACTAACGTAAGAAGTTTCTTAAAGCTTTAATATTTATAACCGGCTAAGTCGAGGGCAGCCTGCAACCGGGAAGGGAAATTTGTATATTTGCTCCTATCTTTTACTATGAGTACCATCTCAATCACAAAACTCTACGATCTGCTCTCTACCAAAGTGGGCAAAGAAACCGCCGAAAGTCTTACTTCATATATTGAAGAAAAAATAAAGAGTGATATTGCTGATAAAGCAGGGGTGCTAGCTACGAAAGAAGCACTTGCTGAAACAAAGTCTGAACTTATTAAATGGATGTTTATTTTTTGGATTGGCCAGGTTGCTGCCACCTTTGGCTTTATCCTCCTGTTTCTCAAAAAATAATTGCAGGTTCGATATAACTTTAAAAAAAGACTCAAATTATGCCAATTAGTCTTTATTTCTACCGCTAGGCTTTTTCACGCTGTTCTCCTTCCTTGGAGAGCCTGCACCGCCAGGCGGGAGGCGAAATGCGTTACATCTTACCTTTCTTTTTGTTCCGGCATGGTTGCTTCCGCTTATAATTACATTACAATGATAACTTTCCTTCAGCCCCATCTGCTATTTTTGGATTCCCGGCAACAGCAGCAACAATCATTTTTGCAAACTGTACCATCTTACCGGATTCTGCATCCCAATAATAACAATCTTTCGGTGTTACTTTTAATAAAGCCAAATTGGGATTATCTTCACCGCCGGGGAACCAGGCTTTTACAATTGGCGACCATTTATCTTTTATCTGCTGACGGTCGGTTACTATTGTAGCTGTTCCCCAAACATCTAAATAACTCTCCTTACCCGGATGGGAATATGTGAGATGAACTTCCCTTTGCTTTGCTACTTCATCTACTTTAATAGAACGTACATCAGTAAAAAACCAAAGCATTCCATTTTCTTCTACTTCAATAGTTGCCATTGGCCGTGTATGTTCTTCATCATTCGTGTTGGTAATAAACATGCAGATATTTATTTCCTTTACCAGCTTCGTAAATTTTTCCAGTGCTTCTTTGTTCTCAAGATTCTTTTCCATGATTCAAGTTTGATAAATGCAACTGTAAAAACTTTATGCCATTTTAATGGCTTCTTCTTTTGGCACAGACAATTTTTCTTCAGCATCTGCAGCCGCTATTAATCCAATTTTTACGGAATGCAAGATAGCGTCTTTGCTTTCTTTAAACAGAAGGCAGGGAATTCCGGTCGCTTCAATTGTATTTAACAAATCCCGCACTTTTTCGTAGTTGTGTTGGAATACATCCCGGATATAAACTGCATGAATTTGTTTTGGAAATTGCTTTACGATTGATTCATAGATGTAGGGATCCTGCTGAGAGCTATCACCTAATAAAACAACCCGTTGATTTGGATAAGCTTTTAAAATACGCACAATACGGGTAAATTTTGTCCCATGATTGTTTTGCCCGGATTTTAGCAATTGCGAAAACTGTTTAAGCTGGCTTAATAAAAAAACACCTCTTGGAATTTTATTAGCGGCTGTAAACTCCAGAATGTATTCATATAAATTCCATTCACTGCTGCTCACATAAAAAAAAGGATTAGGCATATCCTCAGTTGTAGATGTTTTAGCAAGTAATTGATAGTGCCGCACTACACCTTCAAATGGCTTTCGGCTGCGGGCATTTTGGGTGAATAGCACCAAAAGCCGTTTGCGCATATTTGAAGAATGAGAAATTAAAAAGGTATCATCAATATCTGAGATAATAATGTACTGCGTTGAATACGGAATATAGATTCTCCCTGCTGAAGTGGCAATCAATTGACTGTTATAAAAAGCTTGCACCCCAACAGGTAGCCAGCCTGTCTCAAAGGGTTCAGCATCGTTCCAGTCAAGTTTAAAAAAGCCATCGGTATCGGTTGTCGTTGTATAAGTTTTCCCTTTCCATTCCAGGCGCACATCTGCGCCGGCAAAAGGCTTTACTAAAAAAAGCCGGAGTAGTGCCAAAGTGTTTCGCAAAAAACTTTGGCGATATTGCTTGCGTGGAAAAGGGCTTAAGCGAAAGACATGTCCAAACACGGTTAAGCAATCCATATGTCCATAGCCGTGGTAAATTTTTATAGTAGGAGCCGCCGTTAACCGAAACAGGTTCAACAACTTTTCTTTCCAGTGCCTTTTGGGACCTACTTCACGCTGGTCGGTTGTTTGCATACTAAGGCATCATACAAGAAACATGCACAACATTGAAAAAATATTATTTATCGTTAATCCAATTTCCGGGGGTAAGGATCAAGATTGGGAAGCTGCCATACGTAAAGTGCTCGCAGGATCACCTCATACCATAGAATTTTTTATTCAAACAGGCAAGAATGATAAACCTGCTATACAGCAATTCATTGAGAAATTTAGGCCCGATAAGGTTGTTGCTGTTGGTGGTGATGGCACCGTTAAAATTGTAGCGGGAATTATAAAAGAAACCCCCATTATTTTAGGAATCATTCCCGGTGGGTCTGCCAACGGGTTGGCAAAAGAATTAGACATACCTGTTGATGTAAACGAAGCAATAAAAATAATTTTAGAAGGCGAAGCAAAGGCATTGGATGCTATTAAAATTAATGAAGAAGAACTAAGTTTTCACCTGAGCGATGTTGGTCTTAATGCCCTGCTGGTAAAGTATTTCCAGGCATCGGCCACCCGGGGCATGTGGGGTTACGGAAGGTCGCTTTTTAAAATGCTTTGGAACAAAAAAAAGATGCGTGTCGCGATTAAAACAGATGCCGTGACCATAAAGCGTAAAGCTTACATGGTAGCAATTGCGAATGCTGAAAAATATGGAACCGGTGCTGTTATCAACCCTGCAGGAAATGCGCATGATGGCGTGTTTGAAATTGTGGTAGTCCGCAAAATAGACATCATCGAGATTTTTAAAGCGGTTATGGCACATAAGTCTTTCGATCCAACCAAAATTGAAGTATTTAAAACAAAAAATGTAGAGCTAACCTTTCAGCAAAAAGCACACTTTCAAATTGACGGCGAATACATGGGCAAAACAGCCAGCATCAAAGCCCGCATTCTGCCAGGAATTGTTCAAATAATGTTGCCAAAAGCGACCAGTTAGTACTGGCACAGAATTTTTATCTTCTCCCTTAAACTATATATTATGGATAAGATGGAAATTAAAGGAAGCTGGAATGAGCTAAAAGGAAAAGTAAAGAAGGCCCATGCAGGATTAACTGATGATGATTTAGAATGGGAGGATGGAAAAGATGATGAGTTTTTTGGCCGGATGCAACAAAAGATAGGGAAAACAAAAGATGAGTTTGTAAGCTGGGTAAAATCCTTGGGCTAAAGCTTATTTTTCATTCGTACCCTTCCCTTTCTTCTTCTTCACATTTTTTGTTGTGAATGCAATAAGAATCCCTATTCCTGTGGCCATTAATGAAGCAATCACCATTAAAGCTTTTGCTTAGCTTATTGTTTCTAAATTGCTGAGGCAAGAGTGAAATAAACATGTACGTTCCTGATATGCTTCTTCATAGCGGATTACTCCGCAAGTTTTCTTGCCAACTTACCAATAGTTAATCCCTGGACAATAATGGAAAATAACACAATGATGTAGGTAATTGAAACAAATATTTCATTAAACGTTGATTTGGGTAATGATAGAGCTAAGGCCACCGAAATACCACCCCTTAAACCGCCCCATGTTAAAATTGGTATCGCATTTTTTTCAAAAACTGTTTTATACTCTAAAATAAAAATCGGGATGGCTACGGAAATAAACCTTGCCAGTAATACAATTACGATAGCAACACAACCTAAAAAAAGCAAGGTAAAATTGAAAGGTATAATAAGCATTTCAAACCCAATCAATAAAAATAAAATAGCGTTCAGCACTTGATCTATCATTTTCCAAAACTTGTCAATATAATCTTTGGTTATATCACTCATTCCTTCCTCCCTGCTTTTGTTGCCTGTAATAATACCTGCAACAACCATTGCCAGCGGACCACTAACGTGTAAGTAATCTGCCAAAAGGTAACCGCCCATAACTATTGCCAGCGTAATCAAAACTTCAATACTATAATTATCTATAGAGCGCAAAATCAAGAAACCCAAGTAACCTAACATGCCACCCAATACAATACCACCGCCAGCTTCTTTAACAAACAACCATCCAATGTCTAAAAAATTTACATTTGCGATGCCGGCGCTTATGATTTCATAAATAGTAATAAAAACAACAACGGCAACGCCATCGTTGAACAAACTCTCCCCACTTATTTTCATTTCCAATGAAGATGGAATTTTTGAATGTTTTAAAATTCCTAACACAGCTATTGGATCTGTGGGAGAAATCAATGCACCGAACAATAAACAGTAGATAAAATCTATTGTCAATCCAAACCATTTTGCAATCACAAATAATAACCCTCCAACTATAAAAGTTGAAAGCAAAACTCCTATGGTTGAAAACGTAATAATGGGTACGCTTTCCCTTTTCAACTGATTTATATCAATGTGAATGGCACCTGCAAACAATAAAAAACTTAACATCACTTTCATTAATGCTGTATGAAAGTCAATAGTGCTGATAAGGTCCGTAGTTTTTTTAAAAAAATCAGGATTAAATAAACCAATAACAACTATACCTAATGATGCTACAATTGAAATTATCATGATGCCAATTGTTGCAGGCAATTTTAGAAACTTACAGTTGATATAGCCAAATACCGCAGTCAGTACAATAATGATTGTAATAAGATTATAAACTTGCAACAGGCATGAATTTAGTGAAATGCAATTTACCCATATAACTACCATTCAATTTCTAATCCTATCAATAAAATGTAGCTATAAGGGCATTGCTAATTCATTGTGTAACTATGTAATTTAATTTGAGTCCTTCAAAAGACAAGTCAAGCCGCTGGTGCCAAATGCGTGTAACCCACGCCGCTGAAAACAAGAGTCCGCAATTTTTCACTATCAAAAAAACCCTTAAAAAGTTTAGTCCGATTTATGCTCCATCCATTTTGTTGTAGTTCTCGATTGCCAAAAAGCCCGCAGTATCAGTTAGAAGTTTACACTTTTATTGCTAACATAAAACTGTCTTTTTCCGGCGGCAGCAACCCCAACCCCCAAACTGCAAACTCCAAACTATCTCTCCGTTTCATTTACCAATTTGTAAACAGCGTAACCGGGCCGCTGCGCTTACCTTTGCCGCTCAAATTTACCGGTAAAGCATGAAGGCAAGGACGCTTAAAAAAGATAAGGTTAATATTATTACACTGGGTTGTAGCAAGAACATGGTGGATAGTGAAGTGCTTAGTGGCCAACTCCTTGCCGGAGAAATTGATGTGGTGCATGAAAGCAAAAAACGCGACCATAATATAGTGATTGTAAACACCTGTGGTTTTATTGACAAGGCTAAAGAAGAAAGCGTAAACACCATATTACACCAGGTTTCTCTAAAGCAAGAAGGCAGGCTTGATAAGGTGTATGTAACCGGTTGTCTAAGCCAACGTTACCGCGATGACCTTGAAGAAAGCATTCCCGAAGTAGATGCCTGGTTCGGGACAATGGAGCTGCCACTTATTTTAAAAAAGTTTGAAGTTGATTACAAAAGTGAATTAATTGGCGAACGGTTATTAGCCACACCACAGCACTATGCCTACATGAAAATTGCCGAAGGCTGCAACCGCACTTGTGCTTTTTGCGCTATCCCGTTAATGCGTGGTAATCATATGAGCCGTAGTATGGATGATTTAGTGAAGGAAGCTCAAATTCTTGCCAGGCGTGGTGTAAAAGAATTAATGCTTATTGCGCAGGAACTTACTTATTACGGTTTGGATTTGTATAAAAAAAGGATGTTGCCTGATCTACTAAAACGATTGAGTGATATTGAGGGCATTGAATGGATTCGTTTACACTATGCTTATCCGCATAAATTTCCCATGGAAATTTTAGAAGTGATGTGGGAACGTGATAATATCTGCAATTACCTTGACATGCCTTTACAACATGCGGCCGACAATATGCTGACAGCGATGCGTCGTAAAATAACAAGGGCTGAAATGGAAGATCTTATTGTTGCCATACGGGAAACAGTTCCGGGTATTTGTTTGCGTACAACTTTAATTGCGGGTTTCCCTGGTGAAACTTTGGATGATGTAGAGGAACTGAAAAGTTTTTTGGAAAGGCAGCGTTTTGACCGGGTTGGAATTTTTACTTATTCACATGAAGAGAATACATCTGCTTATGATTTAATTGATGATGTTGATGCTGATGAAAAGCAACGCCGTGCAGAAGATATTATGACGGTGCAACAAGAAATTAGTTTAGAAAAAAACCAGGAAAAAATTGGACAAACGTTTAAGGTTTTGGTTGATAAAAAAGAAGCCGGCCGTTACTTAGGCCGCACTGAATTCGACTCTGTTGAAGTAGATAACGAAGTCATCATCCAGGCTGATAAAAAATTAGAGGTAGGGGAGTTCGTAAATGTAAAAATCTCGAAAGCTTATGATTATGATTTAGAAGGGGAAGTAGTGTAGCTATTTCAGATTTGGAATTTCTGATTTCAGATTTTCGCTTGGCTTTATCCTTTGTTGATTTGTGCAAATCAACATCTGTTACGGCAAGTTTAGAATTGATGTCTTCGGCTTAATAAACCCTTTAATTCTTTTGCTCCTTGGCTCTATGCTACCTATTTTCTTCACCTTTTTCCCCATCGCTTCACAATTGTTCATTTTTGGAATAATAATTTGACCACTTTATTAAAACGCGGCATCTTTAGTAAAATATGTTATTATGAAGTGGTTTAAAAATAACGGTCTTTCGCTTGTTTTTTTAGTGTTGTTTTTCATAACTTTTGCCGGGCAAATACTAACAGGGTTTAAAGAATATAATAATGAAATGCAGGACGAAGGCGGACAGCAGGTGAGCATTGGCAAATACTTTTCTTCCGGCCACTTTATTGAGGCAACTTTTGAAAACTTTGAGAGTGAATTTTTACAAATGGCTTTATTCATTGTACTAAGCGCCTGGTTATATCAAAAAGGATCGTCAGAATCGAAAGACCCGGACAGTAAAGAAGAGACTGACCGTGAGCCAAATCCAAAAAAGAAAGGAGCACCCTGGCCTGTACGAAAAGGCGGTACCATTCTCTGGTTGTATAAAAATTCTTTAAGCATTGTCTTCTTTTTGTTATTCATCTTATCGTTTGTAGCCCATCTTTATGGTAGCCTGAAACATTATAACCAGGAGCAAAGTTTGAAAGGGCTGCCACTTGAAAAAGCATCTGAATATTTATGGAGTTCTCAATTCTGGTTCGAATCATTTCAAAACTGGCAAAGCGAATTTTTATCTGTATTTAGTATTGTTATTTTAAGCATCTACTTACGGCAAAAAGGTTCGGCACAGTCAAAACCTGTGGATGCACCGCATAGTGAAACAGGAGAGTAGAGAGATTTCGGGTTTCTGTGAAAGACGAGCAACGCAAGGTAAGTGGCAACTGCATTGCCGCAATGAAAGCGTAGAAGCTGTCAGTAAGAAAGAGTTTCACCCCAGGGGCGCAAGGATTAAAAAGCAGAACTACTATTCGGCAACCGCTGGCTACTTACGATGAAGGAGGAATCTGATCTGGATTTCTTGAGAAGCAAATGCGATTAGTTTTGCTCTTTGCAATTGGTCGTTTATAACGCACTAATCAGATCCCTCCTTCGTCGGGATGACAAATCAAAATCATTATCATGGCAATTAGTAAAGATGTTTGAAGAGTTCTTGTAAAATGGTGAATAGAATTGTTGGCGATGATTTGTTAGTGCAATTGTTCGATGTTGTCTTTCTTTTGTTTGGCCTCCTTCCCACTTTGGGGGAAGGATAAGAGGATGGGGGCCTTTTTGTTGCATAGCGATAAGAACGTAAAAGAGTGCGACGCAACCGGGCTTCATAGCAGTACCTCTGCCTGGCCCCAAAAAAGTAAAAGAAATACCGGACCCAATAACCCCAAAACCCGAAACTCCAAACCTTAAACCCTTACGCTGCCTGCTCCACAATATCGTTCATAGAAATACCCAGGTGGCTTTCGTCAAAAACACATTCACCATCTTTAATCACCAACACTTGCGGCGACTCGTGATGGACCTTAAATGTTTCAACAATTTTAGCCGAAAGCGGACGGTGGGCAAGTAGGTCTAAAAAATAAAAATCAAGTCCCTCCGGCTGGATAGCTTTTTGGAGACGCTGTAAAGCTACTGCACTTATAGAGCAGCGTGTACTGTGCTTGAAAATAACCTGCGGCTTGTTTTGCGATTGAGAAATAATTTGTTGTAACTGATTCTCATCAGTGAGCGGAATCCATTGCATATTCAAAAAGTTAAAAAGCCTTAAACGTTGCTGTTTGTAGCTTTTAGCTCCACTTTCATGCCAGTTGAGTTAGGACAGCCATATTTGCGGGAAGCACATGAAGTAAAAAGAACAACCGATAAAACGATTGTCAAAAGATAAATTGGTTTGATTTTCATAATGTAAAACAGTTTTAGGAGAAACGAATTAATTTGCCTGATATTTTACGAATATACTATGAATATCCATTTTATTTCAATAGGCGGTAGCGTAATGCACCAATTAGCTATTGCACTCAAGCGTAAAGGCTACCACATTACCGGCAGCGATGATGAAATTTTCGAGCCTGCAAAAACAAATCTTGAACAAGAAGGTATATTGCCAAAAGAGGTTGGCTGGAACGAAGAAAATATTTATTCAAACCTTGATGCTGTTATTTTAGGGATGCACGCCAAAGCTGATAATCCTGAATTATTGAAAGCTAAAAAATTAGCTCTGCCTGTATATTCTTTTCCTGAATACATTTTTAAAGAAAGCGGGAATAAGATCAGGGTAGTTGTTGGAGGAAGTCATGGTAAAACCACCACTACATCCATGATCATGCATGTGCTGCGCCAGGCAGGAAAAGACTTTGATTATTTAGTAGGTGCCCGGCTGGAAGGCTTTGATCAATCGGTGAATATTACGGATGCACCTATCATCGTTTGCGAAGGCGATGAATACCCCGCAAGCATTGTAGAAAAACGTCCTAAGTTTCATTTTCTCTTTCCACATATCGCAGTGCTTACGGGCATAGCCTGGGATCATATCAACGTGTTTCCAACCTTTGATTTTTATTTAGAACAGTTTGTCATTTTCATCAATAAAATTGAAAAAAAGGGACATCTGATTTATAATGAAACCGATGAAACTTTAAAGGAATTGGTAGAGAACAATAAAAGGGACGATCTGCATTATCATCCCTACAATGTGCCGCGGCATACCATACAAAGAGGCATTACCAGCGTAATAATTGATGAAAAAGAGACAACTTTAAAAGTTTTTGGTGCTCATAATCTACTCAACCTACACGCAGCCTGGTTAGTGTGTAAGCAATTAGGTTTAGATGCGTTAACCTTTACAAAAGCCATCAGCACATTTGCCGGTGCCGCTAAACGGTTGGAGCTTTTAGCAAAGAATGATAACACTGTATTCTACCGCGACTTCGCTCACGCCCCTTCCAAAGTAAAAGCTACAATTGAAGCAGCCAAAGCCCAGTTCCCTGATAAAAAATTAATAGGTGTTTTAGAGCTTCATACGTACAGCAGCCTGAATGAAGATTTTATGAAAGAGTATAACGGTGCTTTAGAACCCGCGGATGAAGCTGCCGTATTTTACAGCAAGCATGCATTGGAATTAAAACGTATGCCTGAATTAAAAAAAGAGGCAGTGAAAGCTGGCTTTAATAAGGCGGGATTGGCAGTAATCAACAAACGCGACGATTTAGAGGAATGGTTAGCAAAAAGAAATTTTAAAAATTCCATTGTATTATTTATGAGTTCGGGTAATTATGATGGATTTGATGCCCTTGCTTTTGCGGAAGAAATTACAGGAAGGGTAGCCTAATTTAATCCACCTGACTAATCAAAACCTTTACCTTTACCGCCCTCAAGAAAAGCAGATAATGTTACAACTGAAAAAACCACTGGCTGTTATTGATATAGAAGCCACCGGGTCGAACGTAACCACCGACCGCATTGTAGAAATCGCCATTGTAAAATATTTACCTGATGGCAGCCGTACCATAAAGCGTAAGATCATCAACCCTCAAATTCCTATTCCACAAGCCATAGTTGACATCCATGGCATTACGGATGAAATGGTGAAAGATGCACCTACTTTTAAGCAGGCAGCAAGTGGCATAAAACAAATGCTGGATGGTTGCGACATAGCCTGCTACAACGCTTATCGCTTGGACATTCCAATGCTGATGGAAGAATTTATTCGTGCCGAAGTGGACTTTGAATTAAAGAGCCGTAAACTGGTTGATGTTCAAAAGATATTTCATACCATGGAGCAACGTACATTGTCAGGGGCGTACAAATTTTACTGCAATAAAGTGTTAGAAGGGGCGCATGGCGCCGAAGTAGATGCCACTGCTACAGCCGAAATACTTTTTGCCCAGGTAGAACGTTATCCTCAATTAGGAAATACCTTAGACACCATTATAAAAGGCATTGGCGAAGACCAGATAATTGATTTTGCACGCCGCTTTATTTACGATGAAAAAGGTGTGGAGGTTTTTAATTTCGGCAAGCATAAAGGCCGTCCTGTGGCTGATGTTTTTAAAGCCGAGCCCCAGTATTACGACTGGATGAGAAGAGGTGAGTTCCCCATGAATACCAAACAAAAGCTAACCGAACTATACACCAGATTCATGCTAAAAAAACGTACAAGCTAATTACACGTGGAGAAACTGGTTATAATACCAACTTACAACGAAAAGGAGAATATAGAAGCCATACTGCAATCTGTTTATAACCTGCAGGAGGACTTCCATGTGCTGGTGATTGATGATGGCTCGCCGGATGGAACGGCAGATATTGTTCGCAACCTGCAATCTAAATTTAACCACACTGTTTTTTTAGAAGAACGAACCGGCAAGCAAGGTTTAGGCACAGCTTACATTCACGGTTTTAAATGGGCAACCTCAAGAGGTTATCTTTTTATTTTTGAAATGGATGCCGACTTCTCACACAACCCAAAAGATCTGCCTCGTTTATACAATGCCTGCAAATACGAAGGAGCAGATGTAGCCATCGGATCCCGTTATGTAAAAGGTGGCGGCGTTTATAACTGGCCCAAAAATCGTATTGTGCTTTCAAAAGGCGGTTCTCTTTATACAAGAATGATTTTATGGACACCTATAGCCGACCAAACTGCAGGTTTTGTTTGCTACAAAAAAGAAGTGCTGGAAACCATCAACCTTGATGAAATACATTTTGTTGGTTATGCCTTTCAGATTGAAATGAAGTTTGCCGCCTGGAAGTTAGGCTTCAAATTAAAAGAGATTCCTATTCAATTCACCGACCGCCAATACGGCGAATCAAAAATGAATACCGGCATTGTAAAAGAAGGTGTGTTGGGTGTTTTGAAATTAAGGTGGTATAGTTTCTTCACTAATTACAGACGAAGAGTGAAGAGTAAGCTGGAATCGGAGACGGTTTGAGGTTTGGAGTTTTGGGTTTCGGGTTCTTTAGTTCGGTCTGTCTTTCCTATACATTCTATATTCTACATTTTATATTTTACATTTTTTTTGTACCCGGCATCAATACTACTATGAATCTTCCGTTGCGTCGCACTCTTTTACATTCTGTATTTCTATTCTACACTTTGTAACACTTATCCATCTATTCACCTGCATAGCTACTTTTTATTTTATCCCAATTGATCTTTTTAATACTGTCCATCAACAACCACGAGGCAATAATTGATAAAGCTGCGCATATAGCAACTCCGGGCAGAATAGAATAAATAAGGTAATGACCACCAGCAATTATTCCCGATACAAAGAGTATAAGCATGCTTCGCAAAAAACCGCCGGTTTTTGCATTGGTACTTTGCTGCACGGAGAAAGGAAAAAATTTGTTGCCGGCATAAACCAGGATGGCGGAAATCAAAATTTCATTAAACAATCCAAAAATAATATTGGGCAAAACTTTAAGGCCAACCAATACTATACTGGCTACTGTAATAACCACCACAATTGGTATATAGAACTTCAAAATAACAGCCTTGGCTGCACCCGAAATAATCTCTCCTGGCTTCTGTAATGGGCTGGCATAATAAATCCATGCGGCTTTAAATTTTTCGGAGTAAATAATTTGTCCAATAGCCATCATTAACAAAAAGCTGGTAAAATAAATGGCTGATAAAATCATGATCCGCCCTCTTCCTGATTCATCCTGAATATCGGTTAGCGTCATGCTTTTGCTATTTATAAACAGCACAACTACATATACCAGCATATAGCCCATTGACGGGTAAACCTTCACCTTAAAATCACGGCTGCGGGAAGTCATCATCCATGTAAGGTCAAAGCCTGCTTTTTCTGTAGGGCTTGTAGTAAAAATGCGGCTTAGGAAACAGGAATACGAATTATTTCTCTTGCCGCTTCTGCCAACCGTTTTTCCAGGTGTTGAAGAACTGCTGTTTAGCAAAGCAAGCTTTTTATTGAAAGAAGGGGCGAAGTATTTTATTACAACAATAATGCAGGCAAATGGAAGCGCAAGCCCTGCAAACGCAAGCCCCAACTCTTTGGCATTTCCTTTAAAAGTATGAAGTACCTGCCAGCTATTTGCCAGCCAATAAATTGGATATAGAATAATTCCTTTTTTAGAAGAGATGGTAAAGTCATTAAGGTTTAAGCGGTCAATCATCCTTGGGAATATCTGGTAACTGCCATACATAACAACAGCAAAAAATATCTGTACATAACTAATGATTGATTGAAAGCGTTGCGGCGTGGTAAACTTTAAAATAAGTATATACAAAGCGTTGATGAAAAAGATTGAAAAAGCCGTAGTGAACAGTATAAGCAGCATGAAAAGAAAGGCGCCGTAAACACTATGCTCGTTCGCCATGTAAACCAGGCCGGCTATGCTCATGGGCAATACTATTTTGCACAGGTGTATAAAAATATGCAGCAGTCTTGCTACTACAAATGTTCTGTCGCTTACCGGCTTCGGAAGAATGATGTAGTTATCACGCACATCAATCAGCACCGACGTAAAATCGGAGATCAGTGTTAGAGAGAGCATGAAAAAGAAAAGAGTAAAATAGAAAGTAAGTTGTGTTACTATGTCGGTGCCAATAGAAAATACCAGTATATAAACCAACCCAAGCAAAGCGCTAATAGCCATAGTGCCAAGTGTAGCCAACGAAACTTTTTTTTCTTTGTTCCTTCTTCGGGTTTGGTGCAGGGATATAGGCCGTCTGTCATCCATTATCAACTTGGTAGTAACAATAGCTTTTAGGTGAACAGTATCAACACCCATGCTTCTGTAAAATGAAGCTGGCAGCAGCGCTAATTTTAAAAAACCTTTATTGATAATGTTCATGGTGAATAGTGAATGGTGAATAGGCAATAAGGCAATAGGCAATAGAATTTATAAGCAGTGAAGATAGATTGTGACGTATGAAATTCACTATTCACCATTCACTATGCTAATTTCCCAATGCCTTCATTAATTCATCTGCTGAAAGCGACAAGGCATCTTTACCCGTGAGTTCAGCAAATATTTTCTCCAAACTTTGGTCGCCATATTGTTGTCTCAGTTCTTCAATTGTTCCATTCGCAATAATCCTCCCTTCATCAATCAACACAATGCGGTTGCTCACTTTTTCCACTACATCCATCATGTGACTGCAATAAAAAATAGTCTTTCCATCTTTGGCCAGCTTACTGATCAATTCTTTTATTATGATAACGCTGTTGGCATCTAAACCGCTTAAAGGTTCATCCAAAATAATAATGTCAGGATTATGCAACAGTCCAGATGCCAGTAATACTTTTTGTCTCATGCCTTTGCTGAAACTGTCCATGCGCTGGTTAATGTTGGAGCTCAAGTCAAAAGCGGCCATCATTCTAATAATGCGCTCAGCACAGACATCTTCATCCATGCTATATAAAGCACCGGTGAATTGCAGGTATTCCATCGGTGTAAGCACATCATACAATTCTGCCAATTCGGGCACATAGCCAATGCGTTTTTTTACATCAAGGGTTTGGTTTTTTACATCAAAGCCTTTCACGGTAACTTCTCCTTCGTAATCCGTAAGCAATCCGCAAAGTACCTTTACCGTGGTGCTCTTACCAGCGCCATTCGGGCCAATATAGCCGATGACTTCTCCGGGATAAATTTCCAGGTTAATATCTTTCAACACATGTTTTTCGCCATAGCTTTTAAACAAGCGTTTTATACTGATGATAGATTCCATTGCTGCATATTACAAAAAAAACCTCACCCCCCGGCCCCCTCTCCAGCAAAGCTGAGAGAGGGGGAGAGCTGACGCCAGTTTTCTACCCTACGGATGCCATCTTCTTAAATCGGAAGCTGCCTTGTTATGTAGCACCAATTAACTATGAGAGTGACCAAATTAGAGGGTAGTGAAAAAACTATAGTAAACAAACAAAAACTATAATTGACCCGTTCCCCTCTACAACTTGTTGGAGAGGGGTTAGGGGTGAGGTTCTATCTTCGCCCCAATGAAAAAAGCACTGCTGCAATTGCACTCAGCCGTTTTTTTATGGGGTTTTACCGGTGTGCTTGGCAGGGCCATCACACTCAGTTCAACAATGCTTGTTTGGTGGCGGTTACTTATCACGGCTGTTTCATTATGGGTGCTTTATCTTCTGCAAGGCAAAATCAAAAAGATAGATTGGAAAGCCGTTCTTACCATCTCACTCATCGGGACTATATTGGCTCTTCACTGGGTTTGCTTTTATGCCAGCATAAAACTGGCCAACGTTACCATTGCCCTGACTTGTTTATCTACCACAGCATTAATTGCCTCATTAATAGAACCACTTATTCTTCGTAAAAAATTTGATGCAGTCGAAATTTTTTTGGGACTATTCGCCATCGCCGGCATCCTGATAATTTACAATACGCACCTTCAATTTTCCACGGGTATTATAGTAGGCCTGGCAGCTTCCTTATTTACTGTTTTAGTTTCCGTGCTTAATAAAAAAATTATAGATAAACATGAGCCGGAACGGATCACTCTTTATCAACTAACCGGTGGATTTCTCGGGCTAACTATTTTATTGCCGCTTTTTCAAACCTTTTTCCCTGAAAAGCTTGTTGCACCTACACCCTGGGACTGGGTTTGGCTTTTTCTTTTGAGTTGGGTTTGTACAATTTTTACTTTTTTTCTCTACATCCGTGCATTAAAAAAAGTTTCGGCTTTTACCATGAACCTCATATTAACCCTTGAGCCAGTTTATGGTATTATCCTCGCCTTTATTATCTACAAAGAAAACAAGTTGTTCAGCCAGTGGTTTTATGTGGGCTTTGCATTGATTGCCGTTGCAGTGGTTTTTCATACATGGCGGTTAATAAGGGTGAGAAAGTAGTTCCAAAAGTTCAAGAGTTCTGGAGTTCAAATGTTATGCTTGATACCTGGCAAATTCTGAAGTTGGCAACAGTAAAGATGGTAGCAGCTAAACAACGGTAACCAGTAAACAACCCTCGAACTATTTACGCCCAACTTTGAAACTTTTAAACTTTTAAACTCTTGAACTGTTCTACACTCCTTTCCTTAATTTTAATCCTCGCAACTAACATCACATGAAAAAGCTGTTTTCTCTTTTCCTCCTTTTTCCTTTTGCCCTCTTAGCTCAAAAAAAACCATTAGACCATACCGTTTATGACAGCTGGCAAAGCATTGGCGAACGCATGATCAGCAACGATGGCAAGTGGGTGGTTTATACTGTAACGCCGCAGGAAGGTGATGCAGATTTATACATTCAATCAACAGAAAATATTACGGTAAAAAAACAGGTTCCCCGTGGCTATAATGCTGTAATTACCGAAGACAGTCGCTTTGCCGTTTTTCGGATTAAGCCATTGTATAAAGAGACAAGGGATGCCCGCATTAAAAAGAAGAAAATTGAAGATCTGCCTAAGGATTCCATTGGCATTGTTGAATTGGGAAAAGATGCGGTGCTAAAAGTAGCAAAAGTGAAATCGTACAAAACTCCTGAAAAGGGTTTTGGATGGGTGGCCTATCATAAGGAACGGGACTTGACTGGCGTACGACCATCCTCATTGCCTACGCAAAAAACGGTGGATAGCTTACGATTAAAAATTGATTCGTTAACACAATTAGTTGTTCAACTGAAAAATATAAAAGGTGGCAACCGGGATAGTAAAGATGCGGATGATGAGCCGGTTGCGGGTGGCGCTGCAACAGAAGGAAGTGATTTAATTATACGCAACCTGATAACCGGAAAAGAAAAAACTTTCAAAAACGTTAGCGATTATGCGTTTAATAAATTGGGTGGCATGCTGGTATTAAGACTTACAAAATCCCCCAGAGATAGCAATAGCAAAAATGCAGTAGCGCTTTATGATTTGAAAAAAGAAAAGCTGGATACTATCTTAAAGGGAGGCAATGATTTTAAGTCTTTTGCTTTTACCGAAGATGGCAGCAAGCTGGCTTTTGTAGCGGAAAGAGATACAAACACCAAAGCACTTCAAAAGTTTTATGGGTTATACCTCTATCGCAATGGGGCTGATACGGCTGAATTATTAATTGATAAAATGTCGGTAGGCATGGAGCTTGGCACAACGGTCAGTGAAAATGGAGCAGTGACTTTTAGCAAAACAGGCAACCGCTTATTATTTGGTACAGCGCCTGTTATACCGGCAAAAGACACATCATTAGTTGACATTGATTTGGTGAAAGTGGATGTATGGAATTATAAAGATGATTACCTGCAAACACAGCAACTTTTCAATTTGCAAAACGAATTAAAAAAAAGCTATCTCGGTGCGTATGATTTTACACAAAATAAATTTATTCAATTAGGCTCTCCTGGTTTGCCAACCGTGATTGCTACGAATGAAGGCGATGGTAAAACGTTTATTGCTGTAACTGATACAGGCCGTCGTGTGCAATTGCAATGGACAGGAACTACGCTGAAAGATATATACGCCATTGACGTAAAAACCGGTGAAAGAAAATTAGTGAAGAAGAGTCATGACGGGGCTGTATATCCCTCATCAATTGGTAAGTATATTTTGTTATACGATAATAAAGCCAAAAACTATTTTGCCTGGGATGGAACCGGGTTGAAAAATATAACATCAAAAATAAAAGCGCCTTTATACAACGAAGAGAATGATGTACCCGATGATCCCAATCCTTATGGCATTATAGGCTGGCATGAAGGAGATTCGGCGGTGTATGTGTATGATAGGTATGATGTGTGGAAGGTAGATCCGAAAGGTGTTGTAAATCCAGCTATAATTACTCAACTTCTTAAATATTCTGGCCGCAACCAAAAAAGAGTTTATCGTTATATAAAACTTGATAACGATGAACGGTATATCAAAAGCGGGCAGCCATTATATTTTCGGATGACAGATCAGGCAACGAAAAAAACTGCGATCCTTTCAATGAAGCCATCGCCTTATGCTCAGGATATAAATTATATAACAGATTTCGGAGAAGGCTCTTATACCACTATACTAAAATCTAAAATAAAAGATGCATTCATCTTTTCAAAGGAAACATATACTTCATCACCTAATATTTATTTTGCTCCTTTCGAAAACAATCAAACTTCAGCTTCCGGGTGGCATTCCGGTGGTTTAAAATCAATTCCTTTGTCTTCTCTCAACCCCCAACAATCGCTTTACAACTGGGGCACAGCTGAACTCTATAAATGGAAAACTTTTAACGGCAAAGAATCTACCGGCATCTTATACAAGCCCGAAGATTTTGATCCAAAGAAAAAATATCCAATGATCACTTACTTCTACGAAAAACTTAGTGACGGCTTATATAACTACATTGCTCCATCACCTACACCAAGCCGTTTAAATATTCCATTTTTTGTTAGCCGTGGCTACCTTGTATTTGCACCGGACATTAGTTATACAAAAGGCCACCCTGCAAAAGATGCATACAACTACATTGTTAGCGGTGTGCAATCGCTGGCAAAAAATTCCTGGGTAGATAGTAAGAACTTAGCCATACAAGGGCAAAGCTGGGGTGGCATACAGGTAGCGCAATTAGTTACCATGACGGATATGTTTAAGGCAGCATGGGCGGGAGCGCCGGTAGCAAATATGTTCAGCGCTTATGGCGGTATAAGATGGGAGAGTGGTGTTACCCGGCAGTTTCAATACGAAAAAGGCCAAAGCCGCATTGGCGCTTCACCATGGGAGCATCCTGAATTATATATGGAGAGTTCACCATTGTTTCACTTACCGAAAGTAAAAACTCCGTTAGTGATCATGAGCAACGATGCAGATGGTGCTGTTCCATGGTATCAAGGTATTGAATTGTTTACAGGCTTGCGCCGCTTAGGGAAAAAAGTTTGGCTGCTTAACTATAATGGCGAAGCACACAATTTAGTAGAAAGGAGAAATCGCAAAGACATACAAATTAGGGAGCAACAGTATTTTGACTGGTTACTAAAAGGAGCCGAGCCGCCACGATGGATAACCGAAGGTGTGCCAGCAGTGAAGAAGGGTAGAGATTGGGGATTGTAATTTCACTCTTACATCTCATTTTGATGAGTGGCTTTTTCTTCTGCTTAATTTTATTTCTTTGTTTGATCACTTAGTATTAATGTTTAAGGAATGATAGCTTAGTGATGAATAGAATTGTTTAAGATGATAGGGCCATTCTTTTGTTCATTGATATTCTATTGTTTGGCCTTCTCCTGTCGGACAAACACAAGAGGATGAGGTCTTTTTTTTGTTCAATACCGAACAGAATGTATAAGAGTGCGACGCAACGAAAGTTTAATAGTAGTACTTCCGTTGGGTACAAAAAAAGTAAACCCTAAGCATTTATTAATAATAAAAAACTCCCCACATCACGACAACCCCAAACCTGAAACTCCAAACCCCAAACTAAAAATCCTCATCACCCAATAACTCTCTCTCAATTTCTTCCATCTGCACAATATCATACGCTTCACTTTCAGTGGGAGTTACATTCATTAATTCCAACAAGTCAGTACTATCTAAAAACGCTTCTACATCTTCTATTATTTCGCATATAACAAAGGATGCTTCGGACTCATAAAAAATTTGCTGCATGCGTACCAGTACCTCGGCAGCTTCTTCTGAAATATTTTTAACACCACTAAGATTCAATACAATGTTTCTGGGTGTATCTTTCCGTAGCTCTTGCAACTGTAGATTGAGGTCTGCTGCCATAGTAGCAGTAAGCTCTGGGGTTTGCACCCGGATGACAGTAAATTTTTCTTTGGTATCAGTTTTGACTTCCATAGTAATTAATAAAGAAAGAACTATACATTTATAGTCTATCAGCCTCAAAAATATTTTTTTATTATTTATAACGCACAACAATTAAAATGGATAATAATTTTTCCTCGCAAGTAAAAGAGATCATTTCGTTCAGCAGGGAGGAAGCATTGCGATTGGGTAACGACTTTATAGGGACGGAACACTTATTGCTAGGCTTAATCCGGGAGGGTGATAACACTGCGGTTCGTATTTTAAAAAGCTTTAACGTAGATCTGTATGAGTTACGTAAAGAAGTGGAACTGGCTGTAAAAGATAAGACCGGTAAAAACATTGCAAACATCAATAGCCTGCCGCTAACCAAGCAAGCCGAAAAAGTAATTCGGGTAACGGTTTTGGAAGCAAAGGCATTGAAAAGCCCCACTGTTGAAACCGAGCATCTGATGCTTTCCATTCTCAAAAACAAAGAAAATATAGCAACTCAAATCTTAAATCAATTTGACGTGGACTACGACATCTTCAGACAAGAACTTGGTATGGTAAAAAGTAATGATACCCGTGCCGAATACCAGGAAGAAAATGACGACGATTTTGATGATGAAAAAAAATATTCAGGCTCAAAATCCCGTCAGGCCGGTGCTGCAAAAAGTAAAACACCAGTGCTTGATAATTTTGGCAGAGACATTACTAAGTTGGCCGAATCAGGTCAGTTGGATCCTATCATTGGCCGTGAGAAAGAGATCGAACGTGTATCTCAAATCCTTTCCCGCCGTAAAAAAAATAATCCAATTTTAATTGGTGAGCCTGGGGTGGGTAAAACCGCTATAGTAGAGGGTTTGGCCCTTCGCATTGTGCAGCGTAAAGTATCAAGGGTGTTGTTTGATAAAAGAGTTATTTCTCTTGATTTGGCTGCCCTTGTAGCGGGTACAAAATATCGTGGCCAGTTTGAAGAACGCATGAAGGCTATTATGAACGAGTTGGAAAAAAATCGTGATGTAATCTTGTTCATTGATGAAATTCATACCATTGTTGGTGCTGGTGGCGCCAGCGGTTCTTTAGATGCCTCTAACATCTTCAAACCTGCACTTGCCCGTGGCGAACTGCAATGCATTGGCGCTTCTACTTTAGATGAATACAGAATGTACATTGAAAAAGATGGTGCTTTGGATCGTCGTTTTCAAAAAGTGATGATTGAGCCGCCATCTGTAGAAGATACTATCCAGATCCTGGTTAACATTAAATCGAAGTATGAAGATTATCATAATGTAGATTATGATGAAGAAGCTATTGAAGCTTGTGTGAAGCTAAGCGACCGTTACATTACCGATCGTTTGCTTCCTGACAAAGCCATTGATGTATTGGATGAAGTTGGCGCAAGAGTGCATTTGAAAAACATCAACGTGCCACAGAATATTCTTGATTTAGAAAAGAAGATAGAAGACATTAAAGTTGAAAAGAACCGCGTAGTAAAAAGCCAGAAGTTTGAAGAAGCGGCTGCGCTTCGCGATACCGAAAAACGTTTGGGTGAAGAGCTTGAAAAAGCAAAGGGCCAGTGGGAAGAAGAAAGTAAGCACAAGCGTTACCCCATTGGTGAAGAAGCTATTGCTGAAGTCGTCAGCATGATGACGGGCATTCCTGTTAAGCGTATGGTGGAAGCGGAAACGCAAAAACTACGTAAGATGGGTGATGAAATGAAAGAAATGGTAGTAGGCCAGGATGAAGCAATAGGCAAAGTTGTAAAAGCTATTCAGCGGAACCGTGTTGGTTTGAAAGATCCCTGCAAGCCAATTGGTTCATTCATCTTTCTCGGCCCCACAGGTGTTGGTAAAACAGAGTTAGCAAGGGCTCTTGCCCGGCACATGTTTGATAGCGATGATGCTCTTATTAGAATAGACATGAGTGAATACATGGAAAAATTCACGGTGTCTCGTTTAATTGGTGCACCTCCGGGATATGTGGGGTACGAAGAAGGCGGCCAGCTAACAGAACGTGTACGCCGCAAGCCTTATAGCGTAATATTATTGGATGAAATTGAAAAAGCGCACCCTGATATTTACAATATTTTATTGCAGGTGTTAGATGATGGTCAGTTAACAGATGGTCTTGGCCGTAAGGTTGACTTTAAAAATACGATGATCATTATGACTTCCAACATCGGTGCCCGCCAGTTGAAAGATTTTGGTGAAGGTGTTGGTTTTGCTACCCAGCATCGGTTAGATAACCAGGATGAAGCAAATAAAGCTGTAATTGAGAAAGCATTAAAACGTACGTTCTCACCGGAATTTTTAAACCGTATAGATGATGTGGTTATCTTCAATTCACTGAGTAAAGAAAACATTTTTGAGATCATTGATATTTTAATGAAAGGTGTGATGAAGCGGTTAAACAACTTAGGCTTTAGTCTTGAGTTGACAGCAGATGCTAAAAGCTTTATTGCAGAAAAAGGTTACGATCAGCAATTTGGAGCAAGACCTTTGCACAGGGCCATTCAAAAATATTTAGAAGACCCGTTAGCGGAAGAAATTTTAAATATGAATATTAAGAGTGGAGATGTGTTGATGGCAAATCTTGACAAAGAAGCTGGCAAATTAACCTTCTCTATGAAAAATGAAATAGAGCAAGAGTCGAAAGCATAAAAGAATTGATTCACCTCGGAACCCCGCCTCTTTAAGCAGAGACGGGGTTTTTTGTTGGATGATTTTTTTTAAAGACTTTCTATTTCAACCTATCGAAAAGTTATATTGAGCAATAAGGCGGCTTAGCTATTCACGATTGACGATTCACAATTCGCGACCTCGCCATTCTTTCTTTTTGCTGATTGCGACATACTCATCATTTTTGCACCGGATACTATATCATGAAAAAAATAATTATTACAATTGACGGCTGGTCGTCATGCGGCAAAAGCACACTGGCTAAACAGTTGGCTAAGGCCTTGAATTATGTATATGTTGATAGTGGCGCTATGTACCGGGCTATTACTTTATATTTTCTTCGCAATCACGTTGACTGGACAGACAAAAAGGAAGTACACAAAGCTTTGCTTGAAATTTATCTGGAATTTATTTTTAATGAAAAAAGCCAGCAATCGGAAATGTTCCTTAATGGCGAAAATGTAGAATATGTTATCCGTGATTTGGTAGTAGCTGAAAAAGTTAGTGACGTAGCTTCTATAAAAGAAGTACGGGCATTTGCCGTGGCTCAACAACAATTAATGGGGAAGGGCAGAGGCATTGTAATGGATGGCCGCGACATTGGCACTGTAGTTTTCCCTGATGCCGAATTGAAAATTTTTATGACAGCTGATAATGCAGTAAGAGTAGAGCGCCGGTTTAAAGAACTCTATGAAAAGAATCCTAACATTACTATTGAAGAAATAAAAGCCAACCTGGAAATGCGTGACTATATTGACTCCCACCGCGAGGTAAGCCCTTTAAAAAAAGCAGATGATGCCCTTATTCTGGATAATACAGCTTGTACGGAAAAAGAACAATTTCAAAAAGCAATGAAGTGGGTACAAGAAAAAACAGAAGCTCTTCACAAATAAAAAAAATCAAAGAAAAATAAAAGCGGCTATGGGTCTGTAAAATAAACTGTGTCAAAGAATTGGTTTGCTGTAGTAAAAAAAAGTCGGGACGGCTCCATTAAAAGAGCAAGGCACGACTTTTTTTTACGGCCTATCATAAATCAGTTTTCATTCTGT
>MWWF01000006.1_pt1 | contig 30071 bp, 30 predicted proteins | sample 1047351 | NCBI WGS metagenome assembly MWWF01 (sample SAMN06349970, study PRJNA376086) | soil metagenome | isolation source: MGM-3 sample Antarctic (ecotone) soil | place: Antarctica
GTTTAATAAAGCATAAAGCCCCTACAATAGATTCATCACCCAGCTCCACTTCATCCATTATTACGGCATTCATGCCTACTAAACAATTGCGGCCGATAGTAGCACCATGGATGATAGCGCCATGACCTATATGTGAATCTTCTTTTAATAAAACTGTTATACCCGGAAACATATGTACGGTACAGTTCTCCTGCACATTACATCCATCTTCAATTATAATCTTTCCCCAATCGCCGCGTAGAGCACAGCCAGGCCCTATATAAACATCTTTACCAATAACTACATTCCCGGTTACGGTTGCCTGCGGGTGAATAAAAGAAGAAGGATGAACGATGGGCTTTATGCCATTGAATTGATAACAGGCCATGCGCAAAAATAAATCTAATCAGATCTATGATGTTTCCAAAGAAAACGGTTTAGTATTAATGGGCCTTCCAATTTCCCAATGATGCCCAAAAGGATCTATAAAATGCCCCAGCCGGTAACCATAATCCTGATCGGCAACAGGATAAACAACGCTGGCACCTGCTGCTACAGCAGTTTCTGCTACCGCATCCGGATCGGCGACCATCAAACCAATGCGGACGCTAATGCCCCTAAGTTTGTCAGGACTAAAATTGCCATGGCCGGGAGATTCGTCAGCAACCACAAACCTTGCCTCTCCAACTGACATTTCTGCAACTACAGAACCATCAGGTGCCGTGCTGCACATCAGTTCAATAGCTCCAAAAGCTTTTTTATAGAACTCAATGGCTGATTTGCCATTACTGACGGATAATGTTGGCAAAATAAAATTTCTAAAGTCCTCATTTAAATGGTCGTTCATTATATTTTATAAGAAATTAAGTGGCGATATAACAGATGGATACATGTAATTAATTTGCAATCATGAAATTAATACAACATACAAAAAAATTTGGCTTAGGATTAAATCTTAAAATGCTTTTTGGGTTTTAAAAGTCTTTGTCTCTTCACTCCATCCTAACTGCTGAAGTATAAACGAAAACTTTTCGGCTGTTAGCTTTTGCCGGGCAAAGCGTCCGCTTTCGCCGCCATGTCCCGCACCCATATTTACTTTAAACAAAACAGGATTACTGCCTGTATTATTTTCCCGAACCTTGGCTACCCATTTGGCTGGAGAGAAGTAAGGCACCTGCGTATCATTCAATCCACCGGTGGCAAAGATGGCCGGGTATTTTGCAGGCTTTACATTATCTAATGGCGACCAGGAAAGCATATAATCATAATGCTCTTTTTTGTTCGGGTCGCCCCACTGGTCATACTCTAAAGTTGTTAGTGGAAGGTCAGTATTGTACATATCGGTGATCACATCCATCCAGGGTACTTCGGCAATAATGCCACGAAATAAATCGGGCCGCATATTAGTGATGGCACCCATCAACATTCCACCCGCACTTGCACCGTTGGCAAATAAGCGATCAGGCGATGTATATTTTTCATTCACTAAATATTGCGCAGCATCTACAAAATCAATAAAGGTGTTTTTCTTTTTCAGAATTCGGCCATCTTCAAACCAGTCGCGGCCCATTTCCTGTCCGCCACGAATGTGTGCAATGCCATACGAAATACCACGGTCTAACAAACTAATAACGGACGAAGTAAAGTAAGGATCGGAGTTGGCACCATACGAACCATATGCATACAGGTAAAAAGGATTGCTGCCATCTTTTTTAAACTTGTCTTTCCGATATACAATTGACACCGGAACTTTAGTTCCATCGCCTGATGTGCTCCAGATTCTTTTGGTTTCGTATAAAGCCGCATTGAAATCTTTGCCAACGTTTTGCTGCTTCAATAATTTTTTTTCTCCGTTTTGTAAATTATACAGGTATTCTGCACCGGGTGTAGTTAGCGAAGTAAAATAGTAACGAATGCTGTCTAATGCATAATCATCTGTAGCTGTGTACATGCTGGCTACATAATCTTCCTGTCCAAATTCGACAGGCTTCCATTTATTCAATTTTCGGTCAAGAACCTTTATTTGCGTTAACCCATTCTCTTTAGTTTGGACAACTATATAATTTTTCAAAACCTCCACATCTTCTAAATAAGCTTTGTCGCTTGCCGGAATAACATCTTTCCAGTTAGCCACGCCAGGGTTGTTTATTTGTGCAGTTACATACTTAAAATTCTTTGCATCCTTATTAGTGTAAATGTGAAATACATTGCCTTCAAAATACGCCGGTGTATATTCCAGCCCTTCGGTCCTTGGCTGAATAACTATTGCCGTTGCATCAGGATTATCGGCATCAAGATATCTTACTTCCGATGTATTAGTGCTGCCCGATTGTATAAAAATATAACGTCCCCCCTTTGCCTTTGACAATCTCACACCATAGGTGCTATCTCGTTCTGTGTAAATTTCTTTATCGTTTACAGCTTCAGTGCCAACCATGTGCCGCATGACTTTATATGGACGAACCGTATGATCGTTCAAAACATAATAGAACGATTTATTATTATTATTCCAGGCATAATTGCCTGATGTATTAGAAATTGTTTCAGGCAAAAGTTTTCCGGTTAATAATTGTTTGATGTAAACCGTGCTGCGCCTGTCGCCTGAGGTATCAATGCCAAAAATATAGTGGTCATTATCCATAGCCACAGCCGAACCCCTCACCAAATAAATCTGGTGACCCTGGGCTAATGAAGGCACATCTAAAATGATATCTTCTTTGGCTGATGTTGTTCCTTTCTTTCTTACATAATAAGGATATTGTTTGCCTTCCTCAAATCTTGAATAATACCAATAACCGTTACGCATTGTTGGTAACGATTGATCTTTACCTGGAATGCGGGCCACCAGTTCATCGTATAAATTTTTCTGTAAATCTTCCGTTGGTTTCAGGTAGGCCTCCACGTATTTATTTTCTGCAATGAGGTGGTTTATTACATTGCTATCCTTCGCATTACTCAACCAATAGTAATTGTCTGTACGCTGCCCACCATGTTCATTAAAAATCTTTGGTTCTTTTTTAGTAGTTGGCTGTTGCAGTTGTGCGATACTTATTTGACTACCTGCAAATAATAATATTATCGCTAACGCAAAAAATTTGGGTCGCATATTAAATGGGTTAATATAAAAAATGATTTTGAAGTTACTGCTTTTTACTTCTGCCGGAAACAATATGCCTGATAAGAAAGTATAAAAAGGCAAGAGCTGCGATGGTAATAATCACTTTACCCTGCCACCCAAATTCTGTGACCTGGTATGCTGCGTAACCTTCAAGCAAAAGAGACGGAAGTTTACCAAGAGAGCCGGCTACAATAAAGGTGAGAAGAGAGGCCCGCCCCATGGCAGATGTAAACGTAACGATTCCGGAAGGCAACACAGGAATTAGCCGAAGAGAAAAAATAATCCAGAAAGCTTTTTTATCGTCAGCATTCAACAATGCCTGGGCCGGCTTATATTTTTCTAATTTATGCCGGATGCTTTTTTTAAAACCACGACGATACAAATAAAAAGCGATGGCGGCACCAAGCGTTTCGCCTGCAAAAGTGATTGCTACGCCTTCCCAAAAACCAAAAAATAAAACGGCAGCAGCCGTAACAAAAAAAGACGGGATGATACCTACAACTGCAACGAAAACTGCAAACGTAAAACTGCTTACCAACGCTATGTTAGGATACTGTTGAAAGAAATGAAGTGCGGCATCTTTCATGGTTATAGCAAAGGTTTGCCTGTGCGAAAGCAAGTGCCTTTGAAGAGGGCAACCTGCTCGCTGTTTTGATTAACAATTGTAATAAGATACAAACCTGTACTTCTTCCGTTATGCAGTTCTTTTGCTTCGGCGGTTAATACATCACCCGGTTTTGTGACTTTGGTAAAAGTGATGCTGGTATCTAACGCTACCGATAAATTATTGCGGTTATTACAGGCAAAGGCAAAGGCGCTATCTGCTAATGAAAAAGCAATGCCTCCATGTATTATTCCAAAGCCATTAATCATTTCTTGCCGTAAAGTCATTTGAATTTTTGAGTATCCTTCAGTGATTTCAATAATTGAAATCTGGAGCCATTGACTAAACAAGTCATCCCGCATCATTTTCTCTACCACGCTACGTGCTGATGCATCTGTTTTTTCTTGTGCGTTCATTCGCCTGTAAAATTTGGTTTTCGCTTTTCTAAAAATGCCTGTACCCCTTCTTTATAATCTTTAGTATTACCCGCTAACTGCTGAAAATTTTCTTCATCTTCTAATTGATCTTCATAACTATTTTCAAAAGAATTATCTAATAACTGTTTCGTATAAGCCAACCCTTTTGTTGGCATTGAAACTAATGTGGCAGCTATTTTTTGCGCTTCTTCTGCAAATATATCATCACTAAAAACTTTATAGATCATGCCGATTCTTTCGGCTTCTTCAGCAGGTATTTTATCACCAAGCATCATTAGCGCAGATGCTTTTTGCCAGCCAACCAACCGGGGTAAGAAAAAAGTGCCGCCGCTATCAGGTATTAAACCAAGCTTTGAAAAAGCTTGTATGAAAGATGCTGAACGGGCCGCCACTATTATATCACAAGCCAGGGCAATGTTGGCGCCTGCACCTGCCGCTACGCCATTTACAGCCGCTATTACGGGTTTATGAAGTTTACGAATACAGGTAATGATTGGATTGTAATGCTCCCCAACAATATGTTCAATTTTAGGTCCTTGCGGATCAGTTACTTCTTCCAGATCCTGTCCTGAACAGAATGCCTTTCCACTGCCGGTAATGTAAACACACCGAACTTTATTACTGGTACATTCATTTAACTTTTCCTGAAACAGCAACGCCATCTCGCGGTTAAAGGCATTGTATTTTTCAGGTCGGTAGAAAGTGATAAAAGCGATAGAATCTCTTATCTCAAATAGAATAGGTAACATGGCTGTTGATTTGAGGCCCAAATCTATGGAGTTTCAGAGTTCAAGTGTTCCAAAGTTCAAGGTTCAAGAGTTCAAATGTTCAAGGATGCCTTAGAGCTTAAACAACAATTGAACAATTGAACACTTAAACAGTTGAACTGGCTCAATGACACTTAAAATAATCAAACGCTTCCATGCAATCTAAACAGCGATACATGGCTTTGCAGGCGGTAGAAGCAAATTGAGAAATTAATTGTGTATGAAAAGAGGCGCAGCGTGGACATTCAATTGCTTCTTCCCGAAACATATCCGATGAACAAAATTGTTGCTTTGGATTAGGGGGAGCTATGCCGAAGGCTTTTAATCTTTCTTTGCCTTCTTTGCTCATCCAATCAGTTGTCCAGGCAGGAGAAAGTTGTTGCTGAATGATGACGTTGCGATAGCCTTTTTCAATCAACTTTAACCGGATGTCCATTGAGATAACATCCATAGCAGGGCAACCGGAATAAGTAGGGGTGATAATAATTTTCGGAATATTATTTTCAAATGAAATATCGCGAACAATGCCTAAATCAATGACAGAAAGAACCGGGACTTCAGGATCTTTTACCTCTTGCAATATGAGCCACAACTCAGCCTCACTCAATGTTTCCAAAGAGGAAGTGGGTTGGATATTTATATTTTGTTCTCTTATTTTATTCATGAAGTAGTTGCCTTTGCTTTAAATTTTGCAATGGCATCTTTTGTAAAACTGCTTACGACTAACCGTCCACTAATTTCTGCCCGCTTCATCAATAAATCATCCCAATCATCGGTGCCTTGCCAGAGAATTTTCTTCATTTCACTCATGGCTTCGGGATTGGAATGCGACAATAGGTTCGACAACCGGATAATAGACTCGTCCATGCCTTCAATGGTTGGATGACATTCTGCAAAAAGTCCTTTACGGCGAGCCCAATCGGCATTGCGCCACATGCTTGCATCTATTGCTAATTGCGAAAAAGCAGACCTGCCTGTCTTCCTTTCTATAGCCGGGCCTACTACAAAAGGCCCTATCCCAATAGCCAACTCGCTCAATTTTACTTCCGATGCCTGGGTAGCAATGGCATAATCAACCGACGCTGCCAGCCCCACGCCACCGCCTACACATTTGCCCTGTATGCGGCCGATAATTAGCTTCGGACATTTGCGCATAGCATTGATTACTTCTGCAAAACCGGTAAAAAAGTGGTAGCCTTTTTCTTCGGTTTCAATTTTAGTCAGTTCATCAAATGAAGCGCCGGCGCAAAAAGTTTTATCGCCGCCGGAGCGAAGTACAATAACTCCTGTATCTCTATCAATACCCGATGCATGAATTTCATTAGCCAGGTCCTTTAATAAATGCCTTGGCAAAGAATTGCTTTGCGGGTGAAAGAACTCGATTGTTGTAATGCCATTGTGTTTTTCTGTAGTTACATAACCATTGATAAGGTCTTTATCCATATTAATGTTTTAGCTAAGAGAGGGCAAAAAGAGAAAAGGAGTAAAAGAGTTTATTGTTATAATCAATTCTTAACTTCTCTTCACACAAAATTATTAAATGCATAGTGAAATAATTAAGAGAACCGAAAAGAGAATGGAGTAAAAAGAGGTCAGCTCAATTTTATCGCCAGTTCTTCTTTCCCCAAGTTGTTAAACACACGATGAATGCCATCTTTCATTAAAGGCACTTTAAAATTTATGAGCATACCATGTTTTAAATTCAAAAGAGAAAGATGCGTATGCATTTGATTGAAATATAATGCGGGTAAAGGATGTACTGATTTTAATTCTATCACCAGTTTGTTCACTAATAGTAAATCTAATTTGTAAGCTTTGCCAATGTATAATTCATCGTATTCATTAGGTAATAATAATTGCCGTTTTACTTATACCCAATTTGCATAACTCGTAATATAGAATCTCTTCGTATACTATTTCGAAACAGCCGGGATCAATTTTGTTATGAATCTTAATACATAAATTAACTGCAATGCCGGTGAGTCTATTTATTTCCATGAACTAAAGTTTTAAACTAAGGGGAAGCTAAAGGAGAAAAGGGAGAGAAATTTTAGGCTATTCCTTTCATACACAAATTTAGAATGCCTGTTATTTAAATGCAACTAAAAAATCCGATTACTTCTTTTCTCTTTATCCCTTTATCTCTTTTGTTCTCTCTTAGCAACCATTGTCAGTATCGTTGCTATGCCTGCAATCTCAGCAGTTTCATCGAGCATCTCCACCAGCCATTTTACAATGCCTTTTGGAATATCATTTTCATCATCAGGCTTTGCATCCTGCGGTAATTTTTCTTTGCAAGTAAATCGAATGGTTAATACTGCACCGGCATAAACCGGTTTGGTAAAGCGCAATTCATCTATACCATAATTTAAAAGCACCGGTCCTAAATCGCTCCCATCAACAAATAAACCTGCTGCGGCACTTAAAATAAAATAGCCATGCGCTACTTGTTTTTCAAACATGGTTCCAGAAAAGTTTGTATCTCTTTTATGCGCATAAAAATGATCACCGCTTAATTCAGCAAAGGCATCAATATCTTCTGATGTAATGATTCGTTTTTGGGTAGTGATTTGATCGCCAACTTGTAGATCTTCAAAATATTTCCGGAAGGGATGCACATCGCTTTGAATGCCTTTTGCACCGGGCTGATATTGTTTTGTGATAGCAGTTATGGTTGTGGGCGAACCTTGAATGGCCACCCGTTGCATATAATGTTTTACACCACGAACACCGCCCATTTCTTCACCACCTCCGGCACGTCCCGGACCGCCATGAACCAGCATTGGCAATGGAGAACCATGACCCGTACTTTCTTTAGCGCAATCTTTATTCAATACCAAAATGCGTCCGTGATGCGTACCTGCCCCCACCACAAACTCTGTTGCTATTTTATCATTTGCAGTAATAATAGAACAGCACAAAGAGCCTTTCCCTTTTTTGGTTAATCGTATGGCTTCGTCCAAATCTTTATAAGGCATGATGGTACTTACCGGGCCAAAACATTCGATGTCGTGCACCGCATTGTTTTGAAAAGGATGCTCGGTTAGCAAAAGGAGTGGTGAAAGGAATGCGCCTTGCGAAGCATCGGCATCTATTACTTCAATGCTATCCAAGCTGCCATAAACAATTTGCGAAGCAGAAAGTAGTTTTTGAACGTTAGCTTTTACTTCATCGCGCTGCTCTTTTCCGGCTAATGCACCCATGCGCACTTTATCATTTAAGGGATTGCCAATAACAGTTTGTGCTAATGACTTCCCAATGGCCAGATAGGCATCTTCCAGAAATTGTTCCGGTACAAATATTCTTCGTACCGCTGTACATTTCTGCCCGGCCTTTACTGTCATTTCCTTGCGGATCTCTTTAATAAAAATATCCCACTCTGCAGAACCAGGTGTTACATCGCTACCTAACAATAAGGCATTTAAAGAATCAGCTTCCATATTAAAAGGCACACTTTCTTCTAAAATAACCTTATGTCCTTTCAGCATCAGGCCAGTTGTCTTAGAGCCGGTAAATGTTATTACATCCTGCGCAGTTACATGATCTAATAAATCACCCGCAGAACCACATAATAGCTGCAACGCACCTTGAGGCAAAATGCCAGATGCGATGATCTCTTTTACGACAGCTTCGGTTAAAAACGACGTGATAGAGGCTGGCTTCACCACTGCAGGTACACCAGCTAACCAATTCACGGCACATTTTTCCAACATGCCCCATACCGGAAAATTGTAGGCATTAATATGAACGGCTACACCTTCTTTCGGCACCAATAAATGGTGGGCCATAAATGTTCCGCCTTTGCTTAAACCTATTGGGTCGCCGTCGGTGCAATACGGCAAGTCCGGAAATTTTCTTCGCAGTGATGCATTCGCAAATAAGTTTCCAATGCCACCTTCTATATCAATCCAGCTATCGGCTTTTGTGGCACCGGTACGATAGCTAACGGCATAAAAGCTTTCTTTTTTTTCCATTAAATACATGGCTAACACTTTCAACATACGGCCACGTTCGTGAAAAGTTAGCTTGCGAAGAGACGCATTACCAACCTCACGTCCATATTGCAAAATAGAAGCAAAGTCAAGTCCCTTTGTGGTAGCCGCAGCAATGGTTTCACCGGTTACGGCATCATACAAAAGTTGCCCGTCGCCATCGCCTGTTATCCAGCTTCCGGTAATATAGTTTTCTAATTTATGAACCGGAGCCCCCTGTCCCCCGGTGGGGGAACGTAGGTTTGAAGAGTTATTATTTGTTTCTGACATTTCTTTTATTTCAATCTTTTATTTCTGAATTTCATTTGTTTAATGTTGTTCTGAACCTTGAAGAGTGCGACGCAACAGACGATGCTATGAAAAACTTTTGCCGGGTAGATAATAACCGCTATTCCAAAGAACCGTTTATAATAAGCAAAGTTTCATTGGCCTAAGTGCCCCCACCGGGGGACAGGGGGCTGAACTGTCGTAGATGATGTAATGCATGCTTGTGCAGCAGATGCACATTCTGTTCATAATTCAAATCGCCAAAAAAAGGATTGCGGGTTGTACCTAAATTATTTTTTTCAAATACCGAAAAGAAAAAATAAATTTCTTCTTGTAATTCTTTGATTGCTTCCTGGAGCGAAGAGTTTTTTACGGGTGCAGGAGTTTCAGGCAATAAAGGGTTAGGACTGTTTTCTCTGAATGGTTTTTCACTCAGCATAAAATCACGTGCTTTTTGTAAATGTTCCGGCGGTGTAATAATATCAGCAACCTGTGTTTTACCCGATGCAATACGAATGCTGTCGGCAAAATGCTCGATCATTTGCTGCAGCGTCATCTTACCCCAGGCTGGTTTTGTTTCTGTAGAAGTTTCTTGTAAAAGAGGAATAAACTGATAGCGTAGAAAATCGGCTTTGTCGGCATTCATAATAGCAAGTTACGACTGCAAGTTTACGGCCTATTGTGCAGATACCGATTGTTGCGTATCTATTTCTGTTTGAATAAGGCCGCTTAACTTTTTAAAGATGTCGTCAACAGAACCTTCGCCGGCAATACGTTCCAACTTCCCGTCTCTTTCATAATAGGCGGCTACCGGTTCGGTTTCTGCTTTGTAAACATTAAAGCGTTTCCTGATAACCACTTCATCCGTATCATCACTTCGGCCCGATGTTTCGCCACGTTTGAGTAACCGTTTTACCAGTTCATCTTCAGTAACATCAAGTGCTAATAATTTGCGGATACTTGTTTTTTTCAACGATAATAATTTATCCAAAGCTTCTGCCTGGGCAATTGTGCGGGGAAAGCCATCAAACAAAAAACCTTTGGCATCGCGATGTTTTTCAAGGCAACTGTCAATCATACCAACCACTACTTCATCGGGCACCAACTGGCCTTTATCCATAATATTTTTTGCTTCCATGCCAAGTGGTGTGCGGTCCTGAATTTCCTGGCGTAGTAAATTGCCGGTAGATAAATGAATGAAACCAAAACGGCCAACTATTTTTTCCGACTGCGTACCTTTTCCGCTGCCTGGAGGGCCAAACAAAATAAAATTAAACATGTTGCTTACTAACCTTTGAAACAAATATAGGGGAAAAGAAGCTATGAGAAGGAAGCAGTGGCTGTGATAAAACGCTCCGGGCTGTGAGTTCCAGACTTCGTGACAATTACTTTGTAGTTTGCTCGTAAATCCATCTAGCATTTGTTAGTCGGGAATATTTTGCAGCATTGTGGTGTACTATTTTTCCTCTCAGATTTTACTGCGGCAATCACGCTTTTCCATTCATTTCCCTATTTTCACTGCCCCATAATTACACGTCAATCAACCATTAAAAACATGTCATCTTTTGAAGTAACAGGCGGGATGAAACTGAAAGGAGAGATCATTCCTCAAGGTGCCAAAAACGAAGCGTTGCAAATCATCAGCGCTGTTTTATTAACGCAGGAAAAAATGACCGTCCGCAACATTCCTGATATTTTAGATGTAAACAATTTAATAGAGTTGCTGGCTGCTATGAATGTAAAAGTGGAACGGCCTGACAGGCATACCTGCATTTTTCAAGCCGATGATGTGGACCTGGATACCTTACGCAGTCCTGAATTTAAAAACAAAACCGGTACGTTGCGTGGCTCTGTAATGCTGGCCGGGCCTATGCTTGGACGGTTTAAAAAAGCATTCATTCCAAAACCAGGCGGTGATAAAATTGGCCGCCGGAGGTTAGATACACATATTCTTGGTTTTGAAAAATTAGGCGCTGAGTTTACTTACTTCCCTGAAGATGCTTTCTTTTATTTTTCTACGGAAGGGTTGAAAGGCACTTTTCTTTTGTTAGATGAACCATCGGTAACAGGTACCGCCAACATTATTATGGCAGCCGTTTTGGCTGAAGGCATAACCACAATTTACAATGCCGCCTGCGAACCGTATGTACAACAGTTATGCAAAATGCTCAACAGCATGGGAGCAAACATCAGCGGCATTAGCAGCAACTTATTAACTATTAAAGGGGTTGAAAAATTACAGGGAACAGAACATACCATCTTGCCCGACATGATAGAAATTGGTTCTTTTATTGGCCTTGCCGCTATGACGCAAAGTGATATTACAATACGGAACGTAAGCATGGAAAACTTAGGTGTAATTCCAGAAAAATTTCAGCAGTTAGGTATTCAAATGAATATAACAGGCGATGATATTCATATACCGGCGCAGGAGCTTTATCAAATAAAAACTTATATGGATGGTGGTGTGCTTACGGTTTATGATCATCCATGGCCAGGCTTTACACCCGATTTGCTAAGCATTGTTTTAGTTGTGGCCACACAGGCTAAAGGTTCGGTATTAGTGCATCAAAAAATGTTTGAGAGCCGATTGTTTTTTGTAGATAAATTAATTGAAATGGGGGCGCAAATTATTTTGTGCGATCCGCACCGAGCAGCTGTTATCGGGTTAGAAAGAAAGTCGAAGTTGCGTGGTATTAAAATGAGTTCGCCGGATATACGTGCCGGTGTGGCTTTGCTGATTGCCGCCCTAAGTGCAGAAGGTAAAAGCGTGATCCAAAACATTGACCAAATAGACAGAGGTTACCAGTATATAGATGAAAGGTTGAGAAAGTTGGGAGCGGAGATAAAACGTATTAATTAATAGATGAAAACTTAAGACAGATAAATTCAAAAAAGCGTTGATAAACTTCCAAAAGAGGTACAGGAAAAAGCAAGGAAGGCATATTAACAATGGAAGGAAGACTCCAGTTATCCGGGTTTGCATTTTAAACAAGTACACCAGCAGCGGGCCATTTATTCGATTAGAGTCGGACTTTCTTACCAGGCCTTAGGAGTAATTGAAGAAGATACTATTATTTGGTTTTGGATTGGTTCGCATGAAGACTACCGCCATCTTCTCACCCAACTCTAATCTGTTATTCGCAACGGCTTCCCTTCCGATAATATTGCATCCGGCAACGCACCATTTCTAATTCCAAAAAAAATCTCATAATCTCCCGCAGGTAAATCTTTAATTGGAATTCTAACCGTTTTCTGCCAACTCTTTCCCGGCATCAAATTATCAACAACAGTAAATTGTTGGGCAACTTCTGCCCTGATAATTTTTTTATTTTGTTCTATCAAATAGATCAATGCAGGCAATTCACTTTTAGCAGTCGAATCGAATCTTACTGCTCTTACTCTATCATTTGTCATATCAATTAAAACCGTACACACTGAATCATTTTTGTTCGGGTTGATCGCTGCTTTCATACCAATACCTGAGTAATAAGAATGGAAGGAAGGAATATTTGAATAATAAATCTTTTGTTCCATGCGGTTTTTTAGAATGATACTATTTGGGTGAGGATCTTTGGTTATTAAAGCAATTTCTTTATCCTGTAAACTGTCTTCATAACCCCACAACTCGTACTGCGATCTTTTATCAGGTCTTGTGTATAAAGTCACGCCCATCCTCCCGGAATAAAAAGAATACAGCGAAGCTTCGCGAAGATTGTTGGGAATAAAAACAGGCCTGTTTCCTGCAACAGCACTAATATCTTCCGCCCACGCTTTTCTTCCATGATAATAATCTTCGCCTACATGCATGGCTGGAATAATTGGTACTATCAAGAGAAGCCTTGCCATAAAAAAAAGCACAGCAAATGGAAGCACTAACCAACGAAACAGCTTTTCACTTTTTGGGCGATGATAATATAGCACTGCAAAATAAAGTGTTGGAAAAAGGGCAATTGACGTCCAGTGGAAATGCACGAATGTTTTAAAAGAAGAAACTAAGAAGAAGGCAAACGTTCCAATGATGATAAAGAGCAAACTGCGTTCAAAAACATCTTTTGCTTTACTAACAAACGGAATGAAAATAAGGCCTGGGCCTATAGCGATAAGTTGTTGTGAAAGATATTCGCCTACATGCTTGAAAGAGTAGGTGCCGGTGCGGCCAGAAAGATGGTAGCGAAACGTAGGAAAATCATTTTTATATTGCCACCACAGGTGTGGTGTAAAAAGTAAAAAGGCCACCAACAGCGCCATATAAAATAATCCTGATTTTAGCAGTCGGGGATTAGCCATCACCGTAAATAAAACAACTAATGCACCATGATATTTGCTCCAGGCCATTAGCGCCATAGAAATACCTAACAATAGTGCTACAGAAAAACTTTGCTCCTTTAAAAACTTTTTATAAACAACTAAAAAAACTAAACTAAAAAAAAGTAGCGGCCCGTCGGGGAAAACAAGAAAAGTTAAATAATGGACAAGCGGTGCAGCAAGTAAAATCAAAAATGTTTTTCCGCTTCTTTTAGCTTCATCAGGTAGTAATTTAAAAAATAAATACAGGCCTGCAGCGCTGAAGACCACATTAAAAAAACGAACGCCTAATTCGCCACCGAATAAATAACTGCTCCCCTTAATCATAAGTGCTATCATGGGCGGGTGGTCATAGTAACCCCATTGCAGGTGTTGCGCATAAAACCAGTAGTAACCTTCATCACTGGTTAGCTCCATGCAACTTACCTGGATGATGTTTAGCAGAATCCAGAAGAAAAGAAAGAAAGGAACAGGATTAGCGTTTATATATTGCCATGCACTTTTTCGAGCCACCCTATTGTTTACTAAAGTTGCCTGGGTCATACCGGTTAAATAAAAATTACTTAGCGCATAAATATAAACAAAGCCAGCAGGGGCAACCACAAAGAATTCTATTTATCTTTCTTTTTTTTAGATGTTTTAAAAACATGAAAACGGTTTACTGCGACATAACAAAACAAGACATTCCTGCCAGCGAAAGCTACAAAGGCAGCGACGTGCGCAACGGCATATTTGACCTGATAAAAAAAGAGCACCCGGAATTTGGCAGCACCAGTTTTATTTCGAAAGATGTACTTAATGATTATAGGAAACGCTATCTCACGGGGGTTATTCAGCAGGAAACCGGCGAAATATCGCAAATGGAAAAAGACGTGGTTGATGCTATTCACAACAATAAAATCCTTTCGGAAAATATTGAAGATAACCTTGATGAAAAATTTACTTTTGGCCAAAGGGTAGCCGATAAAATTGCTGCCTTTGGTGGCAGCTGGACCTTTATTATTATTTTTTTTTCCTTTTTGCTTTTATGGATGATGGTAAATATTTTTCTTCTTTCGGCAAAGCCTTTTGACCCTTATCCATTCATTCTGCTCAATCTTATTCTATCAAGTTTGGCCGCTATACAGGCGCCTATAATTATGATGAGCCAAAACCGCCAGGGAGAAAAGGACCGCACCAGAAGCGAGCATGATTATAAAATAAACCTTAAGGCCGAAATTGAAATCCGGTTACTACACGAAAAAATTGACCACCTGATGGTGCACCAAAATCATCGGCTGTTGGAAATACAGCAATTGCAGGCCGATTATCTAGAAGACATTTTAAAAGAGGTAAAAGATGTGAAAGGTGAAACGCGGGATCCCGCTCAGGCGGGACAGGCTGTGAAACCGTAAAGGCTTACACTTTATCGTCAACTACTTTCTCACGTCTCACTTTTCACGTTTCACATCACTTTACCCACACCACTTTCTCCTCAATTGGTTTTCGCTTTCCGGCCGGCGATGGCACGGCCACATGCGCCAGGTAAAAAAAGCCAAGCAGCTTGTCATCATCGTTTAAGCCAAAAAATTCTTTAGCGTTTGGCTTGTAGGTAACACCGCCGGTGGTCCAATAACCACCAAGGCCATATGCTGTAATAGATAAATAAATATTTTGTACAGCACAGGAAGCTGCTGCGATTTCTTCAACCTCGGGAAATTTTTTATTCGGGTCACGCTTCATGCAAAGCGCAATTACATGCGATGCTTTTTGCGGATTGGTGGCAAGCGTATTATAAGTGGCTTCTTTAAAGTTTTCTCCTGCTTCTTTTTTATATAATTCAGATTGAAACGTAGCGAGTTTTTGCAAGCCTTCACCCGTAAATACAACAAACCTCCAGGGTTCTGTTTGCCCATGATTAGGCGCCCAGGTAGCGTTCTCCATTATCTGCCGCACAATGGCATCATCTACTTTTTTTTCTGTATCAAACTGTTTTGGAAAATGCGAACGGCGATTCCTTATTAATGCGTTTATCTCCTCTATATTATACTCCATGTTTTTGTTTTAAGAAGGGGCAAATTTCTGGCTTTCCAAAAAGAAAGCCGGTTTAATTTTAAAAGTCACTTCTCCATAATCATGTAAAAAAACGACGCGATGTTTTTCGTAATGAATCTGTTTTGCCCATTCATCGCAGCATTAAGCAGTTAGCATAGTTTCGCTTTTAAAACAGCGAATTCCTTTTCTTCTTTACAGCAAATTATAGCTATGAGGAAGACTCTCGTTTGTATTTCATCAGTACTAATAACATCAATTTCTTTTGCACAAAGTGGCAAAGGGAAAGCAAGTATCACGATTCTTAATGAACAAAAAACACCGCTTGAAGGAGCTACAGTTGAACTCCTGCGCAACAAAGATTCTGCATTAGTGAAAACTGCCATTGCTGATAAAACGGGCCTGGCTGAAATAGAAAACATTAAGCCTGCTACTTATCTTTTTCGTATTAACAGCGTTGGGTCTAATGCTACATATACGGCTGCCTTTGATGTGAAGGAGAATGAAACAGTAACACTCTCTTCTATTAGTTTAGCATCAAGTTCAACAAATCAAATGCAGGGTGTAACGGTAGCTGGCCGAAAATCTTTTTTACAACGACTGAATGACCGCTTAATTGTAAACGTAGATAACAGCATTGTTAACGTAGGCTCTACGGCGTTTGAAGTATTGGAACGTTCGCCTGGTGTAACCATTGATCAAAACGATGTTATTGCTTTACGCGGCAGGCAGGGTGTAATTATTATGATTGATAGTAAGCCATCGCCAATGACTGGTGCTGACCTTGTCAACTATTTAAGAGGACTTCCTGTAGGTGCTATTGACCGCATTGAGATCATCACAAATCCATCTTCCAAATACGATGCAGCGGGTAATTCGGGCATCATTGACATCCGTATGAAAAAAGACCAGCGCTTAGGTTATAACGGAACAATCACTGCAGGTTACGGGCAAGATAGTTTTCGCATGTGCATTTATGCGGGCCTCTTTTCTAAGAGGCCTTTTTATGTAGAATAATTTGAGAGAAGTGAATTTCCATTACCAGTTACCAATTCACTATTCACTATTCATCATTCAACATTCACGACCGCAGCAATTGTAGATGTGGTTGAAGAATTTCAATGGTATGTCCGCCTATGAACGCTTTCAGATGCTTATAAAAATGACTGTAATCGTAATAACCAAACTGCCTAAAGTGAAAATCATCTGGAGTTGCCGTTAACTTTTCTACTGCTTTGCGGATGCGTAAAATTTGTAAAGCTTGTTTGCTTGGAATGCTGGTAGTTGCTTCAAAATAGCGTTGTAAGGTTCGGGTGCTGATGTTATAATTGTCAGATAATTTTTCAATGGAAATATCAAAACAATTCTGTTCTGTGCAGTCTTTTAAAATTTGTGTTACTATGTCAACCGGCTTTAAAGAACCTGCATGTTGAGTAATGATGGCTTCGTAATGATCAGAAAGGATCTCCACCCGCTTTTCAAATGCTTCTGCGCTTTTTACTTTTTCAATAACACCCCTGTCGATTAAATAAGCTAATGGAAAAATATATTCTCTATACTCGGAGAAATTAATCTTTCGTTGAAATAACACCGGCGATACATTGAATTTTATTCCGAAGATCTTATTGCCAACCGAATGATGGCAGATCATATTTTTATGCCGTGGCAAAAACCCATCTGATCTCAGCGGAAATTTTTCTTCTTCCAATTGCATTACAAAGGGAGTTCCAAGGTTAATGAGATACGTATAACCTACATTCGGAAAAAGAGCATCGGAAAATCCACCAGGGTATTGATTAAAGAGTTCATCAAAATCGGTTTCCCAAAAAAAATCAATAAACTGCGACAGAGACTTCTTCGCTTTTTTGCGGTGATACCTGAATTCAAAATGTTCTTTATGAAAAAACTCTACGTGCTGCACATGGCTAAATTAATTAGTTTACAAGCTCACGGGTTCACAAGTTGGAACTCCGTTTACAGTTCATTGTTTAACGGTTTTCAGTTGTTTAGGTGTACTATTCCTTGCTGTTGCCAACTTAAAGTATTTGCGAAGCGCATAATTTGTTAACGGTAAACAGTGAACTTCTTTCACTTCAGCACCTTCATCTTTACCATTTCTATGCGTGTATCGCTTACGGTTAAAATATCAAATTCAAAATCGTCAATAATAATTCGCTCTTTTTGCTGCGGGATGGTTTCGTGGTGCGCAATAATAAAACCAGACAATGTTTCTGAATCATCATCCGGGAATTCAAGCTCATATTTTTCTGAAATATAATCCAGCTCTAACCGGCCACTGAAGATGTATTCGTTTTCCGACAATCGTTTTTCTACAAACTCCTCGCTGTCATACTCATCATGTATCTCACCAAAAATTTCTTCCAGCACATCCTCCATCGTTACTATTCCTGCGGTGCCGCCAAATTCATCTACTACCCAGGCAATGCTTTTGCGTTCTTTTGTAAACTTTCCAATTAAGTCGGTAGCGCTCATGCTTTCCGGTACAGCGGGTATGGGTAGCAAAATACTTGCTAAGTCGGGCGGAGCTTTAAACAGATCCAACTGGTGAACGTAGCCCACCATATTGTCAATAGTTTTATCATATACTACTAACTTACTCAGTTTGGTTTCTATAAACTTTTTGCGGGCTTCATCAATCGTGCAGTCAACGTCAACACCAATCACTTCTTTGCGTGGCACCAGGCACTGCCTGATTTTTACTCTCGGTAACTCCAAAGCATTTTCAAAAAGTTCTGTGTTCATTTCCTCGGGTTCAAAATCGGCATCATTATTTTGCTGATAAAGCGTTTCCATTGTATTACCCGATAAGCCGTCTTTAGTTTCTTTAACCCGGATGTTGAAAATGTATTGCAGCGCCCAATTAGCCATAGCTAAAAAAATTTTAGCTACAGGTTGAAGCAACCCATAAAAAATATTGACCACCCAAACAATACGGGAAAGAATAAGGTTGCTATGCGCCCTGAAAATAGCACGAGGAACAAACTCTCCTAAAATAAGCACTACAAAGGTTGCCAGTATAATATTCAGGCCTACCCGAACGCCTTCATAATTTATGTGGAGCGCATTCCATAACGATTCCGTAACAGTGGTAAACAGCAAGGCAAAGCAAACAAGAGAAAGCGTAAAACCAATAAGTGCCGTACTTAAAAAAAGTTCAGGGTTTTCAAAATATTTTGATAGAAGAATTGCATCGGGTCGGCCTTGTTTTTTACGAAGTTCAATGCCAAAACGGTTTACACTGTAAAAGGCCATCTCGACACCGGCAAAAAAACCCATCATCAAAAGAGTAACAATAAACCAGACTATCGTACTAATTGCTATCATGTAGATAAAGATAAAAAATTCAAAGACTATTGCATGAATTCTAAAATGGCGGCTTCTGCTTCTTTACAGGCTTTTTCCAAATCAGAGTTCACAATAACTTTATCAAAGTGGGTTTTAAAACTAATCTCGTAAGCCGCTTTGCTTACTCGTGCATTCAGGGAGTCTTCGCTTTCTGTGCCGCGGCTCGTAAGCCGCCGTTCCAGTTCGTCCACACTTGGCGGTTCAATAAAAAGAGAAAGGGTTGTATCGGAATATTGTTGCTGCACATGTATGGCGCCTTTAACATCAATATCCAGCACCGGTATTTTGCCTTCATTCCAAATGCGATAGAGTTCTGCTTTTAGCGTTCCGTAATACTTGCCTTCATACACCATTTCCCACTCTACAAATTCCTCGTGCTGAATTTTATTGGTGAACTCTTCCTCGCTCATAAAATAATAATCTACACCGTTTTTTTCCCGGCCTCTGAGCTGACGTGTTGCTGCCGAAACAGAGAAGGCTAACCTATCGGAATATTTATTTAACAGGAACCGGGTAATGCTGGTTTTCCCTGCTCCCGACGGCGCCGTTATGATAATGATCTTTTGCTGGTTGTTAATGGTCAAGGATCATTGATTAAAATGAATGGGGCGAAGGTAGGGAGTGCTTAGTTCAAAGTCAAAAGTTCAAAGTTCCAGGATTCAATGGTTCTCCCCTCACCGTTAACAAATTCACATGTTATGTAAAAATGAGATACCGTTGTAACTCCTATAGCTTCCGAAATATTTTTTTAAACTATCCCTTATTGTCCAAGGTTATTGTATCACAAAACACTTCCCTTCTCCATTTTTCTTTCCCCGGCACCTAACTGAGACTGACAAAGTCACACAAAGGCTCCAGTGTTTTGCAACAGATTGCCAGGCTTATTATTCCATCTTTTTTCAATAGCAATCAGATTACAGTTAAAAAAAATACAGGACAGAGGTGGATGGAAAAAACCATTTCACCTGAGCTTTAATTTCTCCCCACGTCCTTCTATCTTCGTACCTCTTACTTTGCACCCATGCTTGATGCTCTAATAAAAGGATTGTTGCTTGGTTTTTGGCTTGCTATATCGGTTGGGCCCATTGTATTTACCGTTATCAAGCAAAGCCTCAACAATGGCTTAAAAGGCGGAATGGCTTTTATCTTCGGCATTTTTGCCACCGATATTTTTTTAGTTATTTGCTGCAATGTTTTCACCCAATTTTTTACTTTGCTTGCCCATTATAAAAAGCCATTGGGTATTGGAGGCAGTATTTTGCTGATTGCTTTAGGCACCTATTTTCTGTTCTTTAAAAAAGTAAAAACTACTAAAGAAGGCGGCCAGCAATTGATCCGGTTTAATGCCGGCGATTATGCAAAAATGTTTTTTGCCGGTGCTGTTATGAACCTGCTGAACCCCGGTATTATTGTCTTTTGGTTTACCACTGCCACTGCCTTTGTATCGCATACAATAAAAGAACGCATTATTATTTTTGGCCTGGCTTTATTGGTTGCTCTTGGTGCCGATGTAGCTAAAGTATTGCTCGCAGACAAACTTCGTAAAAAACTAACGCCCCAAAATATTCATCGTATTAATAAAATAAACGGCGGCATACTCATTGGTTTTGGCTTGGTACTTCTTTGGGGTCTTATTTATTATGGTAAAGCCGGAGGGCATTAATGAAGCCTGATAACAACCGGTCTTTAGTATCCCGCATCTGGCTTTGGACCGGGCGAATTTTCCTAGGACTTTTTATTTTCCAGCTTTTTTACATCATTATTTTAAAATGGATGAACCCGCCAATCACCATTACACAATTCAGCAGTTGGATAAGTGGTGATGGATTGAAAAGGGATTATGTAAGCCGTAGTGAAATCTCTCCAAATATGAGACTTGCCGTTATTGCCTCCGAAGATCAAATCTTTCCTGACCATGACGGCTTTGATTGGAAGAGTATAAAAAAAGCGATAGAATACAATCAAAAAAAACCAGGCCGGTTGCACGGCGGCAGTACCATAAGCCAGCAGGTTGCCAAAAATATTTTTCTATGGCAGGGCAGGGGCTGGATACGCAAAGGATTAGAGGCCTATTTTACCAAGATGATAGAATGGATATGGGGCAAGCAACGAATACTGGATGTGTATGTAAATGTAATAGAAATGGGCAAGGGCATTTATGGTGTGGAGGCCGCATCGCAATCGTATTTTAAAAAAGCTGCGAAAAAATTATCGCGAAGAGAAGCAGCAATGATCGCAGCTTGCTTGCCCAACCCAAAACTGTTTACCGTAAAGCCGCTTTCTACTTATGTCGCTTCGAAAAGTAATAAAATTGTTGGGCAAATGAATTTTTTAGAAAAGGATACCGATGTGCAAAGAGTGATAAACGCCGCCCCCATCCCCTAAAGGGGGCCTGGTTAGTGTCTTTTATTTCAAACTTTCACTTCAATATTTATCTGTTCCTTATTCTTCTGTTATCTGTGTTTTGTACTTAGCAATATTGCTGCTATCATGCTTTCTTTTGTTACACCCTTATACATTCAGAACATTACTCAAAATGATTGAAAAAATAAACACCCTTACAAAATCGGAGTGTAACTAAACTCCCCTTTAGGGGATGGGGGCTTCTACCTTCAACTTTATCTTATCACTGTTGTGCGAGAAAAATCCGCTGTCGGAAAACACACCGAAACGTAAAACATAATCGCCTTTGGCAATACCCGGATACAAAACAAAACTTCGTGCATCCTTCTGTATAATGGCCTGTAAACGCAAAGGCAATTTCATCTCTTTCGCTACATCCCTTCCATTAAAAATACCGGCTACAACATCTTCATCTATTTCAGGATGCGCCAATAAATAATTGCGATAATAAGGCGGCACCTCAACCGCAAAATGTAAAGTCAATGAATCGTTGGCACGAATGACATAATCATCGCTTTTAAAAGTTACCCGGCCAAAAGAATGAAAGCTGCTGTCATAGCCATAGCCAACGTTGAAAAGTGGCGTTTGCACACTGTCTTTAAATCGTTCGATGCCATAAATATCCATGATGTACACCGGCCTGCCCAACAGTGAATCTTCTACCGGCCAAAAATTATAATTGTTGCGGCGGTCATCGTAATTATTTAAGGAGTATGTGATTTGCCCCGAGTAAAACCAATACTTAGAGGCCCGCTGGTAACTGTTGTTAAATACAATGGGCAGGTTTCCGGTTTTTTGTTTCAATGCCTGGGGCCAGACAGCCCAGCCATGATAGCGTTCTACAATTGCCCGCGCAGGAATTATGTCCCATATCATTACGATTCTAAAGCATATCACTAAGAGTATAGTAATGGGTAATAAGCGAATAAGCCATCTTCGCCAGGCCCTTTTTTGTACTAAATAATGGTGCGCTAACACCATCACTGCAATAATAGCAGGCGAGGTCCAATTGGGTTCTACCTTTCCTTTTAATGTGCTAAGCAAAAAGAATAGCACAAAGCCTATAGCTGTAAATTTTAGCGCTTTTTCAAAATAGTTTTTAGTGCGATATAAAAAGGTAGCCGGCCATAGAATAAATCCTGCTATCGGCCCCGCCAACAATAGCTGCCCAAGTATATAATCAGTTGTATAAGAAACTTTATAGGGGTTTACATTGCTTTCAAAAAGATGATAGCGAAAGCTGATCCAATTGTGTTGGTACTGCCAATATAAATGCGGAAGAAAAAGCACCAGGGCAGCTAAACCGGCAACATAGATTTTTATGTTACGTAATAACTTTGGATTTGAAATGAGTACAAAAAATAAAAGTAAAACACCATGATATTTACTGTATAAAAGTGCGGCAGCTGTTAGTGCAATCAGCAAGGCATTTCTCCACGAAGGTGTTTGCAAATAACTTTTGTATACTAAAAAAAATAACGCTGTAAAAAACATCAGTGGCACATCGGGCACCGCTACAAAACCACTTATCTGCAAAACAGCTACGGATAAAGCAATGGCATAAAACAAATAGGTATCCTTTCTTTCTGTAAGCTTTTCAATTATAAAAATGGTTGCTGTGTTTAAGAGTAAAGGCACAATACGTACAGCCACTTCGCCCGATAAGAATGTAGTGCCTATCCGTATCAGCAATGCCGTCATTGGCGGATGATCGAAATAGCCCCAATCCAAATATTTTGAAAATACCCAGTAGTAAGCTTCATCATCCTGCAGTTCCGTAAATATGGATTGAAGTAAGCCAAGCAAAAGCCAGCCTGCATAAAAAATAATACGATGATGCTTTTCTAAAAATCGTTTCAACTGAAAGATGGTTTGCTTTTGTAAATCGTATCAATAGTATGTACTGCCGTTTGAATACGTTGTGTATCAGTACCACTAATTTCAACCCAGTGGGCGCCGCTGTTAATCATTATATCCTTATACATTTTAAATATTTTTCGGCGAATTGTTATATCAGGATATTCCCGCAGTTCATCTTTAGTCCATGGTAAATCTGTATTGCATAATAAGTATAAATCATATTGTGTCCGGGCTATCTTTTTCAGTATCCATGTTGGACAGATATGAAAGGCTACTTCATGCCACACCTTCATTACGTACATATCGGTATCAATAAAATAAAACCCGTTTCTTGCTTCGGCTTCCATTGTTTCTTCCAATTTTATTTGCCCCTGTGCAATGATGGAAAGATCATTATAGCTATAATTTTTCCCTTTCTTTAGTAGATAATCCCTTGCGTATTCAGGGCACCAAACAGTATTGTAATGTGCTGCTAATTGTTGGCACAAGGTACTTTTGCCGGTTGATTCGGGGCCTATAATGACGATTCTTTTCATGACTATTCAAATGTAAATTGAGAAGCCTTGTTAATTGCTGCTTTCTTTTGCCATGCTATTAATCCGGTAATTGCCAATACTAACAATACTACATAATACACACTGGTAAAAACTAAACCCTTTACATAATATAAGGGTATGGAAGCCATGTTGGTTGCTATCCACCACCACCAGCTTTCTACTTTTTTTCGGGCCATTAGCCACATGCCGGTATAAGCGGTTGCGGATGCAAAAGCATCTGCCCAAGGTATAGCCCCTGGAAAATATTGCTGTTGCAAATAGGTAAGAATAAAAAATAAAGACACATAAAAAAATAGAAAGAAAATGATCTCCTGTACCCATTCCTTTTTACTTGAATAGGTAATCTGCACCAAAGGCTGATGACGATCATTGCTTCTCGTCCAAAGCCACCAGCCGTAAACACTCATCACCGTGTAATAAAAATTTACACTGGCTTCCCCCACCAGGTGAAATTTAAAACTTAAGTAGATATAAATAATAGTATTGATTAACCCTGTTGGATATACCCAAATATTTTCTTTACGTGAAAACAATACACTAACGATGCCGGCAAACACCGCAATGAATTCAAGGGCTGATGTATTTTGAAGATTGGTCAGAAATTTTTGAACGACTTCGTGCATAAACCACAAACCTAACTAAAGCGCTTTATAACAATGGAGCGGTTGCAAAAATATTGCTCCTTTTTTTGTATGAAACATCACTGGAAAATCGGCGCTGCTGATTTGAATTTCATGTGTTACTTCAAAATGTAAATGCGGAAATGCGCTGAAACCCGTGCTGCCGCTAAGTCCTATAACTTGCCCTTGCTGTATAGTATCACCAACGGAAACCAAGGCGCCATTGTATAACAGGTGCCAATAGTGTGCATAGCTTCCATCGCTGTGTTGCACGGTAATGCCATTACCTGTGCCCACATATTTTTTTCCTACACCTCCAATTTTATTGCTTACCCGTACAAACACAACCACGCCGCTTCTTGCCGCTACTACTTTTGTTCCGGGCTTCATTTTAAAATCAATGGCATAGTCGCCGGCATGTGAAAAAAGCGATTGATAACCTTGTACTATTAAAAAAGATTTACCTTTTTGGTAGGGAAGAGAGTAAACGGCTGAATCATTTTTCATTAATGTATCAGCATGGGAGATGAATGAATTGTTCTGAAGCAAAGAGCAAGACGCACAACTAAACAACAGTAGCAACACAAACCATTTCATTCTTCAAAATAAAACATACTGGCGCAGAATTATAAAATATAAACCTGTTTGCACTGCTGCTTTATAGGTGCGTTTCTAATTGTCGCTCTACATTTCGGCCGGTGAAAACACCGACCGGGGCTGAGCCGTGGCTTGTGGCCTACAAACCACTTAAGGCTGCTACAATTTGAATGCACCCAGTTTGAGATACTTTATTAGTTCAGGCTATTTGGCTTTGCGCTTTTACATGTAAACGGCTTTCAATTTTACATTCTGCTGTTTTACATTTTATATTTTACATTTATAGTATGAGTATTTTTCGTCACTCCTCCACCTCGGTCGTTTTTGCTAAAATGGTTAACCCTCTTATTTGCTTTGTTATTCTTATTGCGATATTATATTTGGGGCGGCATGTGCTGATCCCGTTTTCTTTTTCCTGCCTGCTGGCAATACTATTAACATCGCCAAGCCGGTGGTTAGAAAAGGCGGGGCTATCAAGGGGATGGGCTGGTATTGTTTGTTTGCTGTTTGCCTTAATTTTTTTCTTTGTCATCTTTTACTTTATTTCTACTTCCATTATAAGTTTTAAGAACGACTTTCCTTTGATGGTACAAAATATTCAGCAGGCTATAACCGATTTTCAGCTATGGCTGCAAAAGCGTTTTAACCTGAGTACGCACAAAGTGAGGGAGTTGTTTGATTCTTCTACTTCCGATATACTTCCTTCTACATCGGCTATTATTAATACAGCGCTTAGCACCGTGTCCGGCGCTTTTCTTACCGGCCTAATTGTTTTTTTGCAAACGTTCCTGCTATTGCTTTATAGAAGCATTATTGTACGTTTTTTCATTTTTATGTTTGCCGAAGAATTTAGCTCCCGCATTTACAATATAATGGGCCGTGTCAAGTACGTTATCCGCAGTTACATTGTAGGGCTGGCTATAGAAATGGCTGTTGTTGCGGTGGCTTACTGCGGCGCCTTATTTATTTTAGGTGTTAAGTATGCCTTACTGTTAGGTGTTATCGGCGCTCTTTTAAATCTTGTTCCCTATCTTGGAATTTTTGTAGCCCTCATTCTTACGGCCCTCATTACGTTTAGCACCAACACGCCTTCTACAGTTCTCTGGTCGGTGGTTGCCATTCTTATTATTCACTTAACCGATTCTAATATTTTACTGCCACGCATTGTGGGTTCCAAAATAAAAATAAATGCCCTGGTAACCATTATGGGCGTTATTATTGGCGGCGCCATCTGGGACATACCCGGAATGTTTTTAGCGGTACCGGCAATGGCGATTCTTAAGGTAGTTTTTGAAGATGTTCCGCCTCTTTTTCCGTTTGCTATTTTGATGGATGAAGACGGCGAGATAACAAATGAAAACCATGTATTAAAAAAACTGGTTAATAAAGTCAGGAGCGTGACCATAAAGAAAAAAGCACCTCGTTAAAAACGGGATGCTTTTAAAAATAGGTTTAAAAAATTACTCGGCTTCTGCCACCACTTCTTTTACCTCAGGTATCATTCGTTTCATCATGCCTTCAATGCCGGCTTTTAAGGTTATCATTGATGAAGGACAGCCAGAGCAGCTACCTTGCAGCATCAAATTTACAACGCCATTGTTGTAGCTTTTAAACTGAATGGCGCCGCCATCCATTTCAACCGCCGGCTTTACATAGTTCTCCAATAATTCTTTCACCCTTTTTACCACATCGTCATCATCGGCATCTACTTCATTGCTGCTTTCCTGTTTTACCGCAGCTAATTCTTCTTCGTTAATTACCACTTTTCCTTCTTCCAGGTACTCTTTTAAAAACTGGCGGATGGAGGGAATCACATCATCCCAATCCGTATCTGGAGTTTTTGTAAGTGTTACAAAGTTGGAAGCGATAAATACGGATTTAATAAAAGGGAATCCAAAAAGCTCAGTTGCTAACGGGGATGGTTTTGCAGCTTCCACTTCTTGAAAATCAGCGCTTTTACCAGGATACAAAAGCTTGTTGGCAACAAACTTCATTGTTTCCGGGTTTGGCGTCATTTCGGTATATATGCTGATAACGGAATTACCTGTTTGAATCATAACTAAAATTTTACGACTACAAATTTAAGAAACTCTATTCCAGAAACCTTTACGCAATCGGTAAAAGAATAGCTTCACTGATTTTTTAACAGGAACAAAGCCTACTAAAGTCGTTATTGTAATTTATATACTGCCAATAGAATGTCCTTTCTACTTTAAATGAAATGATTCTGTTTTCAAAGAGTGTACTTAGCTGTCAGGGTTGCATAAAACATGTTCTCGCCCCTTTCCGATAAATCAGGCCGATTAGGAACAGTAATTAAATTTTGGGGCAAAATAAAAGCTGGCGTTGCTACCAGCATCCACTTTTTCTTTGCATATACCACGGGCATTGTTAGCTCATAAGCCAAAATGCTGAACTTGCTAACCTCTTCCGTCACCGGTTGATTATTGCCTGGGAAATTTAAAAACCCGGTATTGCTCTTTTTATAATAGCTATATTGAAAATTTTGCGAACCGGCATACACATAAAAGGCGGGGTCAAAAACCAGTACGCTGCGGTCTTTATTTTCAATACGAATAAGATGATCTAAACCACCAGTGGCACCAAAGTCCGCCTTTTCGCTAAACTTTATATCGCCGCCAATGTTCAGATTTACAAACTTATTTAGAAAAGAAACGTTAGCGCCGCTTTGCGCTTTCAATGCCGATTGTATCAACTTGCTGCTTTCTTTATAAATAGGTTTTGATACATACACGCCTGCTATCCATTTTTTAGTTACGTTTTGATAACCGACGGTAGCCACGGAACCTGCATAGTCAAATTTCTGCACAGCATTATTTACAAAAATGGGTGCGGCGTTTACATAAAATTTTGGAGTAATCCATAATTCAGCCAGGGGAAAAAAGCCACTGCTTTTCAGGCTGTCGGTACGGCCATAATAATTAAGGCCTGTATTGTAATTGAGGCTTAATTTAAATTGAGGATTTGTCTTTTTTTCAGTTGTATCATTAGTTGCTGTTTGTGCGTTTATACATTGCACTATACAAATAGCTGGCATTAATAAAAAGATAATTTTTAAAAGTTTCATTTGTTAGGGTTTAGATTAAAGAAGCCATGAAGCTGATACTTCATGGCTTTGCTGTGATTTAGAGGCCTACTGTTTTTGCGCTTTTATTTTTGTTTCTGCTTTTACTTCAACATCGCCCTGCACGCTTGTGCTTTTTACTTTTTCTTTTGAACCATTAACCTTGCTCTTTACTGAATTTTTTACTTCTCCGCTTGCCTCTTTTGTTTTGGTAACCGTACCATCAGAAGTAGTTTTTACTTTAGTTTTAATTTCTGAATTTTTGGCCTCTGCGGCATCAACGGCTTTACTTCCATTTACCTGTACATCAGCAGCCGTATTTGTTTGAACACTTCCGTCAGCTTTTGTTCCGAACACAGCTGAATTTTCATTTGCATGTGTTTTTGCTTCATTGTTTGCGTGTGTTTCTGCTTGTGCATTTACACGGGCATTTGCCTTTACATTACTACTCTGCTTTGCTTTAGCTGCAATGTGTTGTGTAGCAACCGTGGTGGTTGTTTTTCCTTCAGTTGCTTTTGTTGTAGCTGTTGCCATAGTAGCTTTTGTAGCTGCAGTAGCAGTGGTTGTTGCTTTTGTGGCGGCATTTGCAGTTGCGGCTGTTGTACTGCTAACGTTTACTGATTTTTGAACAGCAGCATTTGTTGTATTAGTTACACCAAGGTTTACTTGTGCAAAAGATACTGAAGCGGCTAAAGAAGCGGCTACGAACAACAGGGCTTGTTTGATAGATTTCATAAGGTAAAATTTGTTTAGTTACAGAATAAATACAATACTGTGCCAAATACGGCATCTGTAAAAAGATAGATTGCTGATAACTTATAAATGGGTAGTTGTACTAAAATAAGCCGTATTATTTCTGTTGCACTTGTTTATTACTTATGTTTTGTAACACGATATTTATTTCATCAAGACAATTCTTCTTTGCATTGTAATTATCAAATGAGAGGAATTTTGCTTTTTTACCTTTTTTTAAAATAGCATCGTAAACCAGCATGGCGCTGTGTTTTGCACTAACGGTTCTATAACGGATACTTTCCACATCATTCCATAAATAATAGGTTTGTCTAAAGCCTTTAATAGAAGCGGTATCAATATTCAGACCTATGCTATCTAACCCAATTGAGTGAGGCACTTTAATGGAACTGAAAATATAAACTCCATTATAGCCAGCCCAGTCAATGCATAAAGTATCAAAGGCATTTTTATAAATTAATACCCAACAATACCTATTACAATACTTATCATCGGTACTAACCTTAAAATAAGTAATAGCGTGTTTTTATTAATGGAAGAAGTGAGCGTTAATGCCCCTTGACTTTGCTGGATTATTTTGTAACGATGAAAAATACCAGGTGGTTCTATTTATTAAAAATAGAACCCACCTTCGTTTTTGCAAAGGATAAAAAAGGCTGCTGTTGCAAAACTCTTAAACGATTTACCAGCTTAATTTATTCAGAGGCTTTTCTATGTAAAAATGCTTCAAAAGTCTTTCGTTGCCGTTCGGGTAAATAAGGAACAGAAAGTAGTATGTTCAGTATTTTTTTGTCGCTTCCTTTTGAATAATAGCAATCAACATATTCCCGAACAGTAACGGCAAAAGGAGAGAGCTCAATTAGTTTTATTTCATCATTTGCCTGTATATAACCTTCTTGCACGACTTTAAAATAAATACCATTTCTCTTTTGCTCTATAAAACGTTCTATCATATCGGGCAAGTTAAACCGCACATTGATTTTTATACAAGGAAAACGGGGCTGAACAACCTGTAAGCTGGCCGTTCCTATTTGATAGATGTTGCCAATGCGCACTTCATCATCTGCCAATCCGGATGTGGTAAGATTTTCGCCGAACAACCCATAGCCCCAATCCTCTCTTGCTAAAATTTTTTTCCAATGACAATAGTACGAAAGGTCGTAAGCATAAACAGCTTTGTTGATGCCTCCATGAACATTTAGGTCCGACTGTTCATCACCTTCAATATTGGTGGCGGAAACTTTTCTGCGGTCAAATACTGGTTCTTTAAAAATGCTGGTAAGCAGGTCTCTGCCATTCCATATTTTAAGTTGTGGCCGGCCTACAT
>MWWF01000007.1_pt1 | contig 29797 bp, 25 predicted proteins | sample 1047351 | NCBI WGS metagenome assembly MWWF01 (sample SAMN06349970, study PRJNA376086) | soil metagenome | isolation source: MGM-3 sample Antarctic (ecotone) soil | place: Antarctica
ATCCCAAAAGATCTTTCCCTTCCAATACCACCGGTATTCCCTGTTCCTGTATCGGTGTTGGAATAGTATAACCTTCAGATTCCAGAGCCTTTAGAATAGGCTCGATTAAATTTAAATTTTTAAATGACACAATTAAATTGTTTAATGTAAATAATAAGTATCCCGATTTTTCGGAATGGTTTAGTGAAATTTATATGCTCAACTACCTAAGACCTGATGAGCTTTACATTAAAGAGAAGATTATCTAGTCTGCTAAGAGGGAGAATATGAATTGCAAAGATATGATTTATTTCCTTTTAAAATTCATTTTGAGCTTAAACAAAGCTTAACCATTGAGGACGATTGTAAATTCATATTCACTTATATCCGATAGCTTATTTTTGTGCGACGAATAAAAAAAGTATGGAATTACAATATACGGAAGAGCAATTAATGATTAGGCAAGCAGCACGTGATTTTGCTATTAACGAATGTTTGCCAGGGGTAATTGAAAGAGATGAGTTACAAAAATTTCCAAAAGAGCAGGTAATGAAATTAGCTGATCTTGGATTTATGGGGATGATGGTTGACACAAAATATGGTGGCGCTGGCTTGGATACAGGTAGCTATGTATTGGCAATGGAAGAAATAAGTAAGATTGATGCCAGTACAAGTGTTTGTATGAGTGTAAACAATAGCCTGGTATGTTGGGGTCTTGAGGCTTATGGTACTGAAGAACAAAAGGAAAATTATTTAACCCCTCTTGCCAAAGGTAAAAAAGATAATGAATTATATATTGGTGCATTTTTATTAAGCGAGCCGGAAGCAGGCAGTGATGCCACCTCACAAAGTACCACCGCCGAAGATAAAGGAGATCATTATTTATTAAATGGCACTAAAAACTGGATAACTAATGGAGGTACTGCATCTGTTTATCTTGTAATGGCACAAACTGATGTAAGCAAAGGAAGCAGGGGCATTAACGCCTTTATTGTTGAGAAAACCTGGGCTGGAGTATCAGTTGGAGCGAAAGAAAATAAATTAGGGATAAGAGGAAGTGATACGCATAGCATCTCATTTAATGATGTTAAAGTACCTAAAGAAAACAGAATTGGGGAAGATGGGTTCGGTTTTCTTTTTGCCATGAAAACATTAAACGGTGGACGAATTGGCATCGCTTCACAAGCGCTGGGCATTGCCAGCGGCGCCTATGAGAGAAGTATAGAATATTCCAAACAACGTAAGTCTTTTGGAAAAGAGATTATGCATCACCAGATCATTCAATTTAAACTGGCAGATATGGCTACCAGAATTGAAGCTTCCAGACTTTTATGCTTAAGAGCAGCGTGGGAAAAAGATAATAAATTAGATTACACAGTTAGTGCAGCCCAAGCAAAAGTATTTGCCAGTGAAACAGCTATGTGGGCATCTACAGAGGCTGTTCAAATACATGGTGGATATGGATATGTAAAAGAATATCATGTAGAAAGAATGATGAGAGATGCCAAGATCACTCAGATATATGAAGGCACCAGCGAAGTGCAGCGAATGGTTATCAGCAGAAGTATTTTAAAATGATTGCAGACAATGGCAAAAAGGTCTATCTTGACCACAGTTATGAAAGAAGCAGTTGAAAAAATATTAAAAGAATATTTTATTGATAAACCTATTTACCGGGCATATCTGTTTGGTTCACTAACTCGTAATGATTATAATATTAAAAGCGATATCGATATATTAGTGGAACTGGATTACGAAAAAGGCGCAAACTATTTTCTTTTTTATGATATGCAAAAAGAACTCAGCTTTCTTTTGAAAAATAAGGTTGACTTGATAAGCGCAAATGGACTTTCTCCATATATTAAACCTTTCATTGATAGCGAAAAAGTTCTTATCTATGAACGGCAAAATTCCTGATAGAAGCAGATTATTGCATCTTCTAAATGCAATAGAAAACATACAAAATTTTTCAACAGGTAAAACTAAGGAAGACTTTTATAATGATCTGATGTATCGTTTTGCTGTTGAACCCCAGCTCGAAATTATAGGTGAAGCAGCCAATAATATTTCTTCTGATTTACAGCAATTACATCTTGAAACGCCATGGGAAAAAATCATTTCCTTCAGAAATTTACTCGCACATGAATATTTTGGTTTAGATCTGGAATTGGTCTGGGGAATAATTACGCAAAACATTCCTGATCTCAAACAACAAATTCAAATCATTTTAAATAAAACGCAATAATCTTATTTTAAGAGTAAGAATATTATAATAGAGATTAAATGAGTGTAATACAACTTTCAAATTTAAAAAAACAATATGCAGGTAATTATGTTTTAAAAGGAATCACGCTGAATATTGATGCCGGGCAAATTGTTGGTTACATCGGTCCTAATGGTGCAGGTAAAAGTACTACCATAAAAATTTTAACCGGTATAATAAATGATTTTGAGGGTGCAGCAAACGTATTAGGTCTTGATGTAAGAAAATATCCTGTAGAAATAAAACAAAAAATTGGATATATCCCGGAACAGGCCGCATTATACGAAGTTCTTACTGCTATTGAATATCTGCGATTTGTAGGCAAGCTTTACCAAATGGAGGATGCGATAATTAAAAAAAAATCATGGGAATTGTTACGCATTTTTGATCTGACAGATAAAGCCAATACAAGAATGAACAGTTATAGCAAAGGCATGAAGCAAAAAGTTTTACTCATCAGCGGAATGATACATAATCCGGAAATAATTTTTTTAGATGAGCCTTTGAGCGGCTTAGATGCAAATGCTGTAATACTGGTAAAAGAAATATTGACTCAACTGAAGCAAAGCGGAAAAACGATTTTTTATTCATCGCATATTATGGATGTTGTAGAAAAAATAAGCGACCGAATTATAATAATAAATAAAGGTGAAATAATTGCAGATGGAGATTTTGAAACTTTAAAACTAAATGCCCAACAGGGTTCTCTCGAAAATATTTTTACGGCTTTAACCGGCGATATAAAGCAACATCAAAATACAGCTGAACAATTTATTGATATTTTAAAAAGTTGAGCCAATGGATAAATTGATTTTGAAAGCTGTATTATTTTTTGCAAAGTTAATGGCAAAACAGGGGGTAGATTATGAAAGATTAAAAACTATAGTAGAAACAAAATTATTAATTGATCGCCGGAGAGTTTACATGAATTGGCGGCCAGGGCAGCAAAAAGAAAATAGTAATCCACTTTTGCTCACATTAATAATTTATACATTTTTTGGATTTTTTGTGGGTGTGTTAGTGTTCAAAGTGCAATCCTTTATTATCTGTATGGCTTTAATACATTCGTACATATTGTTTATGATGGCATCTACCATGATAACAGATTTCAGCTCAGTACTTTTAGATACTACAGATAATAAAATAATTTTATCAAAGCCTGTAAACAGCAGAACATTATTTATTGCCCGCCTTGTTCATATCCTGGTATATCTACTACAATTTGCAATAGCTATTGCTCTTTTACCGGTGATTTTTATTTTCATAGGATATGGACTATACATTGGTATTGCCAGCATTGTAACTGGATTGCTAACTATAATATTCGCCGTTTTTCTCACTTACTTATTATATGCCATAGTTCTTAAATTTAGCAGCGAACAAAAAGTAAAAGAGATCGTAGGGTATTTTCAAATATTTGTGACTATACTTTTTGCTGCCGGGTTTCAGATAATGCCACGATTAATCAACTTCGATAACCTGATGAGCGCTTTTCAGGTTCATTGGTACTCCTATTTTTTACCGCCCATTTGGATGGCGTTAACGCTGGAAAGTATACAACAATTAAAATTTGATACCATACATCTATTGATGATAAGTTGCGCTATTTTATTACCGGTTTTTACATTTTGGGTAATGATAAAATACCTGGCGCCATCCTACGCAAATAAATTAGCTGCTTTGGATAATGTGGAAATAAAAAAAAGAGATACTTCTGTAAATATTGAATCATCCAAAAGCTTATCCCAAAAGTTATCTCAGGTATTTTGCAACTCCAAAACAGAATCCGGCAGCTTTGAAATGGTATGGAAAATAATCGGAAGAGATAAAGCTTTTAAAATGCAATTGTATCCCAGTCTGGCGTATATGGGCGTCTTCATATTTGTTTTTGTTTTTAAAAACGGACGAAACATAGATCAGTTGTGGCAACAATTACCAACTACTAAAATGTTTTTGTTCTTTCTATACCTTCCCATATTCACAATCGCTTCAGGCATAGGCTTTATTTCTTTTTATGAAAACTTTACTGCCTCATGGATCTACCAATCTACGCCGATAGCAAAACCCGGAGAAATAATTGCCGGAGGGCTCAAAGCATTGCTCACAAAGCTTTTTTTACCCATATTTATACTACTTTTTTCATTTTCATTTTATGTGTGGGGTTTTGCCATAATCAATGACTTTGTATTGGGGTTTTTCAACAATATTTTAATTTTTTTATTGATCGCAAATCTGGGCGATCGTTATCTCCCTTTTTCCCGGGAACAAAATAGTAAAGAACAAAGCGGCAGGTTTTTGTATGTGATCTTGCAAATGCTTACCATAGCAATATTAGTTGGATTACATTATTTTTTATTAAAAAATGATTGGATTATTTATAGTTTAATTCCAATGGCTGCATTGGCATGTTATCTTTTACTCAGAAGGCTTCAAAATTTAAGTTGGCTTCAAATTGCATTTTAATATGGCTTTACATACAGAAGAATATCAAAAAATAAATCAAGAGTTAAAAGCTAAAGAGGTTAGGCTTATTGCGGTTTCAAAAATTCAACCAGCAACGTCTATTAAAATGCTATATGATTTGGGGCAAAAAGATTTTGGAGAAAATTACGTACAGGAATTAGTTGAAAAATATGAGGTTTTACCAAAGGATATTCAATGGCATTATATAGGTCATCTTCAAACTAATAAAGTAAAATATATTGCTCCGTTTGTTTCCTTAATTCACGGTGTTGATAGTTTTAAACTTTTAAAAGAAATAAATAAAGAAGCACAAAAAAATAATCGAACATTACATTGCCTGTTACAAATTTATATTGCTCAGGAAGAAACAAAATTCGGATTAAATGAAATTGAGTTAAACGATATTTTAGAAGGCACTGACCTAAAAAGTTTAAAAAATATAAAAATTTGTGGTTTAATGGGTATGGCATCTTTCACAGAAAATGAAGAAAAAATCAGAAATGAATTTCAGTATTTAAAAACCCTGTTTAATAGGTACTCCCAATTATCAACTGCCAACTGCCAACTAACAATTCTCTCAATGGGCATGAGTGCCGATTATAAAATTGCGATAGATGAAGGGAGTAATTTGGTAAGAATAGGGAGTTTGATTTTTGGACAAAGAAAAACCGCAAACCTTTAATTGGTTTCGGTTCCTAAGAATCAGAAAAATTAATAATGCAGAAAGTTATTATAATTGGCGCCACCTCAGGGATAGGAAAAGAACTTGCCACCATCTATGCCAGTAAAGGTTATTTTGTCGGGATAACCGGGAGACGAAATGACTTGCTTATTTCCTTACAAAGTGAATTTCCCAAAAATATTGTTACTGAATGTTTTGATGTTACAGAAAAAGAGAACATTCCTCATTTGCAAAACTTGATACAGAAACTGGATGGGCTGGACATTCTTATTTATAACAGCGGGGCCGGTGATGTAAGTAAAGAGTTAGATTGGGATATTGAAAAGAGAACAACGGAGGTAAATGTAAATGGCTTTGTAGAAATAGTTTGTTATGCATTTAATTATTTAGTCAATCAGGGTCATGGCCAGTTAGCCTGTACATCTTCCATAGCTTCTATCCGCGGAAATAGTCGTGCCCCCGCATACAGCGCCAGCAAAGCTTATGAAAGTATTTATATGGAAGGGCTTTACTTCAAAGTAAAAAAATTAGCTGATTCCATAGGCTCCAGGTTGAATATTGCCATAACTGATATACAACCAGGATTTGTTGATACGGGCCTCGCAATAGGTAAAGGAAAATTTTGGGTTGCAACGCCACAAAAAGCGGCCATGCAAATATTTCACGCAATAAAAAATAAAAAGAAAAAAGCCTACATTACTAAACGATGGTGGATAATCGCAAAACTTTTAAAATGGATGCCCGATTTTCTTTACAAGCAGATTGGATGAGTATTCAATCATTTAACACAATACTTAACAACTCATTTATTCATTTGAAGTAATTTGGTACCATAATTCAATACCTCAGAATCTTTTGCAATGACTGATAATTTTGAAATTCAAAAAAATACAAAAGCATTTTCTTACACTGCTATCATCTGCGGATTATTATTGGCCATTGCTTTTTTATATACCTGGCCCTTACAAATGGCGCCAATGCCGGCTATACAAGATCTAATAGAAATAAATTTAGGAAATGAACAGGATGGTATGGGAGACGTGCAACCGTTGGTAAAGGGCGATCCGGCACCTGATGTGCCTGAGCCGCAATCCATAAAATCCGCAGCAATTAAAAATGAACCTGCCAAAGATATACAGGCGGATGAAGATGATGATAAAGAAGCAGCGCCTATTACTAAAAACATAAAGACAAATAAAGAAGCAAAAGTTTTAGCCCGGGAAACAATTGCAAAACTTGTAAAAACAAAAAATACAGTTCCCGTTATAAATCCTAATCCGGCACCGCCAAAACCAAAGATTGCTTTATATAAAGGGGGCAATGGCACAGGGGGAAACGGTGCAGCGCAAGATAATGGATATAAAAATCAAGGGAACAAACCTGGCAACGGAGATAATGGAAACCCCAATGGCAAACCAGATTCTTATGGAACTTCCCCGGGAGGCAGATCAGGTGGCCCTAAAGTATTTGGTAACAGGAAAATTGTAAGAAACTATTCCTTTACAGGCGACCTTCAAAAAGCTACTATCTATGCTATCGTTAAAGTATCACCAGAAGGTATTGGTACATTTTCCAGTTTTGGAAGAAATTCCAGCACTACAGCAAGAGCTTATGCAAATGCAATTGTTGAATATCTGCGAAATGTAAAATTTGATACAGCAGATCACGAATCAACAGTTACCGTACAATTTAATTTTAATATCCAGTAAGCAGCGATTAATTTGCATGGATGACTTATCAGCAAACCCTTAACTACCTGGTAACAAAATTGCCCCTATTCAGTAAAATTGGTTCGGCGGCATACAAAAAAGATATTACCAATACAGTAATACTTTGCGAAGCTGCGGGCAATCCACAAAACAAAATTAAAACAATTCATGTGGCAGGCACTAATGGCAAGGGTTCTACCAGTCATATGTTGGCAGCTATTTTTCAACAATGCGGTTATAAAACCGGCTTATATACTTCACCGCATTTAAAAGATTTCAGGGAGAGAATAAAAGTGAATGGCAAAATGATAAAGAAAGACTTTATCGTTTCTTTTGTTGAGAAAATGAAAAGTGTTTCTGAAACAATTAATCCATCTTTTTTTGAACTTACTGTTGTAATGGCTCTACAATATTTTCAAGAAAAGAAAGTGGATATTGCCATTATTGAAACCGGCCTCGGCGGCAGGTTAGACAGTACAAATGTAATCACCCCACAATTAAGTGTAATAACAAACATTGGGTATGACCATATGAATATTTTAGGAGATACGTTAGAAAAAATAGCTTTCGAAAAAGCAGGTATCATCAAACCAAATGTACCGGTTGTGATAGGGGAATCACTTCCTCAAACTAAAAATATTTTTTTGAATAAGGCAAAAGAATGTAATGCTCATATTCTTTTTGCAGAAGATAAATTCAAGATCAAAAGTTCAACTTTAAAAAATGAAGAATTAGAAGTTAAGGTTTCTGAGGGTAATGAGGATAGTCATCAAGCGAAAGAAGCAAATTACACTCTTGACTTACATGGTATTTATCAGCAAAAAAATTTATTAACTGTACTGGCAGCAATTAAAGAAATAAATATATCTGGCTATAAATTAGACAAAAAAAATATTAGAAAAGCATTATCAAAAGTAAAAAAACTTACAGGCTTACATGGCAGGTGGGATGTTATTCAGCAAGAACCGATGATCGCTTTAGATGTTGCCCATAATGAAGATGGAATAAAGCAATTATTGCATCAGATATCCTTATTTCATTTTCAAAGTTTGCATATTGTTTTTGGGATAGTAAAGGATAAAGACGCAAATAAAATACTATCCCTTCTTCCTGAAAGTGCAACGTATTATTTTACAAAAGCCCAAATTCCAAGGGCTTTACCGGAAGATGAGCTTGCTAAAAAAGCAAAAGCCTATAATTTACATGGAGAACATTATGCTGAAGTAAATAAAGCGTTACAGGCTGCCACAAAAATTGCCGGCAAAAAAGATTTGGTAATTGTATGCGGTAGTGTATTTGTGGTTGGAGAAGTAGATGTAAAAAGGTTATGAATTTAGGTGGCAAATTTTAATTTACCCAATTTTAATAATCCGTAAAATATGCAACTTGTATGAAGGGCCTGGGGAATTTTATTATGCAAAATCATTTCTATTAATTCATCGAGAGGTATCAATTCTATTTTAATTTCTTCATTAACATCAAGTTTTTGATCACTAACTTTTTTGCCACCTGTTGCCAAATAAAGTTTAGTAAAATTATCCAGGACACCGGGATTGGCGGCCACCTCTCCCACTAGTTCAAATTTCTCGAATTCGTAACCTGTTTCTTCTCTCATTTCACGTGCAATTGCTTTTTCAGGAGCTTCATTCTTATCAGCAAAGCCACCTGGTATTTCAACCATCGTTTTCTTTACAGGATGCCGATATTGTTTCACCATTACTGCATAATTATCTTCAGTTATTCCCATGGCACAAACAGTCGGCTCCTGTTCAACAACATAATATTCAGGAATAATTTTTCCTTCAGCGGTTACACATTTATCTTTTCTTGCCCTAAAATAATATTTATCCGTAAGGTATTCAGACGATAATATTTTCCATTCCATAGAACAAATTTGTTATTCTTTTTTCCTGCATGGAGCTTTTTAATTCCAACCCATCCTCTCTCTTAAAGTGGAGATATGGGCAGCATGATGTTTTCCATGCCAGGCATAGGTTCCCAGCATATCCCATAAACTTATTTTACGTTTGTGTTCAGGATGAAAAATAGTTCGTTTAAAATCTTCTTCACTCATATTTTTCATTAACTCAACCCATCTGGTATGTAACGCATGTAATAAAGTAAGTGAAATATTTACAGGAAGATTTTTTGTATCACTCAACGCTGCCCAGGCTGCCTCATCATACGGCTTAATAGTTGGATTATCTTCAGTAAGTGCGAGCTTAAATCTTATATAAGCATTCATGTGACTATCCGCAACATGGTGTATCACTTGTTTTGATGTCCATCCACCTTCACGGTAAGGTACATCCAAATGGTGTTCATCCAAATTTAAAATGGCATGCTCTAATAAAGAAGGGCACATTTGTATCTGCTCTAAATAATGAGCTTTAATTTTTTCATCATAACCCCCTTTATCACTGAAAGTCTGATCTTCAACTTTTCCTATGGGATAGCGTAAATCAGTCGCCTCAAAACTTTTAGATAAAGAAGTTTCTTGCCACATAAACTCATCATCTGATACAGTCATGTTTATTTCTTTAATCAATGGATTGATAAATTATATGCTTCTGCAATGCAGAGCCGAATATCAAAAAGGCTTAAATTAATGTCTGTTTACAATCTCTATTAATTCTATGTCAAAAATCAAGGCTGCTCCTCCGGGAATAGAGCCACCTGCACCCCTATCGCCATATCCAAGATCGGAAGGAATAAATAATTTCCATTTGCTTCCAACAGGCATCAATTGCAATGCTTCAACCCATCCCTGTATTACACCTCCTACAGGTATTTGTAATGGTTCTCCTCTTTTATATGAATTATCAAATTCCTGCCCATTGATCAAACTGCCGGCATAATGTGCTTTTACTGTGTCAGTAGCTTTCGGTTTTTCGCCTGTGCCCGAATTTATTATTTCATATTGCAAGCCAGAAGGCAGTTCTATAACTCCCGCACGTTTTTTATTTTCGGCAAGAAATTTTTTTCCTTCTTCTTTTACTTGAGCGTTTTTGTTTTCCATATATTTTTTTAATTTATTTTGAATTGTCATAGTGCATTGTTCCGGGGTTAATAAGAAAGGTTTTTTACCAAATAGATCATCAAATGCTTTTTTAACCATCGCAGAATTTATTTCAGTTGCACCTTGTGATCTGTAATAGGAAGCGCCTTCTATACCAATAGCATAACTAAAACTATCTATAGAATTTTTAAATACAGGAGCCGTAGATTTTACAATGACATTTTTGTTGGGTGTGGTTTTTTTAACCTGGGCCTGCACCAATGCTGTTGAGGTAATACAAATAATAATAAGAATATTTTTCATTTTCATTTTTAGGTGTTTATGATTTTTGGTATTCGAACTACTGCGAATTATACAAAATAGTTTGAACCATAATTGTGCGCAAAGATAATTGGTGAATAAAAATTCGTGTGTTAAAATTTGTACTACTAATCTTCACGAAAATCTTTACCGGTAAGCTGGATAAAAACATCTTCAAGGTTTGCGGACTTTGTAACTTTGGGCCGCTCAAAGCCGGTGGCTACCAACTCATCAATTAATTTATCTGGTGTATCCAATGCTATAATTTTGCCTTCATCCATAATGGCAACCCTGTCACACAATTGCTCAGCCTCATCCATGTAATGAGTTGTTATAATAACGGTTGTGCCTTTACTTCTGATATCTTTTATCAGATCCCACAAATTCCTTCTTGCCTGCGGATCAAGGCCAGTAGTAGGCTCATCTAAAAAAATAATTTTAGGTTTATTTATTAGGGTTGTCGCAATTGAAAAGCGCTGCTTTTGCCCCCCACTTAGTTGCTTATATTTATTTTTTGCCTTGTCTTTTAAGTTCACCAGTTCCAATAACTCTGCAACATTTACTGGTTGATTGTACAAGCCGCCAAACAAATGAATTAATTCTGTAAGGTTAAGACCCGGATAAAATCCGGAAGTTTGTAATTGAACGCCTATGATCTTTTTTATTTTATCAGGCTCATTATCAAGATCAAAATCATCAACTATTACTTTACCACTTGTTTTATCACGAAGTGTTTCCATTATCTCCAGCGTTGTTGATTTACCTGCCCCATTGGGGCCTAATAACCCAAATATCTCTCCTTCCAACACATCAAAAGAAATTCCTTTAACCGCAGCAAAGTTTCCGTAATTTTTTTTGAGGTCTTTTACTGAAATGATTGTGTTATTCATGAGAACTAAAAATAATTTTCAAAAATAGGATATTATACGTTTAAGCCTCATTGTTAATGTGGAAATCTCTATATATAATTTATTTGTAACGCTTGCTATTTCACTTATCTTGTTAAAAATAAATCTCATGTTAACCAAAAGTTTATTGCCCATTTTCATTTTTATAAATTCTGTAGTTTACTCCCAACAAAATTTTCAATATTCTCCAAAACATCCTAAGGCCGGAGATGTAATAACTTTTACTTATACCCCATCAGGTGATATTGCAAATACACAAAAACCTGTTGAAGGAGTTGTATATACCTTAGGAAATTATACTTTAGGCAGAAATGATCAAACTGCTGAGGATATTGAGTTAAAACTGGTAGAAAATAAATATACAGGGACTTTTAAAACGGATACAACGCAAAATTTTGTCTGGTTCGGCTTTTCAGCAGATAAAAAATTTGATAACAACTTTGGAAATGGATATTGGATACAGTTATATGATGGCGATAAAATTAAGAAGGGAAGTAATATTAGTGCTTTGCAATTTTACCAATATGCAGGCAGATCGGTAAATGTAGATCAAGATAACAAAAGAGCTTTGCAATACTTTGACCAGGAAGTTTCTTTATATCCAGAATCAAAAAAGGAAAATCTTTATCCTTATCTCCGGATGTATACCTCACTGAATAATGAACAAGCAACTGCAGTAATATTAAAAGAAATTGAAGGCATATTAAAAAGTAGTTTAAAGGAAGAGTTGGATTATATTCTCGTTTCTAACCTCTACAGTCTTGCTAAGCTTCCTGAGCAATCTAAATTTTTCATGGCATTGTCCAAAGAAAAATTTCCAAGTGGAAGAATGGCTATTGGAGAAAAAATACAAAATTTCAACAAAGAACCAGATCTGGCAAAAAAAGAGATGATGCTGAATGAAATTTCTCAAAAAATTTCCTTAGACCCTAATTGGAAATATCTTCAAACATCGCTTAGTAATTATCAATCTCAATTTTTATATACCTATATTAATAACAAAGATTGGAGTGGTTTTAAAAAAGCATTGGAACGAATTCATTTAAGCCAGAAAATAGAATTAGCTGGTTTATATAACGATGCTGCATGGGAAATGCAAAAAACAAGTGATAATTTAAAGCTCGCTGAAGAATTTTCTGCAAGGTCACTGGCTATTGCAAAGGCGGAATGGCAAAATCCATCCGAAAAGCCTCAGTGGTCTACCCAAAAACAATGGAAAGTGGCTCGTGAAAGCAATTATGGTATGTATGAGGATACTTATGCAATGGTGCTTTATAGATTGGGCGAATACAAAAAAGCAATGCCTTATACAAAAGATGCGATAAGAATTTCAAACGGTTTAAATACTGATGAGAATAATACATATGCTCTTATTTCTGAAAAAACGCAGTCTGCAAAAAAATATATAAAGGAACTTGAGCAGTTTGTAAAAGCCGGAAAAGCTACCAGTGATATCAAAGAAATTCTAAAAAGAGGGTACCTAAAATCTCATAAGTCAGAAGAAGGATTTGATGACTACATTACTGTTCTTGAAAAAGAAACTTATTTAAATATGATTGCTAAACTACGCAATACTATGATGGATGAAGCGGTACCTTCTTTTGCTTTGTATGATCTAAATAAAAATAAAATTGATATTTCTGAACTTAAAAATAAAATAGTAGTCGTTGATTTTTGGGCCACCTGGTGTGGACCATGTAAAGCTTCCTTCCCAACAATGCAAAAAATGGTAACAAAATATAAAGACAACCTTGATGTAAAATTTGTTTTTGTAGATACGTGGGAAAAAGGTGAGGATAAACAAAAAGATGCGTCAGACTTTATTACAGCAAACAAGTACACTTTTCATGTGTTGCAGGATATAGATAACAAAGTAGTTGAACAATTTAAAGTTAATGGAATTCCCACGAAATTTATAATTGATAAAAATGGAATGATCAGGTTTAAATCTGTTGGATGGGATGGCAGTGAAAAACTTATGAATGAGCTTACTGCGATGATAGAACTGGCAAAGGATCCAAAGAAAACATTTTAATATTACGAATCCTTATTTAAAAATCCTTCCAGCTCCTCCATCATATTTTTACTACCCACAAAAAAAGGTGTTCGCTGGTGAAGCTCTGTTGGCTGAATATCTAAAATTCTTTCTTTACCGTTAGTAGCTTTACCCCCGGCAACTTCTACAATAAAAGCAAAAGGATTGCATTCGTATAACAAACGCAATTTACCATTGGGCTTGTCACTGGTGCCGGGATACATAAATATTCCGCCTTTAATTAAATTTCTATGAACATCAGACACCATACTACCGATATAGCGTTGTGTGTATGGTCCGCCATTCGTTTCATTTTTATGTTGACAAAGATCAATATATTTTTTTACACTGTTTTCATACCTGAAAAAATGACCATGATTAACCGAATATATTTTACCGATTTCAGGGCATTTAATATTTGGATGGCTAAGCGAATATTCACCAATTGAAGGGTCAAGGGTAAATCCATTTACACCTCTTCTGGTAGCAAATACAAATATTGTTGAAGATCCATAGATCACATAACCTGCAGCCACCTGCCGGTTACCCGCCTGTAAAAAATCCTGTAATTCTACTGGCTTCCCTTTTTCTGTAATGCGGCGGTAAATACTAAAAATAGTCCCGATGGAAACATTTACGTCAATGTTGGTACTGCCATCCAACGGGTCAAACATGCAGATGTATTTCGAATTATTACTTACCGGATCATCAAAAGCCACCATCTCATCTAACTCTTCACTTGCAATACCGGCGCAACTTATACCATGCCTTAGCACGCCCACAAACTGATTGTTAGCGAATTCGTCCAGCTTTTTTACTTCTTCTCCTTGTACATTTACACTTCCGGTATCACCCAAAATATCAACCAGCCCTGCTTTATTAACTTCTACATTCACTCTTTTTGCAGCCAGTCCAATATCTCTTAATAGCCCTGATAACTCACCAGTAGCTTTTGGAAAATCACGTAGTTGCTGGATGGTGAATTCATCTAACGTAAGTATTTTTCTATCAACAACCATTGCGTATGAATTTAAAAAAAGAAGACAAATGTAAGAGCAATTCTGCAAAATAGAATTTTAGGATTTACACAAGAGATAAGTTTGATATTTACATTGTTTATCGATTTTAAATATTAATTAATGAAGGTTTTTAAGTTTGGCGGAGCCAGTATCTCTATTGCTGATAGAATAAGAAATTTACTTCTAATTTTTAAATTGTATCCGGATGAAAAAATATTGGTAGTTATATCTGCCATGGGCAAAACAACAAATGCGCTGGAAAAAGTTGCTGATACTTTTTATCAAGGTGATAAAGAACAAGCATTAGAATCATTTGGAGAAATAAAACTGGAACATATAAGCCTCGCAAACCAATTATTTGCTCAACAAACAAACTCCAATCGCACCAATTCAAATGATTTATTAACGGATTTCTTCACCGAAGTAGAATGGCTGCTCTATGATAAACCTGTAAGAAATTACGATTATTATTATGACCAGATCATTTGTGCAGGCGAGCTTTTATCGAGTTTGATAGTAAGCACCTTTTTAAATAAAGAAAATATGCGAAACACCTGGGTAGATGTAAGAGACATTTTAAGAACTGATGATAATTTCAGAGATGCTAATGTGGATATTGATTTTACCCAGTCTAAAATTAATGAGGTTATTATGCCTCTCTTTAATGATACAAATATCGTAGTAACCCAAGGATTTATTGGAAGCACAGATGAAAACGAAAGCACCACATTAGGGCGTGAGGGAAGTGATTACACTGCATCCTTATTTGCCAATATGATGAATGCAGAAAGCCTTACCATTTGGAAAGATGTAAAAGGGGTAATGAATGCAGACCCGAAAGAATTTACTGAGGTTGAATTTATCAGCACACTCAGTTATGATGAAGTGATTGAAATGGCTTATTACGGCGCACAAATTATTCATCCAAAAACGATTAAGCCATTACAAAATAAAAATATCCCCTTACATGTACGCAGCTTTTTAGATCCCAATCGAGCGGGAACTTTGATCACTAATAAGCCTGTGCACAAGCTGCCCCCTATTTTTGTACTTAAGCAAAACCAGGTTTTAATAAATTTAAGTTCTAAAGATTTTTCCTTTGTGGGAGAAAAGCCAATGATACGGTTATATGAAATTTTTGCTGAGCTTAAAATAAAACCAAACCTTACACAAATTGCTGCCATAAGCATACTAATATGTATGGATGATCTACACGATAAAATTGAAAAACTCGCATTTAAAGCAACAGATATATTTAATGTGCAAATGGAAAAAAATCTTACTTTATTGACCATCCGCCATTATAATACAGCGATTATAGAGACCCTTACAAAAATGAAATATATCGTGCTGGTGCAGAAAACAACTGATACCGTCCAGATGCTTATGAAAAATGATGATGGCAAAAAAAGCTAATTAAAAAGGTATTGTCCATTCTTTTTTACCATTACAACAGGGATCTGTTTTTTTTCCTCAAACTTATCAAATGCCTCCCTCAGCTGCAAAGCAAATTGATGTATGGCATAATTCTTTTTAGAGGTAGTATTTAAGTACTCGAGGGATTTTTTTACATTATATTTTACAGGGAACACATGTACCGGAATAAAATCCTGCCCGTTAGCTTTGGCATAGCTTGTAATAATATATAATTCTTCAATTTGAGCATCGGTTACCGGTATACATCCAACTGAAACGCAGCTGCCATGAATATAAATTTCGCCGCCTGGCCTCAATGAATCACTTAAAATTCTGTCTGATGCATTGGGATAATTTAATCCCAGGGACAAATGATATAAGCTATTGGGATTAAATTCATTAATATAATAAAATCCTTCCGGCACCTGGTAATCACCCTGCAATCGTTTGGGCCCCATAGTACCGCTTTGCATGCATACCTTGTAAGATTTAAAAAGTTTGTACTGATCTTTAAAATCATTTTTTACCCATACTTCTAATAATGCATCATATTTAAAAGAACGGATGTAGACATACTTTACCGGCCACTGCAATCCCATTTTTGCAAACTCTTTTTTTATAGTATCCTCTTTTTTATTAAAAATATCGGCTGTTTTAAATGATGCTTTTCTATAATCATTAGCTGAAGTTTGTGAGTAAGAAATATAAATTGTAAAATATAGAAATATTATGAGCAGAAGAGTTTTCTGAGATTGGTTCTTCATTTATGCCTGAGTTTAAAAAATAGTAACGTAAAAATATAGATTTTATTGAAGCTCCTGTATTGGTAATACTGGTTTTAACAAGTTGCCTGTAATAAGTTATCGAATTATAAATTTCCTCTCTGCGCCTGTTCCCTTTCTATAGCTTCAAACAATGCTTTAAAGTTTCCTTTACCAAAACTCTTTGCACCTTTGCGTTGAATGATCTCAAAAAACAATGTAGGCCTATCTTGTATGGGCTTACTAAATATTTGTAACAGGTAACCTTCATCATCCCTGTCAATTAAAATTCCCAATTCGCTTAAAGGTTTTAGGTCTTCATCAATATGCCCCACCCTATCTAAAACTTCGGCATAATAACTAGGGGGAATTTTTAAAAATTCTACACCCCGGCTTTGTAAATCTCTAACCGTTTCAATAATATTATTAGTGGAAATGGCAACATGTTGAACTCCTTCGCCATTATAAAATTCAAGGTATTCCTCTACCTGGCTTTTTTTCTTTCCTTCGGCAGGTTCATTTATGGGGAATTTTACAAAGCCATTTCCATTGCTCATCACTTTACTCATCAAAGCTGAGTATTCTGTGGAAATATCTTTATCATCAAAGGTTAGAATGTTCTTAAAACCCATCACCTCTTCATAAAATTTTACCCATGGGTTCATTTGGTTCCATCCAACATTACCTACACAATGATCTACATATAAAAGGCCTGTATCAGCAGGGTTATAATTTGATTGCCATTTACGATAACCAGGCATAAAAACACCTCTATAATTATTCCTTTCTATAAATACATGAACTGTTTCGCCATAAATATGAATACCGCTCATTACTATTTCTCCTGATTCATCTTTTAATAAAATAGGATCAATGTAACTTTTTGCCCCACGCTTTTTAGTCTCTTCCCAAGCTCTTTTTGCGTCATCTACTTTTAATGCAATTACTTTCACTCCATCACCATGCTTATAAATATGATCTGCAATTTCGTTATTTGCCCGTACAGGTGTGGTCAACACAAAAGTTAATTTATTTTGCCTTATAACATAGCTGGACTTGTCTTTTACACCTGTCTCTGGACCGGCATAGGCCAAAGATTGAAACCCAAATGCTGTTTTATAATAATGGGCTGCCTGTTTTGCATTACCCACATAAAATTCTACATAATCTGTACCAAGAAGTGGTAGAAAATCTGTTACATTTTCTCTAGCAATATCCGGTTGTAGGGGGAGTGTTTCCATACTAATTATTGTGATAACAAAGATAGTAAGTAAGCTGATTATAAGGTTAGCTTTATCTTGCAGTAAAAAAATGCCATGATGAAGATAGGAATTTTAGGTGGCGGCCAATTAGGAAGGATGTTATTACAAGCCGCTGCAAATTACCCCACAGAAACTTTTGTATTGGAAAATGATATTGAATGCCCGGCGGCACATTTGTGTCATCATTTTATAAAGGGAGATATTAAAAACTTTGATGACGTGTATAATTTCGGGAAGGAATTGGATGCTATAACAATTGAAATAGAATCAGTAAATGAAGAAGCACTACAAAAATTAGAAGATGAAGGCGTAAAAGTATATCCCAGTGCTTCTGCACTTAAAATAATAAAAAATAAAATCCTTCAGAAACAATTTTATAAAAAGAATGAGATACCCACTGCTGATTTTGCAATTACTAAAAATGTAAATGACATTCCATCCTATCCCGGCCTTTTTCCTGCCATACATAAAATTGCTATGGGAGGCTATGATGGGCGGGGGATTACCTCAATAAAAAATAAAGAAGATTTTTTTAAGGGTTTTGATGAGCCTGCAGTTCTCGAAAAAAAAATTGATATCAGCAAAGAGATTTCAATAACCGTGGCGTCTAATGGAAGTGAAATTGTAATATACCCTCCCGTAGAAATGGTTTTTAATTCATTGCTAAACTTATTGGATTACCAATTAAGTCCGGCAGAATTGCCTGAAAATGATTTATGGAGTTTGGAGGCCATAGCGATTAAAGTTGTAAAAAATTTAAATAGTGCAGGAATATTTGCTGTAGAAATGTTCATAGATAAAGAAAATAATGTTTGGGTGAATGAAACGGCGCCAAGGGTACATAATAGTGGCCATCATACTATAGAAGCAAATTATTCGTCACAATTTGATATGCTCTGGAGGATAATGTTGGGATATCCCCTTGGAAATCCAAATCATATAATGCCTGCAGGGATTGTAAATATTTTAGGAGATGAAGGTTTTAAAGGAGAAGCCATTTATGAGGGCTTACATGAAGTTTTACAATTGGAGAATGTTTTTGTACATATTTATGGTAAAAAAGAAACCAAACCCGGGAGAAAAATGGGCCATGTAACAATGCTTGGTAATGAGCGTCAGCAACTGATAAATACCGCTCATAAAATAAAGCAAATCCTTAAAGTTAAAGGCACTTAAAAAACTTTAAATTGCATGCTATTTATAATTATGAGCAACTTTAAAAATCTGCTCGATATTTTTCTATAAATACTCTTAATGAAACTGATTTTTTGGAAACTCATCTTTAGCACTTTTATGTTAGCATTGATAACTACCGGCCTATTATCATGCAAAAGCAAATCAGAAGAAAAAAAAACTGTTCAGACAAATCAGAAGGGGGGTCGTCAACAGCCGCCTCAAAAAATTGATGTTATAATAGCAACTCCACAAAAAATAACAGAAAGCCTTGCTGTACCAGGAACGTTGATAGCATCTGAAACAACAGAGATACACCCTGAAGTTTCAGGAAGGCTTACAATGTTAAATGTGAGGGAAGGAGCTTATGTAGGCAAAGGTTCGGTACTTGCTAAGTTATACGATGCTGACCTGCAGGCGCAATTAAAAAAATTACAGGCACAGCTAAACATTGGAAATCAAACAGCCAGCCGCCTTTCTCAATTACTGAAGATACAAGGTATCAGTCGACAGGATTATGATATGGCAGTGCTTAATTCAAATAACATACGTGCAGATATTGAAATTATAAGAACAAATATTGCCAGAACAGTTGTGCGTGCGCCCTTCTCCGGAAAACTTGGTTTAAAAGAAATTAGTGTAGGTGCATACGTTACTCCTCAAACCATAATTACGGTTATAAGAAAGACCAGTGATCTTAGATTGGATTTTACCATTCCGGAAAAATATATAAGTGAAGCAAAACCCGGAACTACCGTGTTTTTCAAAGTGGCGGGATCTGAAGTAAGAAATGCTGCAAAAATTATGGCTACCGAATCAGGCATTACTGAAAATTCACGTAGTCTTAATATCAGATCAAGAGTAATAGGAAATGACCCCTTGCTAATACCCGGTGCATTCGCAAACGTAATGCTTGATTTTGCCCCAAATTATACTGCACTCATGGTGCCTACACAAGCAATTATACCGCAGGCGAGAGGAAAAAAACTTGTTGTTTATAAAAATGGTAAAGCCACTTTTACCGATGTAACAACAGGTGTAAGGGATTCTTCTAACATTCAGATACTATCAGGCATTAATCCAGGAGATACAATTGTAACCACGGGATTAATGAGCGTAAAACCGGATGCAAAACTGGTGATAAAAAATATTGTAAAGTCTGTTCAATCAGTTGAGGGGTTTAAGAAATGATTTTTTTATAGAGATGTAAATTATTTCGGAATGCTTTCAAAAATGAAAAATAATTAAATAAAAAGTACAGAGAAATTTGACCTTTCACCATTATGAACATCTCAGAATTAAGTTTACGAAGACCGGTTTTAGCCATTGTGCTTAACCTTACAATTGTTTTATTTGGAGCTATCGGTTTTAAATATTTGGGCGTGAGGGATTACCCTGCTATTGATCCACCAAATATAAATGTTCGAACTTCCTATGGTGGTGCTAATCCTGATATTATTGAAACACAAATAACAGAACCACTTGAAAAAGCGATCAATGGTATTGCAGGTATAAAAAATATAACGTCTTCCAGCAATGCAGGTTCCAGTAATATAAATGTAGAATTTGATCTGAGTATAGACTTGGAAGCTGCCGCAAATGACGTAAGAGATAAAGTATCGCAAGCAACCCGTTCGTTACCTGATGATCTTGAAGCGCCGCCTGTTGTTTCGAAAGCTGATGCAAGCTCTGACGCTATTATTTCAATGACGGTGCAAAGCAATACCCGCAATCAACTACAAGTAACAGAATGGGCTAACAATGTTTTGTTGGAGAGATTGCAAACTATACCCGGGGTTAGTGGTATACAGATATGGGGTGAAAAGCGCTATGCAATGCGTATTTGGTTTAAGCCTGAAAAACTCACCTCTTACTCTTTAACTCCTTCAGATGTACAAACTGCTTTATTGCGTGAAAATGTTGAATTGCCTGCCGGAAAAATATCTGGTGATGCCACAGAGCTTTCAGTAAGAACCTTTGGAAGATTAAATACAGAAGATGAATTTAATAATCTTACCATTAAAAATGTAGAGGGTGCTAATGTACGCCTTAGCGATATTGGTGAGGCGGTACTTGGGCCGGAAAATGTAGAATCTCAGTTAAGAGAAAGTGGCATCCCAATGATTGCGCTTGCGATAATTCCACAACCGGGATCAAATTATGTTTCTATATCGAATGAGTTCTATAAACGATTTGAGGAAATTAAAAAAGAAATGCCTGAGGATGTAAAACTTAATATTGCGTTGGATCAAACAAGGTTTATAAAAAGCTCGATATTTGAAGTAAAGGAAACATTATTGATCTCTCTCGGCTTAGTTATACTTATTATATTTCTATTTTTCAGGGATTGGATAATTGCTATTCGTCCGCTAATAGATATTCCCGTATCTCTTATTGGTGCATTTTTTATTATGTATATCTGTGGCTTTACCGTTAATGTATTAACGCTATTGGCCATTGTTTTAGCAACAGGGCTAGTGGTAGATGACGGTATTGTGGTAACTGAAAACATTTATAAAAAGATGGAAGCCGGGATGGGTAAGTGGCAGGCGGCAAAAGAAGGTTCAAAAGAAATTTACTTTGCTGTTATTGCAACATCTATCACACTTGCTTTTGTATTTCTTCCCATTGTATTTCTGGAAGGTTTTGTGGGTAGGCTCTTTCGGGAATTTGGAATTGTGGTAGCAGGGGCTGTTTTAATTTCAGCTTTTGTATCACTAACCTTAACGCCTGTATTAAATGTAAAGCTTACCAGGAAAGATGTTCATAAACATTCAAAGTTTTACAACAAAACAGAACCCTTTTTTCGTGGAATGGAAAATGGTTATAAAAATTTATTGACAAGGTTTATGAAAGTTAGATGGATGGCATTTATTATTGTTGCTGCCTGCGGAATTATAATATATTTTATTGGGAAAGACATACCTTCTGAACTGGCACCTATGGAAGACAGAAGCCAGTTTCGTTTACAACTTGCAGCACCCGAAGGAACTGCTTACGATTATATGGATAATTATGTTGATAAGGTAAGCAATTTCATGCTTGATTCTGTTCCCGAAAAAAAGACCGTATTATCGATAACGGCACCTGGTTTTATAAATGGGGCAACCAATTCAGGGATGGTTCGGGTTACCTTAGTAGATCCAAAAGATCGTGACCGTTCTCAAAAGCAAATTGTGGAAATGGTAAATCGAAATCTTTCAAAATATAATGAAGGAAGGGCATTTGCTATTGAAGAGCAAACCATTTCAGTGAATCGACGTGGCGGGCAGCCCGTTCAATTTGTTATACAGAACAATGATTTTAATAAATTAACTGCCGTACTTCCTAAATTTTTAGAAGAAGCAAATAAAAATTCTGTTTTTCAGGGTGTTGATGCTGATTTAAAATTCAATAAGCCTGAGCTGCGCATTAATGTGGATCGGTTAAAAGCAAGTGAATTGGGTGTTAGCGTTCAGGAGGTCTCGCAAACGTTGCAACTGGCGCTCAGTAACCGCCGCCTTGGCTATTTTACAAAATTAGGAAAACAATACCAGGTAATGGGACAGGTGGATCGTAATAGCCGCGATGATCCAAATGATCTAAAAGGATTATACGTACGTAATTCCACTGGCCAAATGATTAGCCTTGATAACCTCGTAAGTTTTGAAGAGGCTACCAGCCCTGCTACTATTTATCACTATAATCGGTATAAAGCAGCAACCATTTCTTCAGGGCTTGCACCGGGCAAAACCATAGGAGATGGTATTGCGGCGATGGAACAAATCGGAAAAAAAGTATTGGATCCAACTTTTGCAACCGCTCTTTCCGGCAGCAGTCGAGATTACAAAGAGAGTTCGAGCAATACATCATTTGCATTATTTCTGGCATTAGGGCTTATATTTTTAGTGCTTGCTGCTCAATTTGAAAGCTTCATTGATCCTTTCATAATCATGATAACAGTACCCCTTGCAATTGCAGGAGCATTATTATCTCTCTGGATATTTGATCATACGCTTAATATATTCTCACAAATAGGAATAATTATGCTGATAGGTTTGGTAACAAAAAATGGAATACTAATAGTAGAATTCGCAAACCAGAATCGGATAAAGGGCATGGCTAAGGCAGAGGCGGCTATATATGCCGCCAGTCAGCGTTTACGCCCAATTCTCATGACAAGTCTGGCAATGAGTTTAGGAGCATTACCGATAGCACTATCATTGGGTGCCGCTGCCACCAGCCGCGTGCCATTGGGGATTGTAATTGTAAGTGGAATTATGTTTTCACTTGTTCTTACATTATTTGTAATACCCGCAATGTATTCTTATATATCATCCAGTAAAAAAAGAAGTGAATTAGACGAACTTGAGGTAACACCACATCATGTATTAAATTAAAAGCGCCATCTGTCTCAGCTGGCAGAAAGAAAATGGAGATGGAAGCAAGAATTTAAAATTAAAAGAAATTATGAAATGCAAATGCTGAGAGAAATAAAATTTAATTATACCAATGTCGGTTTCACGTTTAACTTATCTCAACCTGCCCGTATGCTGCGGGGTCTTATGCTTATATTATGCATCCTATGCAGCGGAATTAATATCTATGCACAAGAATTATTAACGCCGGAGGAAGCTATTGCTACTGCCCTAAAGAATAATTATGAAATAAAACTTTCAAGAAATGATTCTATAATTTCTGCAATAGATTACTCTTTTGTTAACGCTGCATTTTTACCAAAACTTAATGCCAATGGCGGATTGATCTTTAATAATAATAATCAGAAACAAAAATTTGCTGATGGCACTGATCGTAAAGCAAATGGTATAAAATCAAATAATGTTAATGCACAGGTTGCATTAAATTGGGTTTTATTTGATGGTTTTAAAATGTTTGCAACACGTGATAAGCTTAGAACATTTTTATCGCTGGGAGATCTGATTATAAAAAATCAGATTATTGATATAGTTGCTGACGTAATAAAAACTTATTACAATATTGTTCGGCAAAAGCAACAATTAAAAGCTGTGTTGGAACAGATGGGGCTAAATAGAGAGCGCTTAAAATTGGCAGAGATAAAATTAGAAGTTGGCTTAGGTATAAAGCCAGATGTATTGCAGGCCAAGTTAGATTTAAATGCACAAATTTCTACGCAACTAAAACAGGAAACAGTAATCACTCAATTGAAAGGTGACCTTAACAGGCTAATGGCCGTAAATAAAGGTATTGATTACGAAGTACTGGACTCTATTCCGATTGACACAACACTTACCCTAAGTGCAATAAAAACAAATATTGCTGATTCCAGCCCCGCTTTACTTCTTACCCGAAAAAATATTGATATTGCAAATATAACTTTAAGGGAAAGACGTGCAGAAAGATTACCAACTGTTTCATTTAATTCGGCTTATAATTTCAGTAAGACAAATAATAATACAGTAATAAATCCCTTCAGCCCATTAAATAATTTAAATAAAGGATTTAATTATGGACTTACAGCCAATATCCCAATATTTAATAATTATATATCCAAAAGAAATATAAGGCAGGCACAGGCAGATATTGATTTTAGAAGATTGAGTTTTGAAAATCAAATATCACTTTTGAATAGTAATGTTGAAAATACTTTCAGAACTTACGAGCTGCAAAAAAAACAACTATCATTGGAAGATGCAAATATTGTTCTTGCAAAAGAAAATGTTTTTATTGCTTATGAAAGGTATAAGGTGGGAGTAACCACTTTTTTAGAATTAAGGGAAGCACAAAAAAGCCTGGAAGATGCTTACAACAGGCTGATAGCTGCAAGATATGATACCAAAGTTGCGGAGACTGAATTACTCAGATTGAAAGGAGATTTAGTAAGAAAGCAATAGAGTTTATTGTTTACTGTTTGTAGTTATCTTTAAAGTTCGTGGCATCGGGGGTTAGATAACAAATATTTTTCTAATAAAAACATATATTGAGTTATACGCTCTTGCAGATGGGTTAACTAAATGATAACATCTTTTATATTTTATTTAAACAAAACTGCAATAAAATGTAAGAAATTTAAAAACTGTTAAGATGTCCAAACTACAAACTACAAACTACAAACTACAAACTTGTTCTGTAGGCATTATAATGGGCAGCGATAGCGATCTGAAAGTAATGGAGGATGCAGCAAAGATTTTAAAAAAATTTGAAATTGAATTTGAATTAACAATTATATCGGCACATCGTACACCATTGCGTATGGTGGAATATGCCACCACTGCAAAACAAAGAGGATTAAAAGTAATAATTGCTGGAGCAGGTGGCGCAGCTCATTTGCCGGGAATGGTTGCTTCTCTTACGATATTACCTGTTATTGGCGTTCCTATCAAATCTTCTAATTCAATTGAGGGCTGGGATTCTATTCTATCTATTCTTCAAATGCCAAACGGTGTTCCGGTTGCCACTGTTGCGCTTGATGGCGCAAAGAATGCAGCCATACTGGCCGTGGAAATTTTAGCCATATCGGATGAAAAGCTTTCTGAAAAACTTTTACAATTTAAGAATACCATGCAGGAAGAAGTTATGGAAAAAGTAAAAAAATTAAAAGTCGATTGGCCGGATGGTTAGATCACTACGACATAAATACATTATATCTCTTCTTTAATTATACAAAATTCTTGTTCCAAACTTACTGGATTATCATAAATAGTTTTGATAAATCCCTTACCCCACTTAGCATAAAAGGGTATAAAATTTTCAACCCGTTCCTGTAACTGATCATCAGGAAATAAATTGGTTCTTATCTTTTTTAACTGCCTTATCTGAGCTCCAAATTTTAATTTTTCAGCCCGCAGAAGCTTAATTTCTAATTTATCCAAAGTTTTTAAAAGCTTTGCCTGTTGTGCATCCACATGACGTACAAGTGTGCTGTCAATTTCTTGAACAGCCCCTTTCATGCCTTCATAAACGGATGTAATACTTTCCTTTTCTTTTGCCAAACTTAATTGATGAGATGTATTTGTTGCAACAAAGTTTTTTACCAATTCATTTTCAGGCTGCCAAATATCGAGGGAAGTGAATGATAATTTTTGAAGAAGTGCATCTATTTTTTTATTAATAAATAAAAAAGAATTTCTCAAAATCAAAACCGGATAGGGAATAGAATAGTGCTGAAACATGTCTTTTAATTCAAGCCAGTATGCAAGTTCTCCTCCCCCACCAATAAATACTGCATTTGGTAAAATAGCTTCCTGGTACAAAGCTCTCAATATAACATTTGGGCTAAATCTTTCCGGATGCTCCTTTAACTCGATCATCAATTCCTCTTTAGTAAACTGTATGTCGGTATCCTTAATTTTAAAAATATTTTTTTGTTGCACAATCCTGTTCCTGATAGAATCTTTTAAATAAAAAAGATTTATTTCCCTGGGGTGAGCTTGTACCTTATAATCTTTTGCAAGTTTGTCGGAAGTTGTTTTAACAATTTCAGATGGTGTATTATTAAACAAATCATCCAAAAAAACAGGGGCCATTTCTTTTTTAAAATTGTAATTATCGGGCAGAAGTACAATTAATCCATGATCTGAAAATAATTTATTTACTAAAAGGAAACATGCATTCTGTATCGTTTGCCCCTTAGCATAACATTCCTCAACCAGTTCAATTATTTCTTTTCCAAATGGTTCTCCAGCAAGTTGGCCTTTTATTTTTTTAAGAATTTTCAATAACTCATCGTCAACCAACATTCTCCCCACTGCACCGGTTTGGTTGGTTTGCCACTCATATTTTTCTCCATTGATTGATACTTCTCCCAGTTCTTTTATATCCGCATCTTCACTGCCAATATAAAATACAGGAACAAATTTGTTTTCTGGTATATCACGATTAAGGGTATCAGCTAATTTTATTACATGAATTATCTTATAAATAAAATAAAGGTGGCCGGTAAAAATATTAGGCTGATGCGCTGTGCAAATAGTGAAAGTATTTTCATCATTTAATGCTGCTATATTCTGTTTTACTTTATGAGAAGCATCAACATTGAGATATTGTTGTTCTAATTGGCCAACTAATAATTTCCTGTTCGTCTTAAATTTTTTTCTTGATGCGACCGCATCTTTTATACCCTGCAAATTGCATGGATGCTGATAAAAGTTTTTCAGTGGAGTGTTTTGCGATAGATAATCAGTTACTATTTTAGAAAAGTAACCTGTTTGTTTATAAGAAATATAGGAAGCTGAAAAAGAGTCGGGCAATGTATTTTAGTTTATCACTTTAATTTGTCACACAACAGGCAAAGATAATAAGTTGCAAAAAGTATATCTATGATTTTTTTAATTCAATTTATCCAACAAATTCTCTTTCTCAAAGGCAACCTCACCTTCCAAATCATAATCGTAAGCATTAGTGATTTTTACATTTACAAAATCACCTATTATTAATTTTTTATTACTATTTATGATCACCTCATTATCTACTTCCACACTATCAAATTCTGTACGACCAATATATTTGCCAGCTTCTTTTTTATCAACAATAACCTTAAATATTTTACCAATTTTTCCCATATTCTTTTGATAAGATATTTCTGCCTGAACTTCCATTATCTCATCTGCCCTTCTTTGTTTTTCTTCATCAGTGACATCATCGGGCAAATTAAATGCAGTTGTACCTTCTTCATGAGAATAAGAAAAAATGCCAACCCTATCGAACTGCATTTTTACAAGAAAAGACTTTAATTCTTCTACATCATCATCCGTTTCACCTGGGAAGCCAGTAATTAGCGTAGTGCGTAAACAAATGTCGGGGATTTTACTTTTTATGCAACCAATAATATCTTCCATTTCTTCCCTTGTTATCATACGCTTCATTGCTCTAAGCATGGTGTTGCTCGCATGTTGCAGAGGCATATCCAGGTAATTGCAAATATTTTCCCTATCTCTCATTACATCAATTATTTCCATCGGAAATTTTGATGGATAGGCATAATGTAATCTTATCCAATTCAGGCCGGGTATATCTGCTAAAGCATGTAATAATTTCGGAAGCTCTCTTTTTTTATAAATGTCTAACCCATAATACGTAAGTTCCTGTGCTATTACCATAATTTCTTTAACTCCATTCTGCACTAGTTTTTTTGCCTCATCAACTAAAGATTCAATTGTTCGGCTAACATGTTGCCCCCGCATTAAAGGGATTGCACAAAAAGAACAAGTTCTGTTACAACCTTCACTTATTTTTAGATAGGCATAATGATTTGGAGTACTCAATAATCTTTCTCCCACTAATTCAGACCTGTAATCAACATCAAATTTTTTAAGCAGAAAAGGTAATTCCATTGTACCAAAGTAGGCGTCTACATCGGGTATCTCTTCTTCAAGATTATTTTTATAGCGTTCACTTAAACAACCCGTGACATAAACTTTATCTAATTTACCACGGCGCTTTAATTCAACCTGCTGCAAAATAGTATTCACGCTTTCTTCCTTTGCCTTATCAATAAAACCGCAAGTGTTTACTATTACAATATTGTGATCCCTCTTTTTGTTTTCATGAACAACAGCATAGTCGTTAGCGGATAATTGTCCGCTAAGCACTTCGCTATCCACCAGGTTTTTACTACAACCGAGCGTAATTATGTTGACCTTATCTTTCCGTAAACTTTTTGTTTTCATTATAATGAAGCAAAGGTAACTAAAAGCTCCCAGCCACTGTTTTCAAAAGGGTGAACCAGATATTTAATAATAGATAGATTAAAATGTAAAACCTTTCTCGCCTTGCCTTTGAAAAGGGTTTTCGCATGTCTTACAATATTATTTAGTCTTTGTATAGGTTTTTTGTGTGATGACTATTTATTCGGATGGGCATCAAACAAGGTATCTACAAATTCTTTTTTATCAAATACCAAAAGATCTGTTGCCTTTTCCCCAACTCCAATAAACTTAACCGGTATTTTAAATTGATCAGCGATAGCCAATACAACTCCCCCTTTTGCCGTTCCATCTAATTTGGTTATCGCCAGCGCGGTAACTTCTGTTGCTGCAGTAAAATGTTTGGCCTGCTCCAACGCATTTTGACCGGTACTGCCATCTAAAACCAAAAGCACTTCATGTGGTGCATTCGATTGCACTTTACTTATAGATCTTTTTATTTTGCTAAGTTCATCCATCAAATGTGCTTTATTGTGAAGGCGGCCTGCAGTATCAATTAAAATAACATCAACATTTTTAGCAATGCCGCTTTGTACCGCATCAAAAGCAACAGCGCTGGGATCGGCTCCCATTCCATGCTTTACAATAGGAACATTTGTTCTTTCACTCCAAATTGTTAACTGCTCAACGGCTGCAGCCCTGAAAGTATCGGCAGCACCTAATAAAACTGACTTCCCTGCCTGGGAAAAATTATGTGCCAGCTTACCTATTGTTGTTGTTTTGCCAACACCATTTACGCCAACTACTAAAATGATATGCGGTTTGTGACCTGATGGAAGTTGGTAATTTTCGTAAGAAGAATCGTTAGGTGAATCAACTAAAAGGGATTGGACTTCTTCTTTTAAAATAGAATTTAATTCCGTTGTGTTTATATATTTATCCCGGGCAACCCGGGCTTCTATCTTATCAATTATTTTTACAGTGGTATCAACACCCACATCAGCACTAACCAATGCATCCTCTAAATTATCCAGTACTTCTTCATCAACCGTACTTTTACCTGCAATTGCTTTAGTGATCTTATCAAAAAAGCCGGTCTTGGTTTTTTGAAGACCTTCATCTAACGTTTCCTTTTGTTGTTTTTTTCCTAATAGCTTATCAAATATTCCCATGGCCTTTACTCCGCAATATTTGTTTTGGGAAAGG
>MWWF01000008.1_pt1 | contig 28970 bp, 33 predicted proteins | sample 1047351 | NCBI WGS metagenome assembly MWWF01 (sample SAMN06349970, study PRJNA376086) | soil metagenome | isolation source: MGM-3 sample Antarctic (ecotone) soil | place: Antarctica
ATGGTGCCGTATTCTCAATCTGGGACCGTTTGTTGGGCACTTATAAACAGCTGCCTCCTTCGCAAATCCGATATGGGCTTGACCGCTACTATCCGAATGAGGAGGATGAAAATTTTGGAATGCTTTTACGAAAGCCGTTTGAGAAAATGAACTAGTGAATAGTGAGTAGTGAATGGTCAATTAAAAATTTTCAATTAAACTTACTATCCTTAGAAAATAAATGCTTAACGAAAAGATTTATTCACTATTGGCCATTCACCATTCACCATCCTACATTTGCTTCTATGAAAAGCATCGCTCTCATTCCGGCCCGTTACGCAGCTACCCGGTTTCCTGGGAAATTAATGGCCGCGCTAAAAGGCAAATCAGTCATTCGGCATACCTACGATGCTACCGATGCTACAGGGCTTTTTACACAAGTGATTGTAGTTACAGATAGCGATGTTATTTACAAGGAGATTGTTTCCAATGGTGGGAAAGCGGTAATGAGCTCAGGCAATCATGAAAGTGGCACCGACCGCATTGACGAAGCAGCCAAAGATTTAGAGGCGGATGTTTTTTTAAATGTGCAGGGCGACGAGCCGTTGGTAAAAAGAGAACCGTTAGAAAAAATTTTGCAACAATTCAATGATAGTGATGTACATGCAGCCTCGTTAATGCAGGTATTAAAAGATGAAGCCTTAATTGCCGATCCGAATTATGTAAAAGTTTGTGTAGATAAAAAGATGAATGCCATTTTTTTCAGCCGCAGTGTTATTCCTTATCCTAGAAACAAAACAAATCCAATTGTTTACTATGAACATATTGGCGTGTATGCTTTTCGTAAAAAAGCATTGATAGACTTTACTGCCTGGCCGGTATCGCCATTGGAAGATGCGGAGAAGATAGAATGCCTTCGTTATTTGGAACATGGTGTTTCAATCAGGATGGTAGTAACGGATTATATGGGTGTAGAAATTGATACACCTGAAGATTTGGACAGAGCAGAAAAGCTGTTGTAATTTTTAGAATTTTGTTACCCATGAACCTAATTTTTTATGCGTATTAATTTGCAGTACATTCATTTCTAAATAAACTTACATGGCTACTAAAGAAAATTTTCAACAAAGTATAAAAGCCGGTTACACCTTCAAAGGAGATTCAATAAAAATTGGAAGAGCTGTTTTTAATGGCGAAGTGATGGAAGGTGCTGATGTATTTCTGCCTTTAAAAACCATGAACCGGCACGGATTAATTGCCGGCGCTACGGGTACAGGTAAAACCAAAACATTGCAAAGTATCAGTGAAGGTTTAAGCGAAGCCAGCGTGCCTGTTTTATTGCTTGATATTAAAGGCGACCTGAGTGGCATTGCTGCCCCTGGAACTATCAATGATAAAATTGCTGAACGCTGTAAATTATTGGGCATTGAATACAAGCCACAGACTTACCCGGTAGAGTTATTAACCCTCAGCAAAGACAAGCCTGGCCTTCGCTTGCGTGCAACCGTAAGTGAGTTTGGACCAGTGCTACTTTCAAAAATCTTAGCCTTAAATGATACGCAGGGCGGAGTAGTTGCCATGATTTTTAAATACTGCGATGATAATAAACTACCGCTGCTGGATCTAAAAGACTTTATTAAAATACTGCAGTATGTAAGCGATGAAGGAAAAGTTGAAATTGAAAAAGCGTATGGTAAAATCTCTACTACTTCTACCGGTACTATTTTACGAAAAGTAATAGAGCTGCAACAGCAAGGTGCTGACGATTTTTTTGGAGAAAAGAGTTTTGAAGTAGATGACCTTATGCGCATAAGCGGCGATGGCCGGGGTGTTATTTCTATTCTTCGCGTATCAGAATTACAAGACAGGCCAAAAATGTTTTCCACCTTTATGCTGCAACTGCTGGCCGAGCTTTATGCAACAGCACCGGAAGAAGGAGATTTAGATAAACCCAAACTGGTGATATTTATTGATGAAGCACATCTCATTTTTAATGAGGCATCCGACGTATTATTAAACCAGATAGAAACCGTTATAAAACTCATTCGCTCAAAAGGGATCGGCATATTCTTCTGCACACAAAACCCAATGGATATTCCACCATCTGTGCTGGGACAATTAGGTATGAAGGTGCAACATGCCTTGCGTGCCTTTACGGCTGCAGATAGAAAAACCATTAAGCAAGCTGCAGAAAATTATCCCGAAACAGAATTTTATAAAACAGAAAATTTATTAACCGCTTTAGGTATTGGCGAGGCCCTGGTTACTATGCTTAACGAAAAAGGAATTCCCACTCCATTAGTGCATACCATGATTGCCCCACCGCAAAGCCGCATGGATATTTTAAGCGATGCCGAAGTAAATAGCTTAGTTGGTAGTTCGAAAATTGCTGCCAGGTATAATGCATCCGTTGACAGTGAAAGCGCTTATGAAATACTAACAAAGAAAATAGAAATGGCGCTGCAACGATCTGAAGAAATAAAAGAACTGGAACAACAAGCCAAAGTAGAAAAGAAAGAAGCAGCAAAACCTGAAAAAAGCTGGATGGATAATTCTGCGGTGAAGCAAGTTGGAAGAACCGCTGCATCCATACTAACCCGGTCTCTACTTGGTGTACTGGGCTTGGGTGGAAGCACCCGACGAAGAAAAAGTTTGTTTTAATAAGTTGCTATGCCAGCCAAAATTGAGGTAATAAAAACAGATATTACTACGGTATCTGTAGATGCTATTGTGAATGCCGCTAATTATTCCTTGCTGGGCGGTGGTGGTGTAGATGGTGCTATCCATCGTGCGGGCGGGCCTTCCATTTTAGAAGAATGTAAAAAGATTATTGCGCGGCAAGGTGGTTGCAAAACCGGTGAAGCAGTAATAACTACGGCAGGTAAACTTCCTGCAAAATATGTCATTCACACTGTTGGGCCAATATGGAATGGAGGAAATAATAATGAAAGAGCTTTGTTAGCCAGTTGTTATTGGAACTCCTTACAATTGGCAGTTAGTAATAGTTGCAAAACAATTGCCTTCCCAAATATCAGCACAGGTGTTTACCGTTTTCCTAAAACGGATGCAGCAAAAATTGCAGTAAAAACTGTTGCCGGTTTTTACAGGAAAATAATGTTTTTGGAGACAGTTATGTTTGCTTGTTTTGATGAAGAGAATTTTCAACTTATACAAGCAGAAATAAAAGATCTATAGACTTATTGCAAATCAGTATGCAAGGCGCTCACGGCTTCGCCAAAAAAGATGGAGGCTTTCGAATTAAAATGTTCCGTAGAGTCAGTTGTATAAAAAAAGTGTTCTTTATTTTGTGATAGTTTACTTTTTATCTCTGGATGGCGACCCAAATAATGCTTCAGGCTTTGCGCCACTATCTCTCCCTGCGAAATGAGTTTTACAGTCGCAGGCAAATGTTTCTCAATTTTTTCTTTAAGCAAGGGATAGTGTGTGCAGGCCAATAACAAGGTATCTATGTCTTTATTCTTACCTAAAATATTGTTGATGTGTTTCTGCACAAAATAATCTGCACCCCCCGAATTATGTTCATTGTTCTCCACCAAGGGCACCCAAATAGGACATGCTTCCTGCTCAATTTTTACACCAGGGAAAAACTTTTCTATTTCTATTTTATATGAGTCTGATTGTACGGTTCCATTAGTGGCTAAAATACCAATGTTGTTAGTGGCTGTATGCTCACCAATAATTTCTGTGGTAGGCCGAATGACACCCAACACCCTTGCTTCAGGATTTAATCTTTCTAAATCATTCTGTTGAATACTGCGTAATGCTTTTGCTGATGCGGTATTACAAGCCAAAATAATAAGTTGGCAATTCTGCTTTAGCAACCATTCTACGCATTGCAGTGTGTAACGGTAAACAGTTTCAAAGCTGCGTGTCCCGTAAGGCGAGCGGGCATTATCGCCTAAGTATAAATAATCGTATTGTGGCAACACATTCACCAGTTCCCGCAAAACTGTAAGGCCGCCATAGCCAGAGTCAAAAACACCAATGGGAGAAGGGGAGTTAATAGCTTGGGAGTTTAGGGTTCAAAGTTAGGAAGTAGGGATGACAGATGGTAGTTGACAGATGACAGAATTAGATTGCCTTACTTCTTTTCTTTCTTCTTTCTTTCTAAATCCGCCATGTAGGTTTTTACAGATGAAGCAAGATTGAAAAGCACGTCATCATCTTCCATTGTATTGTAAAAATGCCGCATTGGTAAAGCTGAAGGTTGAAAAGAAGAATCTGTAATCATTACGCCATTGTTATATAAATAGCCCCATGTAGGAAAATGTGTTGACGGCTTTCGCACAGGCAAAATTTCTCTGGCCTGTATCTTTTTTTTCAATATCTCATCTAACGAAGGTGATTGCTGCGAAAAAACTTCGCAGGAAGTAAAAAATAAAACAGCAGCAAAGAAATATTTCATACATGAAAAGGTAGGTAAAATAGACGGTCGGTAAATCCTTTAATACTTCAAGAATCCGGCTAATCCGCGATTAAAAATCCCCCTGCCAGGGCGAGGGGGAGCTGTAAAATAAAAGTCTTTTTTTTAATTGGATTTGGGCTTTGTGCCTGTAGGCTTTACACCTGTATTAGGATTAGTCCTCGGCTGATTGGCCCCACCATTGTTCTGCGTAGGCAGTTTTACATTCAGCTTTTTTGCAACTAAAGGTAACAGGTTATCACCGGGAGGTGCCACCAAAAGAGCTTCCTGGCTATACACAAATGCATATCCATTTTCCTTTGCTACCTGGTTGATAGCAACCATAACCCTTTGATATAACGGAGCAACCAATTGCTGTTTTTTATTCTCCATTACATTTTGAGAAATCTGTTGCCAATTTTGCACCTGGTAAGCAATTGATTCCAGATCCTGACGGAGCTGACGCTTAACCGCAGCCGGAATTTTTGTGGTATCGGTTTTTGTTAGAATGCTGTCCTTGTAATTATATTCCTGTATCAGCGAAGCGAATTCTGTATTTAAAGAATCGGTTTGAAATTTTTGTAAAAGCGTATCAATTTTACCTACTTCAGGCATAATAGAAACCATATCCTGGACCGAGATGTACCCTGATTTTTGACCCTGTGCCTGTGCACTACTTGCGCCTATTGTAATGATAGCTGCAAGAAAAAAGATTTTGAACTTGTTCATTGAGATTTTTTTTGTGATGTTATAGTTATGATAGTTATTGGAGCTATTAAGTTGCCCGCTGTTTTTGTTTTTGCAAATCTTTATTTCACCCCAAGCTCACGCAACACGTCATCGCTTTTTTCCAGCTTTGGGTCGGCAAATATAACCGTAATGCCTTCACTTTTATCCAGTATAAAATCGTAGCCTCTTTGCACCGCTAATTTTTGCACGGCATTATAAACCCTGTCTTGTACCGGCTTAATCAGTTCACCCCGCTTAGTAAATAAATCACCTTCAAAGCCAAAGCGTTTTTTCTGTAAATCACGCAGGCCTTTTTCTTTTACAAACAACTGGTCCTGCCGCTTCTTTTTTAAATCATCGCTTAGCATTACCTGCTCCGCGTCAAATTCTTTATACATGCGGTCAAGGTCTGTTTGAATGCCATCTATTTCTTTTTGCCATGTGGCCGCAACATCATCTAACTGTTTTTGCGCTGTTTTATATTCAGGCATTTTATCCAGAATATACTTTGTGTCAATAATAGCGTAGCGTTGGGCATTGCCCTTCGACATGCTCAGGGTGACAATAGCCAGGCTGCAAGCGGCAAGCAAAGAAATTTTTTTCATTACAGGTTATTTAAAATCGTTTTATTTTCAAGTCATTAGGACATGCCAGGGGCATGTCCCTACATCCGCATATTTTCACATCCGCATATCCTACTCCGGTTCCTGGCCCAGCATAAACGTAAACCGTGCACTGTTTTTTAATCCCGGGTTTCCCGGAGTAATACGGTCTAAGCCTATGCCATAGTCAAAGCCAAGCAAACCAAACATTGGCAGGAAGAAACGCATTCCCACCCCCACACTGCGGCGCAACTTGAACGGGTTATAATCTTTGAACGAAAACCAGCCATTAGCCGCATCAAAAAAGGTTAATGCATATATAGTGCTTCCGGGGTTTGTTACCAAGGGGTAGCGCAACTCCATTGAGTACTTATTAAAGATGGTAAAGAACTGGTTGGCATTGCTTTGATCGGGATTGTTTACCGACGGGTCAGACACATCAAATACGGGGTAACCACGTAATGAAACAATATCATAACCCAAAATGCCATTATTGTTGGTTAAGCCATCGCCACCCAACTGAAAACGCTCAAACGGTGATATCTCAAGTTTTTTGCTATAGCGGCCAATAAAGCCATATTTAGCAGCCAGCTTTAATACAAACTGGCGATCCTTGTCGGCACCCTTTGGCTTGCCCAATGGCACAAACCACTCCGAGGTGAAACGCCATTTATGGTACTCCGGATTTTTATACGGATTCTTGGAAGCAGCAATGTCTTTATTAAATAAAGAATATGGCGGCGTAAACTGAACAGTAGCAGAAAAGTTAGATCCACTGGTAGGAAACGTAGGATTAAAAATAGAAGACCGCTGCAAACCGATACGGAGACTAAAGTTATTAGAGACGCCATCTTTCAACCCTTGGAAAATTGGATAGTTGCGTAAGCTGTAACGGGTATAGTTTAAGGAATACACTAAGCTGAAATAATCATCAGGCCAGCTTAGCTGTTTGCCTAAGGATACATAAACAGACGTTGTTTTTAAAAAGGTGGAATCTGATTTCTTCCTATCAAACTGGCCGGTTCTGTAATCATACGCATTAGAAAATTTACTGCTGCTCAAACCAACTGTTAAAGAGTTACGCTTTTTGCCACCCAGCCAGGGTTCTGTAAAAGAAAAGTTATAGGATCTATATGCCTGCCCATTACTTTGGTAGCGCAAACTTAATTTCTGCCCATCGCCCATGGGCAACGGATCCCATGCTTCTTTCCTAAGAATATTTTTGAGTGAGAAGTTATTGAATGTAACGCCAAGTGTACCTGTAAAGCCAATGCCACCGCCAAAGCCGGCAGAAAGCTCTAACTGGTCGGATGATTTTTCTTCTACTTCCCAGGTAATATCAACTGTTCCATCGTTCTGGTCAGGAACAACATTAGGATTAATTTTTTCCTGGTTGAAAAAATTCAATGCCCCTAATTCCCGTTGCGAACGGATCAAATCGGAACGGCTGAATAAGTTGCCTGGCACCGTACGTAATTCACGGCGAATAACATAATCTTTTGTTTTTTCGTTACCGGTGATATAGATGTTTCGAATACGGGCCTGGGGGCCTTCCGTTACCCGAATTTCATAATCAATTGTATCATTATACACCGATGTTTCTACGGGATCAACCCGAAAGAAAAGATAACCATCGTCCTGGTATAAACCGCCTATATCGCCTCCTTCAGCGCTTAGTGTTTTACCAAGGCGCTTGTTTAATAAATCAATATTGTAGGTATCGCCTTTGCGAATATTTAAAATGGCAGTCAGGATGGAATCAGGATATTTTGTATTGCCTTTCCAGCCGATGTTACCAAAATAATATTTGCGCCCTTCCTGTACTTTCAGGTGTACCTGCATACGGTTTTTATCCTGGTTGAAGGTTTGCGTATCGGCCACAATTTGTGCATCGCGGTAGCCCAGCGAGTTGTAGTAATTTAATACTTTGTCTTTGTCCTCTTCGTATTTATTACGTTCAAACTTGGCACCGGTAAGGGGGCGGAAGCGGAAATAGGGATCAATAAAAGCCTTTGTTTTGGAAGGATAAAGGAAGCCGTAATTTTTAAGATAGTCGCTTAAAGTAGGAGGCGTAATTGGACCGTACGGATGCGGAACTTCTTCAGGTTTAAAACGCAACCTGCTTTTTTCCTTCGTACCGGACATTTGTTTTTTTATACTGCCTGTAGATACATCTTCATTTCCATAAATAAATACATCGCTAATGCGCACCTTGGCGCCTTTATCTAGGTAGAACGTAAGCGACCGGGAGTTTGATAATGTTCGATCAATTGTTTCTTCAATACGCACCTGGGTGTTTAAATACCCCTTCTCAGAAAAAAACTTTTTAATAACTTCCTGTGCGTTACGTTTTGTGTTTTCTGTAATGATGGTGGATTTTGCCAAACCAATCTTGCCCTGCAGTTCTTCTACCTGTGATTTTGAAATACCAATAAATTTAAAGCTGGCCAGGCGAGGACGCTCCTGCACGGCAATCTCCAAATCAATAGTGCTGCCTGTAATAGCTGTGATAAATACCTGTGCATTGGCAAAAAGTTTTTGCTTCCATAAATTAGTAATAGCTCTTGAAAAAGCTTCACCGCCTGGCAGCATTACTTTATCGCCACCTGCATGCCGGATATAGATTGTACAATAGCGGTATCTAACGTATTAATGCCTGTAATCTTTATTGATCGGATAGTGTATTCTTTCGGAACTTTCGCCCCGTTTATTGTTAGCAAAGTGGGATCAACTGAAGTAACACTTGTCGTATCGGTTTGCGCAAAAGAAGCCGAAGCAAGCAGCACAAAAACGGCAGAAAAAATTGAGGCTAAATTTCTTTGCATGTTGATTAGTTCTAACGATAAAGCGAACGACAAAAAGCAGTTTGGAGAGGCAAATTAGGGGGTAAAAATGAAATGGGTTTGTTAAAACCCCCTTCGGGAACAGGGGAACAGATGAACAAGGAATTTTGAATGATGAAGTAGATAGAATCATTATACTTTCTGAGGTAGGAAAAATTAGCAAGGGAGGAGAAACAACAAACCTAAAGAACTTTGGCATTCCTCTGTTCCTTGTTCCTCTGTTCGATATTCGTCAGGGGCCTACTTAAACCGCTTCTTGCCGCTGTACTTATTATTATTTCGGTTGTCGTTGCGCTGCTGGCCACCACCACGTGGCTGAAACTTGCCCCGCTGTTGCTGGCGTCCGTAACCGCCACGGTTGTCGCGGGTATCAGGTTGCATGCGATAGGCTTTTACATACGGCGTATTGGTAAACTCAAGTTGTCCTTTGGTAATGGAAGAAAGTTCGCTTTGTATAGCATCATCATGCACGGTATCCTTGTGCCAATTGGTATATGCCAGCTTCATATAATAAGCAACTGCATTGGCGAAGCCCTGGCGTTTTTCCGGATTTTCTTCAGCTAATGCTTTATTAATAACCAGTTCCAGGTTTTTACCAAGGTGCGAAAACTTAGGGTAGCGCTTTGGATAAGGTAATGGGCCTGGCTTGGCTTTATAGGTTTCTTTTTGCGGAATGGGATAGGGCGAATCTACATCCAGCTTAAAATCGGAAACATAAAAAAGATGATCCCAAAGTTTATGACGAAAGTCTTCAACGTTTTTTAAATGCGGGTTTAATACACCCATCAGCTCAATTACCACCTGCGCATTACGCTGGCGGCGTTCGCGGTCTTCGATAGTTAGTAAATGCTCCACCATTTTCTGAATATGGCGGCCATACTCCCGCATGGTTAAATGATTCCTCGTGGTATTGTATTCCATTAAAGCAAATGTAGGCAACCGAATGGTTGTTGCAAGACCTGGCAAAAAATTTAAGGGTTCTGTTTTTAAAATAATTTGCAGCGGCCGCATGTCATTTTATCTGTTCAAAAGAATCTCCTCTTGTACAAAGAATTCTTAACCCATCCCTACATTTGTAAAAACCACTTTCTATGAATGAAGCTTTTGATTTTTCAAAACCCATTGCTATAGGCGCTGACCATGCCGGCTATGAGTATAAATCCATGATTGTAGAAATGCTTGGAGCAAAAGGCCTGGAGATAAATGATGTGGGTACGCATAACAAAGAATCCGTTGACTACCCCGATTTTGCACATCCGGTTTCTGAAGCGGTTGAAAGTGGCGGAGCAGCCTTTGGTATTTTAATTTGCGGCAGCGCAAACGGTGTTGCTATTACAGCTAATAAACATCAGCAGGTTCGGGCAGCCATTTGCTGGACAGCTAACGTTGCCATGCTGGCGCGCCAACATAATAACGCCAATATTATTTGTATTCCGGCCCGCTTTGTATCGCCGCCAACCGCAGAAGAAATGGTAAATGTTTTTCTTTCAACTGCGTTTGAAGGTGGTCGTCATGGTGAACGGGTGTCTAAGATATCTTGTGTCTAAGCGGTTGTTGCAGGCGTCCCAGCCGTCAACTTTTAGCACAATACAAAATCTCTGAAAACATTTTAGACAGTTCTAACAACTATTGTCATTTTAAAAACCGCGGAATAATTTGCTTTCATCAATACAAGAGATAAAGGATATTTTCATCCTTAAAAATTAAACACATACATGAAGGAACTACTAACATTCTTATTAGCAGGTACTGCTATTTGTGCTTATGCGCAAAAAACACCTAAGCCCGATGCTTATGCCAAAACAATTACAGCAGCCGATTTAAAAAAGCACTTGTACATAATTGCTTCTCCGGAAATGGAAGGCCGCGAAACCGGCACGGAAGGACAGCGAAAGGCCGCAACCTACATTGAGAATTATTTTAAAAGCGTAGGCTTACAACCGGGAGCTGGTAATGGCTTTCAGATGTTTTATAAACTTTACCAGGATAGTTTAACAAGCGCTTCCATTGAAGTAAATGGAAAAGGGTATGAGCTTGATAAAGATTTTAGTATCGGCAGCACTGTAGTTCAGGCTACTATGAAGTTGAGCGAAGTGGTGGTGGTAAATGCCACAGCTAAAGACTCTTTAAAAAATGCAGACCTGGCCGGTAAATTAGTGATGGTTGTAGGAAATATCAACCGTGCATTCTTTGTACAGTTATCAAAAAAGGCGCCGACAGCTATCTTACTTGTAAGCGACGATTTTCCAGTAACAACCCCTTCAAACCGTAAAGGCCGTCAAAGTATTAACGAGTTTCAAAAAACAATGGCGCCTATGTTCTTTCAAATTTCTGAAATTGTAGCAAAGGCAATTGCAGGTGCAAAATACGATGCTGTAAACACTACTCCTAACTCAATACAAATTGCAAAAGCAGATGTATTGTTAGATGTAAAGAAAGCTACCATAACCGCACAGGCCAGTAACGTTTTGGGCTTATTGCCCGGCACAGATTTGAAGGATGAATATGTAGTTATCAGTGCGCATTACGATCATTTGGGTAAGCGTAATGGCGTTCTTTATCCCGGTGCTGATGATGATGGTTCGGGCACAGTTGGTATATTGGAATTAGCTGAAGCTTTTGCTAAAGCAAGTAAAGAAGGTAAAGGTCCGCGCCGCTCTATTTTATTTTTAGCCAACAGCGGTGAGGAAAAAGGTTTGTTGGGTTCGGAATATTATACCGATCATCCGGTATATCCATTAGAAAAAACAACGGTGAATTTGAATATTGATATGATTGGAAGAAGCGACCCGGATAGAAAAGACGATACATTGAATTATGTATATGTAGTGGGCGATGATAAATTGAGTACGGACTTAAAAACCATTTCCGAAGCACAAAATAAAAAATACACAAACTTGCAACTTGATTATAAATATAATGATCCGAATGATAAAGAACGCATTTACTACCGCAGCGACCATTACAGTTTTGCCCGTTACGGCGTACCCATTATTTTCTATTATGATGGCATGTTGCGACCTGATTACCATAAACCGACCGACACACCGGATAAAATTAATTACAGCCTAATGCAAAAAAGAGCACAGCTTGTTTTTTACACCGGTTGGGAAATGGCTAACCGCGATGCAATGCTAAAGAGAGATATACCATTAAATACACCTGTAGGATTTTAATAAATAAAAAAGCGGTTCAAAATGAATCGCTTTTTTATTCTAAGTGTGGTTTAAACTTATTTTATCATCTTCCTTCTATGGATAACAATAACATTAATTAACTTAAAAATTTCGTTATGAAAACTACATTGAAAATTTTAGTACTTGCTTTTGTAACCATTGTTTCTTTAAATGTAAATGCACAAGCACGGCGTGAAATTAGACACGATATACGCGACATTCATCGCGATACTAAAGATATCCGCTCCGACAGACGCGACATTCGCAGTGATAAAAAAGAAATTCATGAGGATAAGAAAGAAATTCGCAGTGATGTGAAAGAATTAAAACAAGACAGGAAAGACGGTGATTTTGCTGAAGTAAAAGCAGATCGCAAAGAAATTAAAGGCGATGTAAAAGATTTAAAAGCAGACAAAAAAGATGTAAGAAGCGATGTCCGGGATATACGCCATGATAAAAGGGAACGGCGCCGTGATATAAAAGACCTAAAGAAAGATGTTGTGCATTAAAAGCTATTGCATGCAGAATAGAGGCTCCTTTGCGGAGCCTCTATTTTTTTACACCCTTCCTAAATTTTTTTATTGGTTTGTGCAGCAGTTGAGGTTTGCCCGCTGTCTATAGGAACGACACCAACTGCTTATTTTATTTCGCGAAGGTTTAATCCTTACTCCTTTCAAACCCCGCCCACTGGCAAGTATGGTGCGGGGTTTTTGTTTTTTACTACTGTACTCTTTTGTTATTTTTGATACTTATGCAAAGCGCTGTAAAAATATTACCTTATTATACTTACGAAGATTATGAACAATGGGAAGGTAAGTGGGAACTGATTGACGGCATCCCGTATGCAATGAGCCCCGCGCCAACGCCAAAACATCAAATTATTGCCAATACCTTAGGAGCTTTACTATATTTCTCTTTAAAAGGATGTAAACATTGTAAGGTAGCTCAAGCCGTAGATTATAAAATAACTGAAGACACAATCTTTCAACCTGACGTGTCGGTTATTTGTACAGAAGCCGGAAAAAAATTTATTGATTTTCCACCGGCATTAGTGGCGGAAATTTTATCTCCCGGTACCGAACTGAAAGACAGGCATACAAAACTTCCCCGGTATCAACAACAAGGCGTTCCTTACTATCTCATGATTTCTCAGAACACAGAAGAAACAGAAGTATATATGTTAGTGAATAGTGAATATGAATTACAACAAAAAGATAAATCCTTTTCTTTTTGTTTTCAGTTTACCGACGACTGTTCTGCAACTATTGACTTTAGCGAACTATGGCAATAAGAAAGCCGCATCAAAAGTTGACGGCTTTCTATTTATTTTCTTATAAAACAAGCACGGTGGTAGAAAATTGCTGAACCTTTTTTCCTTTTACCGCTTCATCTTCTTAACCGCGTTAATCTTGGTTCTAAACTACCACCCCAACACCCACGCAAATACTAAAGGCGCAACAATAGTTGCATCGCTTTCAATAATATACTTTGGTGTATGAATATCTAATTTGCCCCAGGTAATTTTTTCGTTTGGATGGGCGCCCGAATAAGAACCGTACGATGTAGTGCTATCGCTTATCTGGCAGAAATAACTCCAGAATGGAATCGTGTGCATCTCTAAATCCTGGTACATCATCGGCACTACGCAAATGGGAAAATCACCGGCAATACCTCCGCCAATTTGAAAGAACCCAATTCCCTTTCCGGTACTGGCTTCTTTATAATAATTAGCTAACCACACCATATATTCAATACCACTCTTCATAGTGCTGGCTGCTATTTCGCTTTTATAAACATAGGAAGCAAAAATATTTCCCATCGTGCTATCTTCCCACCCACCAACTACAATTGGCAGATTTTTTTCCGCAGCTGCAATCATCCAGCTATGCTTCGGGTCGATTTCATAATCACTCTTCATTACTTCACTCAACAAAAGTTTGTACATGTATTCGTGCGGGAAATAACGTTCGCCTTTAGCATTCGCGTCTTTCCATATTTGGTGAATATGCTTTTGAATTTTGCGAAAAGCTTCTTCTTCGGGGATGCAGGTATCCGTTACACGATTTAATCCTCTTTCCAATAAATCCCATTCCTGTTGCGGCGTTAAATCACGCCAATCGGGAATGCGTTCATAATGGTTATGTGCTACTAAGTTCATAATATCTTCTTCCAGGTTGGCACCGGTGCAGGAGATGATATGAACTTTATCCTGGCGAATCATTTCTGCCAACGAAATGCCTAACTCCGCAGTACTCATAGCACCTCCCAGTGTTACCATCATTTTCCCACCTTCCAGCAAATGTTGCTCATATCCTTTTGCGGCATCTACCAATGCTGCCGAATTAAAATGACGATAGTGATGTTGTATAAATTGCGACACAGGTCCTTTATTCATAGCCATTATTTAAGGCGCAAATGTAGGGCAAAAAAAGTCCCGCTTCCATGTGGGTACACACTTCTGCGGGACATCTACACACCAAAACAAGTTTATGATTTTCGGCTCTTTTTATATATGCTCCACTCGTTAACAGGAGTTGACTTCAGTGTGATTTTTGCATCAGCATTTTCAACCGTTACATAATAAGATGTTCCGTTTTCATCACTTAGCTCAAATAAGTCAGAGATCCAGTAAGCTTCATAAGATTTTTTCAGCGCTGCCTGCAATGTAACAGGCAATTGAAATGAAGATATGTTCCGGGTTACGGCAACAAGTGTTGCTGCCGCATCGTAGTAAGCAGTTACATACTGACCGTTCATGGCAAAGTCGGCTTTGTAATAATTACCGGATGTTTTCCAGGCTACTTCCGATACATTCTTAAAAGATGAATTAAAAGAACTTAATACAGCTGCAGATACTTTAATATCGTCGGAAGCAGATGCTTTTGTGTTCGTAATGGATAACACTACAGTTATCGCTACAAGTAAAAATTTCATAACATTTGATTTGATTGGTTTATAAATTTTGTCGTTTGGTTATTGTGACGAAACAAAAGTAAAACAGGTTACAGGCCAGGGCAAGCAAATTGTGACTAATGGCTAGCATTGTTAAGCAACTTAACATAGGATGAAAAAATGTTAATGTGCCACGAAGCTTATATTTTGCAGGATGAACTACCTCGCTCATGCACTCCTGTCGTTTAATCAGCCGCAGATTTTATTAGGTAATATGATTTCAGACTTTGTAAAAGGCAGGAAGAAATTTGCATACCCGGTAAACGTGCAACATGGCATACAACTTCATCGCGATATCGATACTTTTACTGATGCTCATTCGGCAACCGCAAAAGCAAAAGAAATTTTCAGGCCGCATTACCGCTTATATAGCGGAGCTATAGTAGATGTTGTGTATGATTATTTTTTAGCGAACGATGAAACTATTTTCCCTTCCGACTCATTATATTCTTTTACCAGCAGCGTATATGAACAACTGGAAGAGCAAAATAATTGGTTGCCGCAACCCTTTCTATATATGCTGCCTTATATGAAAAGAGATAACTGGCTGTATAATTACCGGACCAAAGAAGGTATAGGAAAAAGTCTTGCAGGCTTGGTGCGAAGAGCTGCCTACTTAACAGAAAGCGCTACTGCATTCGGCTTATTAAATCAACATGAAGAAAAATTGGCCGCATGTTACTATCAATTTTTTCCTGATGTTAAACAAATGGCAAAAGCACGATTAGAAGAACTTCTCTTATGATTTTTTCGGTTTACCAAACGTCTCCTTTATACATTTGTCACTCTAAAATCCTGGACATGAACAAACTTTTTATTTTTCTTTTTACGATTGTTATTGCTTACCCTGCTTTTGCACAAACCCAGGCTTCTTCACCTGCTAATGCAACAATGTCTGCAGTGAAATTACCTGACCTGGATAAGTCACCCATGGATATGGCTTATTATCCGGCTAATTACCCGGTTCTTAAAATTCAGGATAAGGCTTCCGAACCTTTGATGGCAAGGGTAATTTATAGTCGTCCTCAAAAAGAAGGCAGGGCGATTTTTGGAGGGTTGGTTGAATACGGTAAAGTGTGGCGTCTGGGAGCTAATGAGGCAACAGAAATTGAACTGTATAAAGATGTAAAAGTGAAAGACAAAAAATTGCTAAAAGGCCGGTACACCTTGTATGCAATTCCTACAGCAACACAATGGACCATCATCTTTAATAAAGACACCGACATTTGGGGCGCTTTTAAATATAATGAAAAGAAAGATGCGTTGCGTGTAGATGTGCCCGTGCAAAAAGTTGCAGATAGTGCAGAGGCTTTTGCTATCACTTTTGTAAAGTCGGCTGCAGGTGCAGATATGATGATGGCCTGGGATGACGTGATTGTTACGCTTCCGCTTAGCTTCAAATAAAAAAATTTTTTTGTACTTTTTAAGCCTCCGAAAATCGGGGGCTTTTCTTTACAAATACTGTAAACAAATACCACCGCTTAGCTTTGCAGCTATAATTGGAAGTTTTTTCAACATGCATCTATCTTTTTATAATGAAGTTTTAATAAAAGCAGTATGACCATCAGGCAAAAAATATTACAACTGTTCTACCCTATTCTTATGAAATTTTCATCTGCAAAAGCAAAGAAGAAACAAGTCGTTGAAACAGCCCGGCAACCTGTAGAGTCTTTTTATTCCTTATCGGTTACACTTAATAGTGGCCAACAATTATCATTTAATACATTAAAGGGGAAAAAAGTTTTGTTAGTGAATACAGCCTCCGATTGCGGTTATACTTCACAATATGCGGAACTACAAAACCTTTATGAGCGTCATAGCGGAGAGATTGAAATTATTGGATTCCCGGCCAATGATTTTAAGCAACAGGAGCAAGGCAACGATGCCGCTATTGCTGAATTTTGCCAGGTTAATTTCGGGGTTCGTTTCCCGTTAGCAAAAAAAAGCATCGTCGTTTCTTCTGCTAATCAAAATCCTGTATTCATGTGGTTAACAGATAAAGCTAAAAATGGCTGGAACATGCAGCAACCTTCATGGAATTTCTCTAAATTCCTGGTGAATGAGCACGGAATACTTACGCATTATTTTGAACCGTCTATTTCACCGTTAAGCAAAGAAATTATACAAGCTATTCAATCGTAATTTTCATGAAAGCATTAACCTTCTCCACATTTGGCAGTCCCGATGTTTTGGAATTTATAGATGTTCCGGGGCCGGTTTTAAAAACTGGTGAAGTGCTGGTGGAGATGAAAGCCATCGGGTTAAATTATGCAGATGTTTATCGGCGCCAGGGAAACTATCATCTAACCGGCAACCCTCCTTATATTAATGGCTACGAAGGCGCGGGTGTGGTGGTTGATGCAAATGGCGTTGATAATGTTTATACAGGTGATAGAGTGGCTTTTGCCGATGTGCCTTTAGCCAATGCAGAACTGGTTGCTGTTCCGTATGAGCATTTAATTCCATTACCTGATTTTATTTCTTTTGAAGTAGCTGCCAGCAGTTTGCTGCAAGGTTTAACAGCTCAATATCTTACGGCCGACAGCTATAAGATACAGGCAGAAGAAACAGTACTCATTCATGCCTGCGCCGGTGGTGTAGGGCAATTGCTTATACAAATTTGTAAAGCAAAAGATGCTTACGTTATTGGCGTAACATCGTCCGAAGAAAAAAGAAGCGTAGCAATGGATGCCGGTGCTGATGAAGTGTGGTTGTACAGCGAAGATTGGGCTGGAGTATTAAAAAACAAAAATATAGATGTGGTGTATGAATCAGTTGGCACTACACTTTTAGAAAGCTTACGTGTGGTTCAGGAAGGCGGTACTGTTGTATTCTTTGGTTTTGCTGCAGGCGACCCACCGCACATAGATCCGCGAATGTTGATGAATGGCTCTAAAACCCTTACCGGTGGCGACTTATGGACTTATCTTACTTCAAAAGAAGAACGGATCAGCAGAAGCACAGTGCTATTTGACTGGATAGAACGAGGCTTTATCTCTGTTGCGCCTTCGGCACTATTTGCGTTGAGTGATGGCGCTGAAGCGCATCGTTTTTTAGAAAGCAGGAAGAGTACAGGCAAAATTATTTTCATTCCATAAGCTAACAAAAATGAATACGAGTGACTGGATTGGAACTATTGGTGTAGGTCTTATTTTAATTGCTTATTTCTTCAGCACTTTTAAATGGATGTCTTCGCAAAGCAGGATATTTTTTGCCCTCAATACCATTGGCGCTTCCATGACTTGCTATGCTTCTTACTTGATTGAATACTGGCCTTTTTTTATACTGGAAGGCACCTGGACAATTGTGTCATTGATTGGATGGATAAGAGCAAAAGAATAACTATGTTATAAAGCGAATGTTAAGTGGATTTGCTATCAACTCCCCGTGACTGCCTCTCCTTAATCTTCCCTACTTTTGCCCTTTACTTTTACGCATGAAAATTCACAAAGAAGGAAATCAAACCATTATCATAACCACCGTTATTGTAGCCATAGTTGTTTTGCTTACTGTGTTGTTGATAATGCCTGCTTACCCGGTTGTTGGATGGCTATTAGTATTGGCAATTTTCGGCTTACTCATTTTTATTCTTTCGTTTTTTCGCATACCGGATCGCAGCTATGCTGAAGGTGAAGAATTAATTGTAGCGCCTTGCGATGGTACCGTGGTAGTAATGGAGGAAGTGGAAGCCGATGAATATTTCAAAGACAAACGATTGCAGCTTTCCATTTTTATGAGCCCCCTGAATGTGCATGTTAACCGCAACCCAGTGAGCGGCGAAGTGAAGTACAGCCAATATCATAAAGGCAAGTATTTAGTGGCCTGGCATCCAAAATCATCCACCGAAAACGAACGTCATTCAGTTGTTTATAGAAGCGGCGACAAGGAATTATTGGTGAAGCAAATTGCCGGTGCCTTAGCCAAGCGCATTGTCAACTATTTAAAGCCCGGCGATAAAGTGCAAATAGGCACCGAGATGGGTTTTATAAAATTCGGGTCCCGTGTAGATTTGTTGTTGCCGCTGGATACAAAGATTGAGGTGAAGCTAAAGCAGAAAGTAAAAGGCGGCGTAACCGTTTTAGGAAAATGGTAGGCAGATTGAAAAAAAGTTTTTATCTTTTCTATTCAAATGATGGGTTATGAAAAAATATTTATTGGTTTTTCTCGCCTTACTTCTTACGGCTGCTGTAGTTACAGCTACTGTTTTAAACAGTAACAAAAAGGTAGCATCTAAAAGCACAAAAAAAGAGTGCTCCTTAAAAAAAACGCACTGCCAGAGAATGTCTAACGTTGCTTGCTATTAACCTTAAAAGCCCTTACACTACGTGAGGGTTTTTTATAAAATCTCCTTCAACTCTTTCAAACTTCGCACAGTATAAGTAGGTTGTATAGTTGCCATAGCATCCGTAAAGTTTACATGTACGGCATCCATCCCCACTGTAAAAGCACCGGCAATGTCAACATCCGGCGTATCGCCAATCATTAAGCTTTCCTCGACCGTTGCACCCGTTTTATTCAAGGCGAATTCAAAAATTTCTTTTTGAGGTTTCAGGCTGTTGCTGCCCTCTGATGTAACTACTACTTTAAAAAAATGATCAAGACCCGAATTCCGCAATTTGCTATGTTGTGTTTCTTCAAAACCGTTAGTAATAAGATGAAGTGCGTAACCCTTATTTTTTAAATATTGCAGCACTTCTTTTGTGTCAGGGAATAAAATGGTTCTTGAGGGTAAGAGTTGTAAAAAAAGTTCACTCAGTTGTTTTGCAAGGTCTTCGTCAGCTATTTTAAAATCAAGCAACGTTAGCCACATTCTTTTCAACCGCAGCTCATCTTGTTTAATGTGCCCATTTCTATATTTTGCCCAAAGCCGCTCATTATGTTCTAAATAATTCTTGTGAAAACGGTCAAAGTCATGAATTCCCTTTTCCGGAAGTTTTAAATCAATATGCAGTTGCAGCAGGGTTTCCCTTGCATTAGCATCAAAGTCCCAAAGAGTATGGTCAAGGTCAAAAAAAAGGTGTTTGTATTTCATGTAAGAGTGAGAGAGTAGATTTGTAAAACATCAAATGTAGCGAACAATATGAATGCTGTTATTACAGGGGCTTCCCGGGGAATAGGAAAAGCGCTTGCCCACATATTTGCTTTGCATGGCTATAATCTTTTTCTCTGCTCAAAAACCGAGAGTCATCTTTTACAAACGATAGAGGAATTGAAGACAGCCTATCCAAAAGTTACCATAGATGGCAAAGCATTAAACATTGATAATAAAACCAAAGCCACTCTTTTTGGCGAATGGGTATTGAATAATACTGATTCAGTTGATGTACTAATAAATAATGCAGGCACCTTTATTCAAGGCAATGTATCTGATGAAAGTGACGATGCTTTAGAACAAATGCTGGAGGTAAATTTATACAGCGCTTATTATACTACCAGAGCTATTCTTCCGCGGATGAAAGCGCAAGGAGCCGGACACATATTTACCATTTGTTCTATTGCCAGTTTAGCGGCTTACCCTGGTGGCGGCGCTTATGGCATCAGTAAATTTGCCTTGCTTGGCTTTACTAAAAACTTGCGGCAGGAATTGAAAGAACACGGCATAAAAGTAACTGCCATTATTCCCGGTGCGGTTTATACGGATAGCTGGAAAGGCAGTGGTGTGGCAGAAGAGCGAATTATGGAAGCAGAAGATATAGCCAAAACAATTTTTGCAGCTTCGCAACTATCGCCGCAGGCAGTTGTAGAAGAAATTGTATTGCGTCCTCAATTGGGCGATTTGTAAATACTGTTTTTTATGAGCTTTTTTTTGCTTTGTTCGTAAACCATTTGCCCGGGTTTCTGTTAAGTATATACAATGAATTCATTAAAAGGAAAAACAGTACTTATGACCGGGGCAACAGACGGCCTGGGAAAATTGGTGGCTCAACGCGTCGCTACTGCCGGAGCAACCTTGATTCTGCATGGAAGAAATAAAGAAAAAGGAACGAAGGTTTTAAATGAATTAAAGTCATCTGCCAATAACGAAAACATCTTTTACTATAATGCTGATCTTTCTTCTTTGGAAGAAGTAAAGGAACTGAGCGAAGATGTACTGTCTAATCATCAATGCTTACACGTACTAATTAATAACGCAGCTATAGGTGGCGGCCCTAAGGGAAGTAATCAAAGAGAAGCGAGTCGTGATGGATATGAACTTAGGTTTGCGGTAAACTATCTATCGCATTTTTTATTGACGCAAAAGCTATTGCCGCTTCTTATAAAATCTGCTCCGGCAAGAATTGTGAACATAGCTTCTATTGGTCAATCACCACTCAATTTTGACGATATTCAATTGGAAAAGCGATATGATTCTTTTGATACTTATTGCAAAAGCAAGCTGGCGCAAATTATTTTTGGTTTTGAGTTGGCAGACAAATTAAAAGAGCAAAATGTAGTGGTAAATAGTTTGCATCCGGCTTCTTTAATGGATACTAATATGGTACACCAGTTTTTTGGCAGAACTGCAGCAACTATAGAAGAAGGGGCAAACGTGGTAGAATATGTAGCCTTTGATGATGAAACAAAAAATATAACCGGTGCTTATTTTAATCAATTGAGACAAGCCAAAGCCAATGCACAGGCTTATGACATGGAGGCAAGAAAAAAGCTTTGGCAGCTAAGCGAAGAACTGACCAAAGCTTTTATGTAAGTAAGATATTTTATTGAGTTACCAGCTTCATATCCGCAAGCTTTTTCTTTTCGGCCTCAACAGTAGCACGTTGGTTTAGCTGATCCTGCTGGTTCTTTTTCAAATCGTCTTGTAGCCTGGCAATCTTTTTCATCAGATCTTTTTCATCATTCATTAAGTCGCTCATCTTTTTCTCCGCTTTGCCAACCGTTTCTTCCTGTGTTTTTACATCTAAGGTATGCTTGTAAGTAGCTGTCTCCGAAACAAAACCATTCAGGAATTTTTGTGCAGCATTATAGGTAGCAGGGTCCGATACATCGGTAACAAAATTTTCAGATCCCTTGCTGGTCATCATATACATTACTGATTGGTTATCTTTTTTACTGCCGCGGCGATCCACTTTAAAATAAAGATCAGTAAGCACATTTGTACCACTATCAGGGCGCAATACTACTCCTTTAAACACATAGTAGTTATCTACTTTATTCTGCTTCCAGAACAAGCTGCCTTTGGTTTCTGGTTCAAAGCCAATTTCTTTTAACTTGGTCAATATAGTGCCTTCTGCTACATCCTGATTGTAGGGTAGATATAACATTAATGCGGGCTTATCAACCTTATTAAACTTTACCGAGGTGCTGACCGATTGCGCAGAAGCGTGAATGCAAATAACAAACATTAGTAGTGTAAGGATATTTTTCATATAAAAAATTTAGTGTGAATATAGAGAGTTTTGAGTTCTTTACTTTTTCATTAGTTGATTGGGAGTCCGGCGGAACTGCTGCTATAAAGCCTCGTTGCGTCGCACTCTTTTACGTTCTTATCGCTATTGAGCATTGGCCTCCCCTAACCTCCGCTTTTGCGAGACAGCCTCTCCCAAGGAGGGGAATAGTTTCCGAAAATTTATGCGTGTGTATGACAGCAATCTTTGTCTTTACGTCCGCCAGAGGCGGACGATTTGTGGGTAGAGGATAGATTGAGTTAAGAAGCAGCGTGCCACAGGTACGCCTTGCTGTGATTGATAAAGCACAAATTGTTGCGATGCAACAAAAGAACAAACCTTAAATTGTTCTTCTACCTACAAAATGTTCCTACGGAAAATGAATAATTTACAAGATGGATTGCGAAAAGAGTCTTGCATCATCGGAGGCTAACTCCCCTCTACAATCTGTTGGAGAGGGGCAGGTGAGATTGCTGCTCATTGTTCTGAACGTACAAGTGTGCGCAAGGGACGATGCGATGAAATACTATGGCCAGGTACAAAAACTCAGAATATAAAATCTTAAGAAAGATAATCGCTGACCTAAAGAATCCACCCCCAAAACTCAAAACCCAAAATACATTTCCCCCTTATTTTTGTAGCTAACACAAGGGCAATGAAACTATCACATTTATCCAAAACATTAATAGGCTCAGAGATTGTAAAGCTGGGTGGCGAAATAAGAGAACGCATTCGACAAGGCGAACGCATTTACAACTTTACAGTAGGCGATTTTGACCCACAAATATTTCCAATACCAAAAGAATTAGAAGACAATATTATAGAAGCTTACCGTCAGCATTTTACTAACTACCCACCCGGTGAAGGCAGCCTGGAACTTAGAGAAGCTGTCAGTAAATTTTCAAAAGAGTACCAGGGCCTGGATTATTCCACCGATGAAATTTTAATTGCCTCTGGTGGCCGCCCCCTTATTTATGCCCTGTTTCGTGCGGTAGCAGATAAAGGAGATAAAATAATTTACGCTGTGCCCTCGTGGAATAACAACCATTATGTACATTTTGTAGAAGGTGAGCATGTTGTATTGGAAGCAAGAGCCGAAAACGCCTTTATGCCTACCGCGGACGATATCCGTCCGTATATAAAGGAAGCTTGCTTCCTGGCACTTTGCTCACCGCAAAACCCTACCGGTACCACGTTCCGTAAAGAAGAACTGGAAGCAATTTGCAAAATGATAGTGGAGGAAAACAACCGTAGAGGCGAAGGTGAAAAAAAACTCTACGTAATGTATGATCAAATGTATTGGCACTTAACCTACAACGGTATTGAACACCACGACCCCGTATCACTGAATCCGGATATGCGTCCGTACACAATTTATATTGACGCTATCAGTAAATGCTTTGCAGCTACCGGCGTAAGAGTAGGTTGGAGCATGGGCCCAGCCATAGTTCTCAATAAAATGAAAGCTATTCTCTCGCATGTAGGTGCCTGGGCACCTATGCCGGAGCAAAAGGGCCTGACGAAATATTTTGGGCAGAAAGAAAGTATCGATACCTACCTCTCTCATTTTAAGTCGGAGTTGGAAGAACGGCTGCGCCGTATTTATGAAGGTTTTGTTGCCTTGAAAAATGAAGGGTTTTCTGTAGATGCCGTTGCACCGGAAGCAGCCATTTACTTAACTATAAAAATTGATTTAACCGGAAAGAAAAGTGGCGATGGAAAACTGTTGGCTTCTCAAGTTGATGTAACTTCTTACTTATTACAAAAAGCCAGTTTAGCGGTGGTTCCTTTTTATGCATTTGGAGCGCCGAAAGATTCTACCTGGTACCGGCTTAGCGTAGGGACTTGCAAAAAGGAAGAGATAGGGGAAATGTTTGAAAAGCTAAGGACAGCCTTGCAGGAGTTACATTAATTTTTGTTGATTAAGAAATAAAATGGTTTTAGTTCAGGCCAAACAATAGCCTTTATTATGCTTTTTGCTTTCTGTGTTATTTTATAGCGGGTAACCAGTTCATGAGCAACGCAAAAAACATTATTACGTTCTACATTCATTAAAATTTCGTGAAGACACTCTACTTCTTTTTGCAGCAGGTCATCGTTATACACCTCTTCTTTGTAAAGCAGTAGCAAGTCGCGGTTATAGTTTTTCATTTCTGCCTCTGTTTTAATTCCTAAACTTTTCCGGGACATCCGCAACCGCTTCCTTTTCCTGTACCAGAGTAATAATTGCGGGAACATCCGGTTATACCAAAAATAGTCAAGAACAATGCCATATAGATTATCTTCTTCATAGTAGGTTTTGTAAAATAACTATTTTACGCCGCATTTAGTATTAGCATTTTTAAAAAGAAAAAAAATTAACATGGATCAACGGGTTTCACCTAAGGTGCTCATTGCACCGTTAGATTGGGGCCTTGGCCATGCAACCCGTTGTATTCCAATTATTCGCGAACTCATAGCAGCTAACTGCACTGTTCTTATAGCTGCTGATGGTAAGGTGAAAGCCTTACTGGAAGCCGAGTTTCCGCATTTACACTTTCTACATTTGCCGGGGTACCATATTCAATACAGCACCACCGCCTGGGGGTTGCCTTTTAAAATTGTGGCGCAAATTCCCAGGCTGCTTCGTGTTATAAACAAGGAACAGGGGTGGCTACAAAAAGTTGTGGAGGAAGAAAAGGTTGATGCTGTTATTTCAGATAATCGTTTTGGTTTGTACCATTCAAAAATCCTTACGGTTTTTATCACGCATCAATTACAAATAAAAGCACGGTTAAAGGTTATAGAAATTCTTTTGCGAAAGTTGAACTATCGTTTTATAAGCAGGTTCAGCAAATGTTGGATACCAGATGCAGAAGGAACAATTAATCTGGCAGGCTCACTCTCCCACCCACTCGTGAAACCAAAAATTGAGATGCACTATTTAGGTGCGCTATCAAGATTTGAAAAAGGTGAAAGTGGTAATGAAGAACATCTTCTGATTCTTTTATCAGGGCCTGAACCACAAAGAACAATACTGGAAAAAATGCTGGTAGAAGATTTGAAAACCTATAAAAAGCCAGTGGTTTTTGTGCGGGGCCTGCCGCATGCAACAGCTACAATTACGTTGGCAGAAAATGTTACGGTGCACAACCACCTGCCTTCATACATTCTGCAAGAAAAAATAAGAAGTGCAACGTTTGTCATCAGCCGTTGTGGTTATAGTACAGTGATGGATATAGCTGCCACAGGAAAAAAGGCTATCCTTATTCCTACTCCCGGCCAAACAGAACAGGAATATTTGGCGAAGCAATTAATGAAAAAAAATTTTGCACTTTGTGTGACACAGAAACGCTTCCGGCTGAAGGGTGCACTGGAGTTGGCACAATCCTTCAATTATATATTTCAATCAGAACAAGAAAATAGTTTAAAAAAGACTCTTCAATCGTTATTGAAAGAGATTGAGACGAGAAGAAATTTATTTTAAAAGGGATCAGTGTAATTCATTTCAAATCCAGCTAATCCATGTTACAACAAAGCCCGTGTAAGCGAGGCGCCCTATTAATTATCAAAGTTTTTACATCAAAACATTCTTTGTAATAAAGCTAATAAACACAATACAGAGATGATAAATGTCCATGCTTTCCTTGCTTTTAAAAAGGCAAGTATCTTAAAGCTGAACTTCTTCGGGTAATAATGCGGGGTCATATTGCACTTCAACAGTAATTGAAACCGTCTGCGCCTGGCTATAATCTAACCGGAAGGTTTTGCGATGTAAGCGGCACGGACCCCATTTATCCAAAGCTGCCTGGTGGTCCTTTGTAGCATACCCTTTGTTTTGCGCCCAGTTATATTTCGGGAATTTTTGATGAAGTTCTTTCATAAAATCATCACGGTAAGTTTTGGCTAAAATGCTCGCGGCTGCAATAGAAGCGTACTCACCATCGCCGCCAATTACGCATTGGTGCGGAATGCGTCTGTAGGGTGTAAACCTGTTACCATCAATTAATAAAAGTTGCGGTTGAGTAGTAAGCTGCTTCACAGCAAGGTGCATGCTTTTAAAAGAAGCCCTTAGAATATTCAGCTTGTCGATTTGCTTATTGCAAAGTTGCGCTACTGCGAAAGAAATTGCCCGTTGCTCAATAAAAGGACGCAGCTCATAACGATGCTCCTCTGTTACCAGTTTAGAGTCGTTAAGCAAAGGATGAAAAAAATCTTTCGGCAGAATAACAGCGGCGGCAAACACAGGTCCGGCAAGGCACCCACGGCCAGCTTCATCGCAGCCGGCTTCCAGTAGTTTGTCCTGGTAAAATTTTTTAAGCATAGTTCCTTTACCGAAAATAAGATTTGTGATGAAAAGAATTGAAATTTCTATAGAAAGTGTTTTGCTACTGTTCTTGAAATTTTTTGTTGCTTTTTTTCAATAGGCAGCTCATAATAAAAATTGTAATTTTCAAGTCAGACTGATTGCCATATGCGAGCACTTAAATCTCATCTTTTTCCAATTTGCCTTGGAGTTATTTTTTCCATTTTAATGATCATTAGTATTTGGCCTAAGCCAAAATCAAAACCAAAATATATCCCTGTCACCTATAATGAAAATGAAGAATGGCAACCTCCCGATGAAACTGTCATCCCTTTCAACGAAGAAGGCGATAAAATACGATATGGTAAAGAACTTATCATTCATACTTCTTTTTATTTAGGACCCCAGGGAAATATTGCTTCTTTATCCAATGGAATGAATTGCCAGAATTGTCATTTGAAAGCGGGTACGCAAAACTTCTCCAACCCCTTTTCTGCGGTTGCTGCTACGTATCCAAAATTCAGGGAAAGAAGCGGACGAACAGAGTCTGTTGAATTTCGTGTTAATGAATGTATGCAGCGGAGTTTGAATGGAAAACCTTTGGATAGCGTAAGTAAAGAAATGCAGGCTATTGTAGCTTATATAAAATGGGTAGGAAGTAACGTTCCAAAAGATGTAAAGCCGAAAGGCGCAGGAACAGAAGAACTCCACTATTTAGAAAGAGCAGCAGATACAGCAAATGGTAAAAAAATTTATATCGTTAAATGCCAGCGATGTCATGGCGCTAATGGAGAAGGCGTTTGGGCGGTTCACGAAAATGAATACACGTATCCGCCGCTTTGGGGCAACAATAGTTTTAATGTAAGTGCCGGCATCTATCGTATATCAAGGTTAGCGGGATTTATTAAAGACAATATGCCTTTTGGTGTTACGCAAAAAAGCCCTGAATTAACTAATGAAGAAGCCTGGGATGTAGCTGCGTTTGTAGCTTCACAATCCCGTTCAGAAAAACGATTTGCTTACGACTGGCCGGTAATCGCTACGAAGCCGGTTGACTTTCCCTTTGGCCCTTTTGCAGATCCTTTTTCTGAAACGCAACATAAATACGGGCCATTTGGGCCGATCAAAAAGAAAAAATAGATGGGCTATTGCTTTCTAAAAGTTTATGAAACTTCTTTTTTCAAATTGTCGGTCCAAATTTTAAAATTAATTAGCCGGCAAAACAATAAGCTGCGCCATGTTCCTGCGCACGGCCAACTGCCCACACACCTGAAGGAACCACCTGGATACCTGGTAAAATACCAGCCATCCATTCCTTTTTTACATCTTCGGCTTTCATTTTCATTCCTTCAGCTAAAGCAGCGCTGTAAACCGTTAATGCTGCATTGCAAACACAAAACATTACACCGCTTTTTTGCAGTTCATTAATGCCTATAGCTACATTACCAAATCCAGGCAATTTAAAATCTCCGGGTTTGGGTTGCCAAAAAGGATTGCGGGTAGATGGCGCTTTTGTGAGTGGATCATCTGCTTTAAACACTTCGCCAAACTTGTACTTTGCCCACAAACTATCTTCCATTGCATAAGGAATGGCATTATGCCGAAGTACTACCACAACTCCTGTGTCATTTTCCTTAGTTCCTGTTAGTTCATTGGTCATTAAAAAAACCCGGGGCCAGGCAAATGGCATTACCTCGTGGGGGCGGGTAGCATCAAAAACAATTTTGTGTTTGCCTTTTAGCTTATTAAACCATAGGTCGGGATCGTCAATATCGCCTGTTGGTTCCTTAGCGAAAGAGGCTAAAGGTGCAGCAATACTGCCTACGGTTAAAGCCACGGCGCCAGTAGCTATCGAGCCGATAAAAGACCTGCGATTGGTGTTCAGGTTTTGATCATTACTTTCCATAAAATGATTTTGAGGTGAATAAATTGAAATAAAAGTTACGAAAACTATTAGCGGTCAAAAATTTTATTTGTATAGTGTTCCTCCGCACTTCTTTAATTACACTTACTGTAATTTGAAAATTATTTCGTAAACTTTATTGTCAAAATCAATTATGTATGAAACTGCTATTCACCTCCATCTGCCTGTTGGCTTCAATAATCGTTTTACATGCACAAACGGTTCCTTATAACGTCGTATTCGACCTAACCAGCAAAGATACAAGCGACCATAAAACAGTTATACGGTGGCTTAGCGAAATTTCGAAAGAAAGGCCGGATGCAAAATTGGAAGTGGTGCTTTACGGCCAATCGTTAGACATGGTGAGGAAAGATAAATCAACAGTTGCTCCTGCCTTACAACAGTTGACGCAAAACAAAAACGTTTCGGTAAAAGTATGTGCCGCCGCCATGAAGCGTCATGATATTGACGCTACGCAGCTTCTACCTGGTGTAAGTATTGTGCCCGACGGAATTTATGAAATCATTACCCGCCAAAAAGAAGGCTGGGGCTATATAAAAGCGGCGCATTAGTTACTAAATAATACAATTGGCAATTAGCAAAGAAAAAAAGACGAACAAATCCGTTCGGCTTCGCTAATGTGCACAACCGGATGAAGAAAACATAGAACCAAAATAACGAGCAACAAAAAAG
>MWWF01000009.1_pt1 | contig 28036 bp, 19 predicted proteins | sample 1047351 | NCBI WGS metagenome assembly MWWF01 (sample SAMN06349970, study PRJNA376086) | soil metagenome | isolation source: MGM-3 sample Antarctic (ecotone) soil | place: Antarctica
CGCCAATTTCAATTACATCTGCGGTTGAAGGATTGAAAGAATTGCCTGCTTTTAGAAATATTGAAGATTATGTTGTATATATCGTTCTCATTATTGTTGCCATGTTTTTCTTTTTGCAACAATTTGGCACGGCATCTATTGGCAAATTTTTCGGACCGGTTATGTTCATCTGGTTTAGTATGCTGGCCTTATTAGGTATCGTACACCTGAGTGATGATCTCACTATTTTCCGTGCCTTCAGTCCGCATTACGCCTTTAATTTTTTAACAACTTATCCAAGAGCCTTATGGTTGCTCGGCGCTGTTTTTTTGTGCACTACCGGCGCCGAGGCTTTGTATAGCGATCTTGGACATTGTGGCCGCAGCAATATCCGTGTATCATGGGGCTTTGTAAAATCCTGTCTTTTATTAAATTATTTAGGTCAAGGCGCTTATTTAATACATAAATATTCTGGTCTTACCATAACCAATGAGTTAAGAACAGCCATGGGCATTAACGCTTTTTTTGACCTGATGCCACAGTGGTTTATTATTCCGGGTGTTGTTATTGCAACTACAGCAGCTATCATTGCCAGCCAGGCCATGATATCAGGATCGTTTACTTTAATAAGTGAAGCAATGAGATTAAATCTTTGGCCCAAATTAAAAATCCGTTATCCTTCCGAAGCAAGAGGTCAACTGTTTATTCCTTCATTAAACTTCTTTATGTTTCTTGGCTGCGTGGTGGTGGTTTTATATTTTAAAAACTCGCAAAGAATGGAAGCAGCTTATGGTTTAGCCATCATCGTTACCATGTTGATGACAACAATTCTTTTCTCTAATTTTCTTATTTCGAGGCGGGTTCCTGCGGTTTATATCTGGTTGTTTTTAGGAACATATATTATTATTGAGTCGCTTTTTTTAGTTGCACTTCTTCAAAAATTTACGCATGGCGGTTACATCACATTAATGATTGGAGGTTTGATGTTTGTGATTATGTATGCCTGGTTCAGGGCAAGAAAAATTAAGAACCGGTATATAGAATTTGTGAGGCTTGAACATTACATTCCAAAGATCCAGGAATTAAGCAACGATCGTTCTGTACCAAAATATGCAACGCATTTAGTTTACTTAACCAGTGCAGACAGTCCGAAAGAAATTGAGCATAAGATCATTTATTCCATACTGAATAAAAAACCAAAAAGAGCGGACATTTATTGGTTTGTGCATGTAGATACTTTGGATGATCCATATACAATGGAATATAAAGTTGACCACATTATTCCCAATGATATTATACGTGTAGAGTTCCGGCTTGGCTTCCGTATTGATCCACGCATCAACCTCATGTTTCGGAAAGTTGTGGAAGATCTTGTCGCCAACAGGGAAGTGAATATTACCAGCCGCTACGAAAGTTTGGAACGCAGCAATATTGTTGGTGATTTCACTTTTATTGTATTGGAAAAATATTTGAGCCAGGATAATGACCTTCCTATTTTGGAGAGGATGATCATGAAATTTCATTTCTGGTTAAAGGACATCAGCCTTTCAGAGGAAAGGGGTTTTGGACTTGATGCCAGCACTGTTATAGTTGAAAAGTTTCCGCTTATTGTGGCGCCTGCTGCCACATTAAAATTGAAGAGGGTTGGGGAAATTTGATTTTGACCCCGAAGTTTCGGGATTGATGATTTTGGGATTGCTGATAATTATAGAAATTCTTAAATCATTACATCCCAAATCCCGAATTCAAATCTTTATCTTCAAACAAACTATCTGCCTGCCACATATTGTTTACTATATTATTGGTGTAATTGTTTTGCTTTCCATTGCTGTTTATTTTTTGCAGGATGTTTTCATTTTCAAACCTGAAAAGCTGCGTCCCGATTTTGTCTTTAAATATGATATTCCTTTTCGCGAATTAAATTTTGACATCAGCGAAGGCGTTCGCATTAACGGATTGCATTTTTACAGAGAACATCCAAAAGGTTTGATATTATTTTTTCATGGCAACACCAAAAGCATAAAAGGCTGGGCCAAGTATGCAAAAGATTTTTACAGATACGATTACGATGTGGTGCTGCTCGATTACCGTGGTTTTGGGAAAAGCACCGGCAAGCGTGGCGAAACAGATATGCTGAATGACATGCAGTTTGTGTATGAAATTTTAGCAAAGCAATATTCTCAAAATCATCTCATTGTTTATGGCAGAAGCCTGGGCAGCGGCTTTGCAGCAAAACTAGCTTGCGACAACACGCCGCGATACCTGATATTGGATGCGCCCTATTATAATTTCAGAAAAGTGATTGAGCGTTTTTTGCCCATGCTTCCCATTCGCATTGTGCTGCGCTACCAGTTGCGAACAGATAAATGGATACCGAAAGTGAACTGTCATGTGTATATCATTCATGGCACAAAAGACTGGCTCATTCCAATAAAGCACAGCGAGCAATTGCAGAAGATCAACCCAAGAAAAATTACATTGATAAGAATTGTTGGCGGCGGGCATAACAACCTTACAAAGTTTTCGGAGTACCACAATTTTATGAGAGATATTTTGAAAGAGTAAAGGCAGAACGCCGATTTTTATAATTGTGATGATTTATTAAAATGAATAGCGCCTATCATCACAATTATAAAAATCAGCGTTCCAAAGCTTCCATCATAAAATCAGCGTTCCTCTCTTTCATTTATTTTTGTTTCAAACTCACATCATCGCCACTTCACCAAACATATTAGCGCATCCGATCGAATACCTCAAAGGTGTTGGCCCACAAGGTGGCGACCTGTTGAAAAAAGAACTCGCTATTTTTTCTTTCAACGACCTGCTGCATCATTTTCCTTACAGGCATATTGACAAAACAAAAATTACAAAGATCATTGACCTTAATCCCGCAATTGAATATGCACAGCTGCAGGGGAAACTTTTGTATTATGAAACAACAGGCGAACGCAATTCCAAAAGAGTGATAGCATATTTAAAAGATGATACCGGCACAATGGAACTGACCTGGTTTAAAGGACTAAGCTGGATTGAAAAAACATTAAAGAAAGACGAAGTTTACACCGCTTTTGGAAAAATCAGTTTTTTCATGGGCAAGCCGCAGATTGTTCATCCTGAACTGGAGTTGATAAAACAAGAAATAAACGGAGGTAAAAATTTTCTTGAACCTGTTTACCCTGCAACTGAAAAATTAAAAGCAAGAGCATTGGGCGGCAGGCAAATTAGCAAATTGACGGAAGCATTATTTACCATTCTTACACCCAAAGATCTTCCGGAAAACCTGCCTTCATCTTTCATAACAAAACTTAAACTACTTCCGAGGTTTGAAGCCTACACCCAAATTCATTTTCCCGCTTCAACTGCCATGTACGAGCAGGCGTTAAGGCGGTTGAAGTTTGAAGAATTATTCATTACACAGTTGCGCCTAGCTATGATAAGAAGTGAAAGGCACCGGAAGTCAAAAGGAGTTGTGTTTCAAAAAGTGGGAGCATTTTTCAACAATTTTTATAATAATCATTTACCCTTTCAATTAACCGGCGCTCAAAAAAGAGTGTTGAAAGAAATAAGAACAGATACAGCAAGCGGACATCAAATGAACCGTTTGTTACAAGGTGATGTTGGCAGCGGAAAAACCATTGTTGCTTTATTGGCTATTTTATTGGCAGTGGATAATGGTTACCAGGCCTGTCTTATGGCGCCAACAGAAATTTTAGCGCAACAACATTTTACTTCCATCAGTGAGTTGTTGAAAGACCTTGCAATCGGCCTTCATTTAATAACAGGTTCAACACCTGCAAGCGAAAGAAAATATATTCTTCAAAGCCTTGCTGAAGGAAATCTCAGCATCATCATCGGCACACATGCACTGATTGAAGAAGTGGTACAATTTAAAAATTTAGGCTTTGTTGTAATTGATGAACAGCACCGGTTTGGTGTAGCGCAAAGAGCCACGCTTTGGAACAAAGCCAAAACGCCACCGCATATTTTGGTAATGACGGCAACACCCATTCCAAGAACATTGGCCATGACAGCTTACGGAGATTTGGATTATAGTATTATGGACGAAATGCCACCGGGCCGCCAACCCATTACTACAGTTCATCGTTATGATACAAGAAGAGCACAGGTGATGGATTTTATAAGAACTGAAATTGATGCAGGCAGGCAGGTCTATATTATTTTTCCATTGATAGAAGAAAGCGCCAAGCTTGATTATGAGCACCTGATGGGAGGTTATGAAAATGTAAAAGCATTTTTTCCCGAACCAAAATATTGGATCAGCATGGTGCATGGACGACAGCCTTCAGAGCAGAAGAATACTAATATGCAAAGGTTTGTAAAAGGCGATACGCAAATCATGGTAAGTACAACTGTAATTGAAGTGGGAGTTAATGTGCCTAATGCATCGGTGATGGTAATTGAAAGTGCGGAAAAGTTTGGGCTTTCTCAATTGCACCAGCTTCGTGGCCGTGTAGGCAGAGGATCAGATAAGAGTTATTGCATTTTAATTACCGGATCTAAATTTGGTACAGAAGCAAGAGAAAGAATCAAGATCATGACATCAACCAACAATGGTTTTGAAATTGCAGAAAAGGATTTGGAATTGAGAGGACCTGGTGAAATTGAGGGAACGAAACAAAGTGGAGCATTAAATTTTAAGTTGTCAGATATTGTTAAAGACAAAGCAATATTGAACGCTGCAAAAAACTATGCAGAAGAGATCATCGTAAATGATCCTGAATTGGAATCGGCAGACAATTTGCAATTGAAACAATACTTAATGTCATTGCAGGGTAAAACGCCCTGGAGTAAGATTTCTTAACATTAGCAGCGCAACATTTTTGTTCAATAATAGTTTAACTTCAAAAAAAAGATTGAAGATCAAAAGCCACATACTTACCCTTTTATCCTGCCTTATTGCAACGCTTGCATTTACTCAAAACATTGAATTTATTGAGAACAAGGGCCAATGGGATAATCGTGTCCGTTTTATGGGCGAAGTTTCTAACGGCGCCTTCTTTATACATAACGATGGCTTCACTGTTTTGCAACACAAAGCCGGAGATTTGGAAAAGCTTCATACTGCTATGCACGAACGCAAAAGGGCAGATGAAGGTGGAATTACTGTACACTCTCATTCTTACAAGGTTAGTTTTGTAAATGCAAATGAAAAAGCAAGAATTGAAGCAGACAAGCAAATAATTACCTATAACAATTATTTTATTGGAAGCGATCCTTCAAAATGGGCTTCCAATTGTAAAATATACCAGGGCATTACCATCAGGGATATCTATCCCAATATTGACATCCGTTATTATTCTGACAGAGGTGTTTTAAAATATGATTTGATTGTAAGGCCCGGCGGAAACGTATCGGACATTGCGTTAAAATATGATGGGGTTGATAAACTGGATATAAAGAATAAGGAACTGTTGATTGGAACTTCCATCGGTGAATTAAAAGAATTGTCTCCTTACACTTACCAGTACAATGAAAAAGGTAAAACAGAAGTAAGCGCAAAATATTCAGTAAGAGAAAATGTGGTGAGGTTTGACATTAAAGATTACGATTCAAAAACAACACTGATCATTGATCCTACATTAGAGTTTTGTTCGTTTTCAGGAAGCACTGCAGACAACTGGGGCTTTAGTGCAACTTATGGTCCTGATGGTAGCATGTTTGGTGGGGGAATTGTTTTTGCTGCTGGCTTTCCTGTTTCTCCCGGCGCTTTTCAAACAAATTTTGGTACGGGTACAGGCTGCCTTAATGCAAGTGGGTTTGATATGGGAATTATAAAGCTTTCACCTGATGGAAGCAATCGTTTATATGCCACTTATCTTGGTGGTTCGGGCAGCGAAATGCCTCAAAGCTTAATATGCGATCCCCAGGGAAATTTAATAATTGCAGGTAGAACCAATTCGCCAACATCACCCTCTGGCGGTGCTTATCCTGTAAGCAGTAGTGGACAAATAGGTTTGCTGGGTTCCTGGGATATTGTTCTTACAAAATTGAATGTAACCGGAAGTAATATCATTGGTTCCATAAGAATTGGCGGTACCGGTGATGATGGCGCTAACATTAATCCATGCACAGAGCCAAATGTCTTATCTCTTCAACAGAATTATGGCGATGAAGGCCGGAGTGAAGTAAATATTGATGGAGTCGGAAATATTTATTTGGCTTCATCATCCATGTCAAATAATTTTCCAATAACAGGTGGTTTTCAATCTACACTTGGGGGTAAGCAGGATGGCGTTGTATTAAAATTCAATTCTAATTTATCTGTCCTCAACTTTAGCAGTTATTTTGGTGGAACAGAGAACGATGCCGCTTATTCAATCGCCATTGCATCTAACGGTACTATTTACGTTGCTGGTGGTACTGAAAGTTTTAATCTTCCCGGATCAACAGCAGGCACAATTGGCTCAACTAATCATGGTTCAATAGATGGATTTGTTACATCCATCACAAGTAATGGTTCGGCAATTATAAAAACAACTTATCTCGGCACCGGGGGCATTGACCAGGTGTATGGTATTCAATTTGACAAATTGGATTTTCCTTATGTGATGGGTCAAACTACCGGAGCATTTCCTGTAACACCTTCTGGAGTATGGAGCACACCAAACGGACGGCAGTTCATTGCAAAATTGCAACCCAATCTTTCTTCGTTTGTTTATTCAACTGTGTTTGGTAAAACCTCCGGAGGCAGCGGCGCACCTGATATTTCACCAGTGGCTTTTTTGGTTGACCGTTGCGAAAATGTTTATGTATCTGGCTGGGGCGGACAAAAAGTAGGAAGCTATGCAACTGCAGGTGTTCAGGGACTTCCCGTGACACCGGACGCAATTAAATCGGCTCCTGATATTGACCCGGCTACGGGTTTGGGCAGAGATTTTTATTTCTTTGTTCTAAAGAAGAATGCCACATCTCAATTATATGGTAGTTTCTATGGGCAAAACGGGGGGCTTTTTGGCGACCATGTTGATGGTGGAACCAGCCGTTTCGACAAAGATGGAGTGATTTACCAGGCTATTTGTGCCAGTTGCGGATCTGCGGGTTCACTTCCTTTTACAACGCCGGGTGCATGGAGTGTAACCAAACCTCCTTCTGCCAATTGCAACCTTGCCATGGTAAAAATATCTTTCAATTTTGCCGGTGTAAAAGCTGGTGTGCAATCAATTATTAATGGGCAGGTTAGAGATACGGCGGGCTGTGTTCCACTAACTGTAAATTTTGTAGATACAGTTGCCTCAGCCGTTAGTTATGAATGGAATTTTGGTGATGCGCCAACTGTGTTTACATCTACTTCGCCATCTTTCAATCATACTTTCACAGCTATCGGTACGTACCAGGTAATGCTGGTTGCTATTGATTCCTCAACTTGCAATATCCGTGATACATCTTATTTAAGAATCAATGTCGGCGATCTGAGAGCACAACTTAATTTTGATGCCATCAAACTTAATCCTTGCGATTCATTTAAATACCGGTTTGATAATACTTCTGTACCTCCTGCTACTTTGCCCTTCGGGGCTCAAACATTTACCTGGAGTTTTGGTGATGGTTCGCCTAATATAACTACCGGCAATGGAAGTGTTTTTCATACTTATGCTTCTGCAGGAACTTATAATGTAAGGTTGATTTTAAGAGACAGTAATTATTGCAATTACCCTGATACGCTAACGAAACAAATCAGAGTAGCTGCTTTAGTCAATGCAGATTTTGACACACCGCCAAATGGATGTGCTCCATACAATGCTCAATTCACCAACACTTCGCAGGCAGGCGCCCAATTCATTTGGAATTTTGGAGATGCTAGCGCACCATCAACTAATGTAAGTCCATCACATTTATATTCCATTCCCGGAACTTATACCGTTACCTTAATTGCTATTGATTCGGGTACTTGTAATGTTACAGATACTGTCAGTTTTTCTATCACTGTTTATGTTAATCCTGTTGCTGATTTTAGCGCAGCACCACAGCCTCCAACAGTTAATACTCCTATATCTTTTACAAATTTATCAAGCCCTGATGCTATAAAATTTAAGTGGTTGTTTGGTGATGGTGATTCACTGAACACAACTTCAAGAGCTGTGATTCAGCATGATTACAATAAGACAGCAACTTATACCACTTGTCTTATTGCATTTAACCAGGCAGGATGTTCTGATACTTTGTGCAGACCTGTGCAAACATTGATAAACGCTGCCGTTGATGTACCATCAGCATTTACGCCATTGAAAGGTGGTGTGAACGGAATTGTGTATGTACGTGGCTTTGGAATTGCAAAAATGAAATTCACGGTGTATGCAAGATGGGGAGAAAAAGTTTTTGAATCATCATCAAAAAATGCCGGATGGAACGGATACTATAAAGGAAAACTTTTGCCGATGGATGTATATGCTTATACGCTTGATGTAGAGTTCAGCGATGGAACTAAAACAACTAAAACCGGCGATATAACTTTGATTAGATAAATATGAATAGAGGAACAATGAACAGGTGAAGGAGAAAACAAAAGCCAAAAATTAATACACTGCTATGAGAAACATTAAATTTCTCAACAACGAATGAAAAATTTTAAATCATATTCACTCAAACTATTTGTGTTGGCTTGCAGCTTGCAACTAGCAGCTAAAAGCTTTTCACAAGATTTGCATTTCTCTCAATTCTTTAATTCGCCATTGACAACCAATCCTGCCAACACAGGTTTTATACCTGATGGTGATTACAGGCTTGGCATTAATTACAGAAATCAATGGTCATCCATTATGACGGTGCCGTATAAAACGATGAGTGCTTATGGAGATGTGCAAATATTGAAAGACAGGTTGGAGAATGGTTGGGTTGGTATTGGTGGTGTGATCTTAAGAGATGTTGCAGGAACAGGCAGCTTAACATCCACAAAAGTTTACGGTTCTGTTGCTTATCATCAAATGCTTGGTTATTCAAGCTTGCTTAGCTTAGGATTTAATATTGGCTTGGCTAATAAACAGATTAGTCCTGCCAACCTAAAATTTCCAGACCAGTTTGACGGAAAGTTTTTTGACAGCAAACTTCCAACAGGTGTTATTCTTGATCGCACTAATATCAGTTATCTTGATCTGCAGGTGGGAATGAACTATGCTTATTTCCCTACAGAAAATATTTATGTCAACACCGGTTTTTCTGTGCATCATGTAAACAAACCTGAAGAATCTTTTTTCTCGCAAAATGATGTAAGCAACCGTGTGCCGAGGCGCTATATTGGTTTCTTAAATGCCAGTTTAAAATTGAACGACCAGGTTATTATTAACCCGAATGTTTATTACACCAAGCAGGCAAATGTTAGTGAATTGGTTGGGGGATTAACAGCTAATTATAATCTTTCCGGCGATGGCCAATACCAATTGATCGGCGGCGCTTATTACCGCCATAAGGAAGCGGTGATTCCGATGGTTGGTTTAGGATATAATGATTACACATTCACTTTCAGTTATGATGCCACAATTTCTTCTTTGAAGAATTATAATAATTCCCGTGGCGCTTTTGAATTTTCTTTGATCAAGCAAGGGGTTTTGAATCCAAATGGAAAAAGAATTACGCCTTGTCCGACTTTCAGGAGTTATTGAGGTTGCTCTTATTGCCAATCACCGGATAAACAGCTCTCCTTGCTCATTCTTTCCTATGGAATGGAATTGCAAAAGCTTGAGCATGGTAAAAGCATAATAACTTACCCGGTTGGCAATGGTTAGAAGAAGATCCTTTTTTGGAACTTCTGTACCATGCAAAATAAATGGTTCCAGTTCTTTGTAACAAGGTTGTAATGGCTCCATGATGATGATTTGCATACAACTAATGCAATAACTGAACCGTGGCTTCAATATGGCCAGAACATAGAAATCTTTAAAAACAAAAGAAGAGAAACCAGAAACAATAAATAATCTTTCCCGATTTTTACGCAAACAATTTCATCATGCTTACTGTTGCCAAACCATCTTTAGCAATTGAACATTTGCAAGCCTTTATAAAAATTTGTGGAGAGCAATATGTTTTCGTTGATGAAGATGTGCTTCATCATTATTCTCACGATGAAACCGAAGACCTTCATTATTTACCCGATGTAGTGATTAAGCCTGCCAATGCAGAAGAGATCAGCACTGTTTTAAAAATTTGCAATCAATATAAAATTCCTGTTACGCCCCGTGCCGCTGGCACAGGTTTAAGCGGTGGAGCCTTGCCTTATCTCGGCGGCGTGTTGCTTTCCATTGAAAGACTAAATAAAATAATTGAAATTGATGAACGCAATCTTCAATTGATAACAGAACCTGGAGTGATCACTGAAGTTTTGCAAAATGCAGTGAAAGAAAAATCCTTGTTCTATCCACCAGATCCAAGCAGCAGGGGAAGTTGCATGATCGGTGGCAACATAGCAGAAAATAGTGGCGGACCAAAAGCTGTGAAATATGGTGTGGTAAAAGATTATGTGCTGAACCTTGAAGTGGTGTTGCCAACAGGAGAAATTATCTGGACAGGCGCCAATGTGTTGAAAAATGCAACAGGCTATAATCTTACACAATTAATTGTAGGCAGCGAAGGAACCTTAGGCATCGTTACAAAAGCGGTATTAAAATTATTGCCATTGCCGAAGCATGATTTGTTGATGTTGGTTCCATTCAGCAAAGCAGAAAATGCCTGTGCTGCAGTCAGTGCCATTTTCATGGCAGGATACACCCCAAGCGCCATGGAATTTATGGAGAGAGATGCATTGGAATGGGTGATGCGTTTTGTTGATAATTCTATTGTTGCCATTGATGATGAGGTGCAGGCACATTTGCTGATTGAAGTTGACGGCAATGATATAGATGTGTTGATGAAAGACATTGAAGGCATTTCAGAAATAGTGATGCAGTTTAACGCCGGCGAAATTTTATTTGCAGATGATGCACAGCAAAAAGCAGAACTATGGAAGCTGCGAAGAAGAGTGGGAGAAGCAGTGAAATCACATTCCATTTATAAAGAAGAAGACACGGTTGTGCCAAGAGCAGAACTGCCTGTTTTATTAAAAGGCGTGAAAGACATTGGAAAAAAATTTGGCTTTCATTCTGTTTGTTACGGACATGCAGGCGATGGCAATTTGCATGTGAACATCATTAAAGGAGATATGACAGAAGAACAATGGAATGGCTCATTGAAAACCGGCATTATAGAGATTTTTGAACTGGTAAAAAAGCTTGGAGGAACCATCAGTGGTGAGCATGGAGTTGGATTGGTTCAAAAAGAATTTCTTCCCATTGTTTTTGATGAAGTGCAAATGCGTTTGATGAAGGAGATCAAAAAAATATTTGACCCGAATAATATTTTAAATGCTGGTAAAATTTTTGATTAGATAAATAAACTTGTTGAATGAAAAAACTCAATTTATTTCTGTGCCTGTTGTTAGTTTGTCAATTTGCATTTGCACAGGATGAGTATGAAAAAGAAGAAAAGAAAGGATTTAAAAAAGAAAACCTTTTTACCGGCGGCAGTATTTCTCTTTCCTTTTTTAATAATTCTTTTTTGATTGGCGGCAATCCTGTTTTTGGATACAGCATTACCAAATGGGCTGATCTTGGAATTGTTGGCAATTACACTTACACTTCCCAACGTGATTATCAATATACTAATGACAAGCTGAGACAATCGGTTTATGGCGGCGGCGCTTTTGTAAGATTGTTTCCTGTACGTTTCCTTTTTGCACAAGCCCAGATAGAACATAACTGGATCAAGTTGAAATATATTCCGCCACCTAATACGGGTATGGTTTCGCAGTCCAATAAAATTTCCGGCAACAGTTATTTGGTTGGTGCAGGTTACACTACTGGAAGGGAAGCCGATCAGAAAAACACTTACGGTTATTTCTCTGTGTTGTTCGATCTTTCAAAAAGTATTAATTCTCCATACACAGATAATCTTGGCCGTGCTGTTCCCATCATTCGTGCAGGTATTCATATTCCATTGTTCCAGGGGAAAGATTGAACTCAATGGAGTCATAGGAGGTAAAGAAGTCAAAAGAGTCACGGCAGTCAATTTTTTTATGTAAACTGCTAACGCTAAATAAAACTTTCAAATTCTTTTGGTGATGTAAGAACTGTAATTTGTTCTTCTAATTCGCCCCATAAAAATCCTTCTGCTGCAAGAAAATTTATATGCGCTAATAAATGATTGTAGAAGCCAGCCGTATTTAAAATAAAAACTTTTTTATCGTGAATTGATAACTGGTTCCATGTTAGCACTTCAAACAATTCATCCATTGTTCCAAAGCCGCCAGGCAAAATAATAACAGCATCACAGAGCTCATACATTTTTCTTTTGCGGATGTGCATGTCATCAACTACAAATAATTCGCTGATGCTGTCATGCTGATGTTCCCAGTCTTTTAGAACTTTTGGTATCACGCCTCTTACAATCCCGGTTTGCTCCATCACGGTGTCAGCAACAATTCCCATCAAACCTTTTTTGCCGCCGCCATAAATCAATTCAATTTTATTTTTTGCCAATATTATTGCAAGCTCTTTTGCATGTTGTGCATATATTTCATTGCCGCCTGTTTTTGATCCGCAAAATATGGCCAGCTTGTTAATCTTGTTCATGTTCATTTATTTCGCTGCAAAAGGAAGTCAATTTTTTCTATCTTCAAAAAATACAATTGTAATCTTGCATTACTTCTCTAAAACATAACGCAATGAGTTCCGGAATCTTGCTATCTTTTGTTATAGGCTATTTCATTATTCTTTTGATTGTTGCCTGGTTCACTTCCCGCAACTCAAATAATGATTCTTTTTTTATCGGCAACAAAAATTCTAACTGGATGCTGGTTGCTTTCGGCATGATTGGTACATCACTAAGTGGCGTTACGTTTGTTTCTGTTCCGGGCACTGTTGGCACAGCGGGTTTTTCTTATTTCCAGGTGGTGATTGGATATTTGCTTGGCTATTTTGTCATTGCATTTGTATTGCTACCTCTTTATTATCGTCTAAATCTTACTTCCATTTATAATTACCTGCAGAATCGTTTTGGAATGACCTCTTACAAAACGGGTGCTTTATTTTTTATCATATCAAGAACATTAGGTGCAACAGCAAGATTATTTCTTGTGATCAATGTGCTACAAATATTTATTTTAAATGACCTGATGCAAGACTGGCTCGTAAATAGTTTTAATTTAAGTGCAAGCACTGCCAGCTTTGTTGGATTTGCCATTGCTACTTTCATCATTTTGCTAATGATACTGCTTTATACATTTGAAGGCGGCGTAAAAACAATTGTTTATACAGATACTTTACAGACAACATTCATGCTGATAGGATTGGTGGTTTGTATTGTTTATATCATGAGTAACATGAACCATTCCGTTGGTTCTACTTTGCAGGAATTAGGTAAAACAAATCTTACAAGAATATTTAATACAGATGTGAACTCGGGAGGCTTTTTTGTAAAAAGTATTATTGGGGGAATGTTCATTACCATTGGAATGACAGGGCTTGACCAGGAAATGATGCAAAAAAATATCAGTGTTAGAAGACTAAAGGATTCTCAAAAAAACATGATGACATTCAGTGTGATTATGGTAGTTGTCAATTTTCTTTTTTTATTGTTAGGCGGCATTCTTTATCTGTATGCGCAAGCTAAAAATGTAGTGGTTCCAGGCGACGATCTTTTTCCTACTGTGGCTTTGAAAGGCTTTATGCCAACTGCTATTTCAATCATTTTTATTATTGGTTTGATCTCGGCATTATTCCCAAGCGCCGATGGTGCATTAACTGCACTGACCTCTTCGTTTTGCATTGATATTTTAGGAATGAAAAGAAATGAAAAGCTTTCTGAAAAAGAAAAAAAGAAAACAAGGCTTATTGTCCACTTCACCTTTGCCATTATTTTCTTTGTGATGGTGATGTTGTTTAAAGTGATGAACAGTAAATCTATTATTGACATTATTTTGAAAGTGGCAGGATTTACTTACGGGCCACTTTTAGGATTGTTTGCATTTGGTATTTTGACCAAAAGAAAAATTAATGATAAAGCAGCATTGTACGTTTGTTTGCTGGCGCCAATTATTATTTTGGGAATTGATTTCGTTAATAATATTGAATGGTGGCAAAAACAATTGTCATTGGATGGACAATGGGTGAATGGCGTAAAATCTTTATCTGCTTCATTGTTTGGAAAATTTAAAATAGGAACAGAATTGTTGATCTATAATGGCATTCTTACATTTCTTGGTTTGTATATCATATCTAAACCGCAACCAATTCCTGAGGATGTAAAAACGATTTTGCAATATGGAGATCGTTGATCAATTGGTACAACAATATGCAGAAAAATACACTTCTGCTGAATTTGAATTGCTGAAAGAACTGTCTGATTTTACTTATCAAAATCATCCAAAATCCCAGATGCTCAGCGGGCATTTGCAGGGAAAGTTTTTGGAGATGACGAGCAGCATGATTGCTCCAAAAAGAATTCTTGAAATTGGAACCTTCACCGGTTACAGCGCTTTATGTCTTGCTAAAGGCCTTCAGCATGATGGTGTTTTGCATACTATTGAATTAAGAAAAGAAGATGCTGCCGCTGCAAAATCATTTTTTGACAAAAGTATTTTTGGCGAAAAAATAATATTGCACATCGGCGATGCGTTAGAAATTATCGGTGAAATCAATGAATCGTGGGATTTGGTTTTTATTGATGCAGACAAACAGAATTACATCAATTATTTTAACCTCGTTTTCCCCAAACTAAAATCAAATCGCTTTATTTTAGCGGACAATGTGCTCTTTCACGGCCAGGTATTAGAGAAAGAAATAAAAGGAAAAAACGCAAAAGCAATCCAGGCATTTAATGAATATGTACAAAGACGGAATGATGTTGAAAAAGTTTTGCTGCCAATTAGAGATGGTTTATTCCTGATAAGAAAGCTTTGACGGCAGGAGACACTCAAACAATACGATCCATGAAAAAACTTTTTTTATTTGCCACTGCTCTTTTAGCCTTTTCTGGCAATCATCTGTTTGCACAATCTGCAGAAGTTATCCGTAATTATATCAACCGCTTTAAAGATGTAGCTATTGAAGAAATGCAAAGAACCGGGGTTCCTGCTTCTATCACTTTGGCGCAGGGCATTCATGAAACAGGCGCAGGAACAAGCGATCTTGTTATTAAATCAAACAATCATTTTGGCATTAAATGTAAAACCGAATGGACCGGCGCTTCGGTGTATCATGATGATGATGAAAGAGGAGAATGTTTTCGCAAGTATGATGATCCGATTCAATCCTATAAAGACCATTCTGATTTTTTAAAGACACGATCTTATTATGCTTCTCTTTTTCAATTAGATCCATTGGATTATAAAGCATGGGCTTATGGATTGAAAAAAGCAGGCTATGCTACAAATCCAAAATATCCGCAGATACTTATTAAACTGGTAGAGGATTATAATTTGCAGGATTATTCTTTGATTGCCCTGAATCAAAAATCACCTGACAATAATGATCTTGTTTTTGCAGGTAATGAAACTGTGGTGAAATCAGAAACAGGGCAGCAGGCAAAAATTGAAAAAAAAGATTTAAAGCAAATCTATCCTTCCGGAATTTTTAAGATCAACGAAACAAAAGTGATATTAGTAACGAAGGGAACGGCATTTTTAAAAATTGCTGAAGAAAATAATGTTTCTCTTTCAAGGTTGTTTGATTTCAATGACATGAAAGAAGAAGAAATTGCAAGTTGCGATCAATTAATATTTTTACAACGCAAAAGAAAAATCAGCGATGTTGAATTTCATGTTGTGGAAGGGGGCGAAGCCACTTATGATATTGCACAATCGGAAGGAATAAGACTGGAGCAGTTAAGAGAGTATAATTTTTTAAAACCTGGTATGGATGCAAAGGCTGGTGAAAAATTATACTTAAAAAATATGGCTCCTTCAATGCCGCAATTAATTACCAGTGAAACATCTTTTGTACAAGCTGTGGTAACCAACACCGTTCCCATTATTGGAACAGTGCCGCAAGAGAAGAAGCAGGAATTTGTTTTGCACATTGTTCAAACCAAAGAAACGGTGTATGCTATTTCAAAAAAGTATGCAGTAACGGTTGACGAAGTGATAAAATGGAATACCCTTCAATCAACAGATCTGAAAACAGGACAGGAATTACGCATCCTTAAAAAATAATAAATGCCGGCAATTACACTGCACGATAAAACATTCGACACTTATCTTTCTGAACAGGAGATACAAGAAAAAGTAAAGGGCATTGCAGCGCAGTTGAATATTGATTATAAAGACAAGCGGCCATTGTTTATTGCCATCTTAAATGGCTCTTTCATGTTTGCAGCAGATCTTTTTAAATACGTTACTATTGATGCGGAAATATGTTTTATCAAACTTGCTTCCTATCGCGGTATGAAATCAAGTGGCAATGTTATTACTGCAATCGGGCTTGACCAGGATTTATTTGGTCGTGATGTTGTGATACTTGAAGATATTGTTGACACAGGAAAAACATTGAATGAATTTCTGCCAAAACTTGATCATCAACAGCCAAAATCATTGAAGATTGCCGCATTGCTGCACAAGCCCGAAGCCACACAGTTTGCATTAAAAATAGACTACCTCGGTTTTAGCATCCCCAATAAATTTGTTGTTGGCTATGGATTGGATTATGATGGATTGGGGAGAAATTTAAAAGAAATCTATCAATTGGCAGAACAGTCTTGATTGGATGCTTTAAGTTTCGTATTTTTCTAAAGATTGTTTTGAAGTATTTTGTAAATATTATTCTCATTCTCTTTTATCCTTTGCTTGCCCTTTCTCAAAGTTATATGACAGGCCATGTAAGGGATGAAGCAGGCAATGCATTGCAAAGTGCCAACATCTACGTTCATAGCAGCGGCGCAAATTTTTATACCGGCTCAGATGGTTCATTTGGAATCATTACTTCAAGTAAAACAGATACACTCACCATTACTTTAGAAGGTTTTCAAAAACAAAAATTAATTGTAGATGGCAATACTTTGCTTGAAGTAAAGATGAAAAAAAACCTTTCTTCTAAAAGCTCGGGCTCTTACAAACTGTCATCCTTAACCTTGAATTTAAAAAGAGAAACACAGCAGCAATGGCTCACCGGAGATGAAACTTATGCAAGCATTGCAGAAAATCAATTTATAAATACAACAGCTTATCCTGCCACCGGGTTAACACTGAATGTTGATCGTGCCTCTTACAGTAATGCCCGCAGGTTTTTAACCATGAATGCCATGGTGCCCGAAGATGCTGTGAGGATAGAAGAGATGATCAATTACTTCAACTTCAATTATACAGAGCCTCCAGAAAATAAAACTTTCGATATCAAAACAACCTTAACAGATTGTCCATGGAATAAACATCACCAGTTATTACTTGCACAATTGACTTCAAAAAAATTAGTGTTCGACAGCCTGCCACCAACCCATTTGGTTTTCTTAATTGATATTTCTGCATCAATGGATAAGCCCGAACGGTTGCCTTTATTGAAAAGCGGATTTAAAGGATTGGTGAATAATTTGCGGGCAAAAGATTCAGTGTCAATTGTAGTATATGGCGGTACAGTGGGAATAGCTTTGGAAACTACAGGCGGCGATGAAAAAGAAAAAATTTTAAGAAGGATTGACAGCTTGCAGCCAGGTGGCTCTACACCTGGAGAATCAGGAATCAAACTGGCGTACAGTGTTGCAAGAAATCATTTTATTGACAGTGGCAATAACAGGATCATTTTGGCAACAGACGGAGATTTTAATGTAGGTCTGTCAACAGAAACAGAACTCGAAGAAATGATCATCAATCAAAGGGAAAGAGGAATTTATCTTACTTGTCTTGGTATTGGAATGGGAAATTATAAGGATTCAAAAATTCAAACGCTTGCGCAAAAAGGCAATGGCAATTTTGCTTACATAGATAATTATGCAGAAGCTGAAAAAATTTTATTGAAAGAATTTGCGCAAACGCTTTTTACAGTGGCAGACGATGCATATCTCAATGTAAAATTCGATCCTGATTTTGTAAAAGAATACAAGTTGATTGGTTTTGACAATAAGGTTGGCGCATTAAAAGATAAAGATGCTGTAATAGAAGGCGGTGAAATAGGTTCTACTTATTCTACACTAGTAGCATTTGAAATTGCTCCAACACAACAAGGAATTTTGTTTGAAAAAAGCAAAGAGCTTTGTCACTGCCAGCTTATTAGTTTTGATCTTACCTATAAATTGCCTGCTACAGACAGCACATTGCAATTAACAGAAACACCTGCAATGGTTTTTACGCCTTTTAATAAACTTCCAAAATGCCAGCAGTTTGCAAGTGCCGTAATTATGTTTGGGTCCATGCTTCGCAAATCAAAATTTATGAAAGATGTTTCGTGGAATGATGTTCTTCAATTAGCTGAAGCATCCGCCGACACCGAAAACCTATCGCAAAAAGAATTTATCAAGTTGGTGCAACAGGCAAAAAGTATATATGGGAAGAAGAGAAAGAAGGAAAGGGATGAATAGACAATAGACAATAGACAATAGACAATAGACAATAGACAATAGACAATAGACAATAAAATTTGAGTTGTCTAAGTTCGTTTATCAAACAACCAATCAACTTTTCTCTTACGAAAACATCTCTCTCATTTTATCAAAAAAAGATTTTTGATTTTTATCAGGATTCGGTTTGAAGTTCGGTGAGTGGCTCAACTTCTCTAATGTAGTTTTCTCTTCCGATGAAACGTGTTGCGGCGTCCAAATATTTATATGCACTAATTGGTCGCCTTTTTCATAACTGTTAACAGCAGGAAATCCTTTGCCTTTCAACCGGAATATTTTTCCGCTTTGTGTACCGGGTGGAATTTTAATTTTTGCACGGCCATCAATTGTTGGCACTTCCACTTGAGTTCCAAACACGGCATCGGTAAATGAAATGTGTAAATCAAAAGCAACGTTCAAACCATCACGCTGCAATTCAGTATGCTGTTCTTCCTCAATTAATATTATCAGTTCGCCTGATGGTCCGCCGCGTTCGCCTGCATTTCCTTTTCCACTTACGCTTAATTGCATGCCTTCCTGTACGCCGGCAGGAATATCAATGCTCACTGTTTCTTCCGCATACATTCTTCCTTCACCTTTGCAATGATTGCATTTAGCTGTTATCATTGTTCCTTCTCCATTGCATGTGGGACAGGTAGCAACTGTTTGCATTTGTCCCAAAAAAGTATTGGTTACTTTTCTTACTTGTCCGCTGCCACCGCAAGTGTTGCAGGTTTGCATACTGCCTTTATCTTTTGCGCCGCTGCCATTACAAACATTGCAGGCAACGTATTTTTTTACTTTGATGTTTTTGGTAACGCCTTTTGCAATTTCTTCGTAGGTCAGTTTTAATTTTATACGAAGATTACTGCCACGGGTACCACGCATTCTTTGTCCGCCTCTTGATCTTTGCTGTGCGCCACCTCCAAAAAAACTACCAAAAATATCTTCACCAAACACATCTCCAAACTGGCTGAAGATATCTTCCATATTCATGTTGCCATGATGTCCGCCACGTCCGTTACCACTTACTGCTGCATGTCCATAACGGTCGTATTGTGATCTTTTATCCTGATCACTCAATGTTTCGTAAGCTTCAGCAGCTTCTTTAAATTTTTCTTCGGCAGATTTGTCTCCGGGGTTGCGGTCGGGGTGATATTGCATGGCAACTTTGCGGTAAGATTTTTTAATTTCATCCGCAGTGTCGCCTTTTTTTACACCTAATATTTCGTAATAATCTCTCTTAGACATTTTTGAATTTGTAGCTTTTATTTTCCAACAACAACCTTTGCAAAACGAATGATTTTATCATTGAGATAATAACCTTTTTGAACTTCGGCAACCACTTTGCCTTTCATTTCTTCTCCTGCTTCCATTTCTGTAATTGCTTCGTGCAAATCAGGATTGAAATTTTCTCCAACAACTTCCATTGGTTTCAATCCTTTTAATGATAAACTATTGCGCAGTTTTGTAAAAACCAAATGAACCCCTTCTTTTATTTGTACAACATCTTCAGTTTTTTCCATTCCTTTTTGAGCCCTGTCGCTGTCGTCAAGAACATCAAGCATATCTGTAATTACATCTTTGCCTGCTGTCTGAATCAACTCCATTCTTTCTCTTGCATTGCGTCGTTTGAAATTGTCAAATTCAGCAGCCTGGCGTAAATATTTATCATTCCATTCCTGTATCTGTTCTTTTAATTTTTCAATTTCAGATTCTTCAGCAACGGGTTCGTTCAAATGCTGATCTCCTGACAGGTTCTCATCAGCATTCATGTTCATATAAACTTCTGCTTCTTGCTCTTTTTCGTTAATGTCATTTTTCTTCATATCCAAAACAAAATTGTGTGCAAATGTAGGACTGTCAATAATATTGCCAACGCAATATTAGAGGACAAAATGTCTTTAAAGCGGCTATTAACAAGGCTTTGCAAAAAAGGGCTGTCATAATTTGAGTAGCTTGCGACACTTGTATGAAAAAAATTCATTTAAAAAGAAAAATAGCACAAAGAATTGCCAACGGACATCCATGGATTTATGCTAATGAAGTTGAAAAAATAGAAGGAAGCCCCGAAGCGGGAGAGATAGTAGAAGTCTATTTTCATGATGGAAAATTTGGGGGCAAAGGATATTTCAATCAACAATCGCAAATCATTGTAAGGCTCCTTACACAAGACAAAAAAGTTGAGATCAACGAAGCCTTTTTTTTAAACAAAATTACACAATGCTGGAAGTACAGGCAGCAATTAGGCTATACTGAAAACTGCCGTTTGGTATTTGGAGAAGCAGATGGCTTGTCTCAATTGATCATTGATAAATTCAACGATTATTTTGTTATTCAAACTTTGGCTTTGGGAATTGACAAATGGAAGCCAGCGATTGTAAAAGCTTTACAAAATGTTTTCAATCCAAAAGGAATTTACGAAAGGAACGATGTGCCTGTAAGAGAACTGGAAGGTTTGGCACAGCAAAAAGGTTTTTTGTCTCCACCGTTTGATACAAAGATCATGATCAACGAAAACGGGTTGAAATTTTATGTTGACATTGAAAACGGGCAGAAGACAGGATATTTTTTAGATCAGCAGGATAATAGAAAAGCCATTGAAAACATTGTTAAAGGGGCCGATGTTCTCGGAGCATTTACTTACACCGGAACTTTTGAAATTCATGCAGCACATTATGGTTCAAAATCTGTTTTGGGTTTCGATATTTCAGAAAACGCTGTTGAACAGGCAAACAAAAATGCAGAATTAAACGGACTCGAAAACATAGTTCGTTTTGAAACAGCCAATGCGTTTGATGTGTTGAAGCAATGGTCTAAGGAAGAAAGAAAATTTGATGTGGTAATGCTCGATCCGCCTGCGTTTACCAAAAACAGGTCAACTATTCAGAATGCAATTGCAGGATATAAGGAAATCAATTTAAGAGGAATGAAGTTGCTAAAGCCCGGAGGTTTTTTGGTTACCTCTTCCTGCACTAATTTGGTAAGCCCAGAAATGTTTTTACAAACAATTGATATGGCTGCAAAAGATGCCAAAAGAAAAATAAGGCAGGTAAGTTTTCAAACACAATCGCAAGACCATCCTATTATTTGGAGCATGGAGAATACACAATATTTAAAGTTTTTAATTGTGGAAGTTGTTTGAGAAAGCGAGTGGTATGTGGCGAGCAAGGAGTGGCTTCTAAGATTGATAATACGAAAAAAGAAAACCCTCCAAAACGGAAGGCTTTCTTTCTATAAAACTCTTTTTGCTTTTAAAGTCTACTTGCTTACCTGAAACTTACCTGTCTCTACCAATTTACCATTTTTATCAAACAGCTTGTAAATGTAAACACCACGGGTAAAATCAGTAAGGTTGATGGAAGTTTGATCCGCAACATTTGTTTGTTCAATCATCTTTCTTCCAAGAAAATTATATACCTGGAGAGAATAACCTTTTTCGTAAGCTTTCTGAAAATTGAAACTAATTGCTGTAGTAGCTGGATTGGGATAAAACTTTAGAATAGTTGTTTGTACACCGGCACCGGCTGAAGGAACAAATTTATTTTGCGCTTCAGATTGAGCAGATGATAAAAGAACAATTGACAGTATTAGTATAAGTTTCTTCAAATAATTTAATTTTAACTGTTGCGTACACAATAATAGGGCATTTTATAAAAAGAGCAAAGGCCTTGCCGAAAAAAGACAATAAATGGTAAAAACTACTCGGACATCTCTCGTAATTTTCCTTGTATGGCTTCAAAGTCTGGTTGCATTCCTGCATTTTCTAAAACCTCGGCGTACTGAACAATTCCAATTTTATCAATTAAAAATGCGGAACGTTTGGAAACGCCTTTCATTCCATAACCAAAATTTTCATACAAAGAACCATAAGATTGAGACACTTCTTTATTAAAATCGCTTAACAGTTGAAAGTTAAGATTTTGTTCCCCTTTGTATCTAGCTAAACTATGAAGCGAATCAACCGAAATGCCGAAAGGCTTTACATTCAGTTCTTCATACATTTTAAAATCGTCTCTCACCGAACACAATTCTGCTGTGCAAACGCTTGTAAATGCCAAAGGAAAAAACAACAACAACACATTCTGGCCTCTTTGCTCTGAAAGTGTTACCTGTTCTTTGTTGCTGTCGTATAAAATAAAATCCGGTGCTACCTGCCCTACTTGAATTGCCATAATTTTTTTTATTTGTACTAATTACAATCATGTTTAAACAAAGTTGCCGGCCAAAGTGTAATTAAAAAAATAATTCTGCCTGCTCATTGATGCAAATGGTTTTTGAGCGAATTTTATAATGGCAAAACAAATTAATTACTTTTCAATTTATAGATATGAATAAAGAAACCACTAACGAAAATGGTAACGAACAAAGCAATGGAAAACAGGAAAACTCAAACATTCTTACCACAAGACAAGGACACCCAATAACTGATAACCAAAGTTTGCGTACGATGGGTAACCGTGGGCCGGCAACTTTAGAGAATTACCAGTTCCTTGAAAAAATTTCACACTTCGACAGGGAAAGAATTCCAGAAAGAGTGGTGCATGCAAGAGGTGCAGGTGCTCATGGAATTTTTGAAGCCTATGGCACTGTAGGGAACGAACCGGTTTCAAAATATACCCGTGCAAAACTATTCCAGGAAAAAGGTAAGAAAACACCTGTATTTGTTCGCTTTTCCAGTGTAATTCACGGAGGCCATTCTCCCGAAACATTAAGAGACCCAAGAGGCTTTGCTACAAAATTTTATACTGAAGATGGTAATTGGGACCTGGTGGGAAACAACCTGAAAGTGTTTTTTATAAGAGATGCCATGAAGTTTCCTGACCTGGTTCATGCGTTCAAACCAGATCCGGTAACAAACAGGCAGGATGGTGAAAGGATTTTTGACTTCATCAGCAATACTCCCGAGGCTTTGCACATGATCAGTTTTTTGTTTTCTCCATGGGGCATTCCTGCCAACTACCGAATGATGCAGGGTTCAGGAGTGAATACTTATAAATGGATAAATAAAGAAGGTGTTGGCGTTTTGGTCAAATATCATTGGGAGCCATTGCAGGGTATAAAGAATCTTTCTCAAAGTGAAGCGGAAGAGGTGCAAGGCAAAAACTTTAATCATGCCACGCAGGATTTATATGATGCAATTGAAAAAGGCGAATTTCCACAATGGGAATTATGTATTCAGATCATGAGTGATGATGAACATCCTGAATTAGATTTTGATCCTTTGGATGATACCAAACTCTGGCCTCCGGATCAATTTCCTTTTTTACCTGTTGGTAAAATGACTCTGAATAAAAATCCTGAAAATTATTTTGCAGAAGTGGAGCAGGTTGCATTTGGCACCGGTGTTTTAGTTGATGGATTAGATTTTTCAGATGATAAAATGTTGCAGGGAAGAACGTTTTCTTACTCTGATACACAGCGCCATCGCGTAGGATCCAACTATTTACAATTGCCTATCAATGCACCAAAAAACCATGTTGCCACCAACCAAAGAGATGGGCAAATGACGTACAAGCAAGATATTGTTCCCGGAACAAACCCTCATGTAAATTACGAGCCATCAACCTTGGGTGGTTTGAATGAAGCACCAAAAGCAGGTAAAGACCACGAGCCTGAATATAATGTAAAACTGGTTCGTCAAAAAATTGATCGGCAGAACGATTTTAAGCAAGCCGGGGAACGATACAAGATGCATACTGATTGGGAAAGAGATGACCTCATTTTAAATTTGGTCAACACATTAAAGCCTGCTGCAAAACACATCCAGGATAAGATGGTGGAACTGTTTACCAAATGCGATGCAGAATATGGAAAAAGAGTGGCTGATGGATTAAAGAAGGCCGGAAACGAAATTGGAAAAGGGCCAATTGGTTCAACAAAAACAGGCGAAGCAGTTCAGCAGGCAACAGAGCAATCGCATGAAGCAAAACCGTATTAAAATTTTGGACAAAGAACAGCGTTAACAGAAGAATTATTTCTCTGTGTGAAGCCAATATAAGAAACGCCTAATTCAAAACCTCCGCGACCATAGCTGGAGGTTTTTAGTTTTGAAAGATTAACATCATAACTTAAAGAAAAAGAGAAAGGCGTATAATCAATTTTAATTACAGGTATCAATGCGTCATTCCATCTGAGGAAGGCGCCACCATGCAAAGAATAAAGAGGCTTGTCTAATTCGGGTCCAAGTTTTATTCCATACAAAGCACCGGCAACCGTTTCTTTAAACTGTCCCTGCCTTGAATGATCTGCCTGCAAAGTAATATAGCTGGCAGGTGTAACAGAAAAGCGGACACCAGCAGATGCTACCCATTTGGGTTCAACTTCTGTCAGCGTATTCAAATAGATTGAGTTATTAGGCTTATTCAAATGATGATAAGCAAGCCCTAAAAAAATATTGTTGTCAGGATTAGCTTTCAACTCTGTATTATAGCTCATGCCAACAGCAGCATCCATGTAGGTAGATTTTGGTTGAGCAAAAATTTCTCCATCACCCAATCCATCATACATGCTGTTGGTTGTCATTTTTGAACGGTCGAAGCGCCGTTGAACTGGTCCGCCCATAAAGCCTAATGATAAATAACTGTTGCGGTCAACACTCAATGATTTATGGTAGTTTATGGCAGGGAGGATATGTGTAGAAACCCACGAAATAGATCCTGCTTTATCATTAAGTATTTGAATGCCTGCTGTGATGAAATCATTTACTTTGCCAATTGGCATTTTATATTCTGCATTTAGCGATGCTGTTTTATAAGCAGTTGTTACACTGTTCCATTGATCTCTATATACTGCTTGCACACGAATGTCACCTGTAAAAATTCCCGCCAAAGAAGGGTTGCGTAAAAGTGGCGCTTCAAAAAATTGAGAGAAGTGGATGTCCTGGGAAAAGGCACAAGGCACAAGGCTCAAGGTGCAAGGAGCAAGGTTTAAGGCACAAGCCAGAAGAAATATTTTGGAGCAATATGGTTTTATTTTTTTCATTTGGTTACTGAATTAGCGCTACGTTTCCTTCAAAACGAATAACCTGGCTGTTATCACAAAACACTTCCACCTGATAAATATATACATCTGGTATGGGCTTATTTTTTTTGTAAGTTCCATTCCATCCATAAGTAGGATCGTTAACAGGAAATTGCTGCTGTTCAAAAACAACTTCGCCCCAACGGTTGAATATTCGGATTGATTTTACCCTGTCTAATCCTTTTCCTCTTATATAAAAAACATCATTGCTGCCATCATTATTTGGAGAAAAAGTATTGGGAACAAAAATGTTGATGTTTCCACAGATCACTATCACCTGTACTTGGCCTGTATTTTTACAACCATTGCTGTCAACAAACGATACTGTATACTTTGTATTGAACTTTGGCGCAGCAGTTGGTTGTGGACATGTTTGACAATCCAATGTTGCCGGTGGTGTCCAGTTATAACTAACAACATTTGATGTATATGTAGCAGGAATCAATACAGGAAATCCAGCCTGCATGGTAATAGTAGAGGGCAATGTTACAACCGGCAAAGGATTGATACGGATATTTTTTGTAGCAGTGTCAGCACATCCACTGCTGTTTGTTGCAATAGTGTTAACAGCAAAATTGCCTGCAGTTTTATATTGTTGCGGCAATGGATTTTGAAGTGTTGATGTATTGCTGTTTGGAAACTGCCATGCCCATTTCACCACCGAGGTATCCGGTCGTTGAAATTCACCAAGATGGGTTAGAAAACCATTGACACATACAATAGAATCACCCATGATTCGTACTAATGGGCTCTCAACGATTTTTACCCCGTTTACAATTCTAAAAGTATCAACACAGGCATTTTGTGTTTGCACATTTAAAGTAATTGTATAAAGACCAGGAGCAGTGTATTGGTGTGTCGGGTTTTGCAGGTTAGAAAAATTGCCGTCCCCAAAATTCCAGTTATACATGGAAAGAGAATCATTGTATATAGTAGAATCAGTAAAGCTCACGAAGCCACTGTCGCAAAAGAATTTTTTATCCAATCCAAATTTTATGATGGCGCCTTTTATATGTATCGTGTCAATGCCAGCAACTGGAATAATGCAACCTGACGGATCAGTAAGAATAACTTTGGGCACAAAATTTCCAAAAGAGTAATAGACGTGGTTGATAGTGGTTATGGTGTCAGAAATTAAAAAGCCATCACCAAAATCCCAGGTGTATTTATCCATTGGTCCGGGGGTGAAGGCTGCAAAATTTACACTTAGTGGCTTGCAACCATAAAGCGGAAAATAAGAAATATTGGCGCCGGCTGTATCATACACTTGTATTGTTCCTTTTGCAGTATCAGTGCAACCTCCGGGACTTATGGCAACCAATGTAATTTGGTAAACCCCGGGATTTGTATAATACTGAATTGGATTGGCCATTGCCGAAATTCCACCACCTAGGTTCCATGAAACAAAGTTCCAGTATTGAGATGTGTTGGTAAACTGTACTTCAAAAGGAGTACAGGAACTTATAGAATCATTGACGGTATAACTAGCAACCGGCTGATTTACTTTTATATAATTTGGTTTTGTCAATGAATCTGAACAGCCGTATTGATCAATTATTTTTAATTTGACAGAATACAAACCTGTGATGGCATAGGAATGGCCTGGTGAATTGAGTGTTGATGTGAAACCATCGCCAAAGCTCCAGGAACTGGTATAATTAATACCTGTTGAATTGTTCACAAATTGAACATTGCTCCCAGGACAGGCCAATGTATCTCCTGAATAAAAAATGGCTTTTGGGTCAGTGGTAATAATTAAGTTTGGAATGGTTAAGCTATCCATGCAACCACCAGCATCTGATACTATTAATTTTACAGAATAAGTTCCAGCATTTGGATAAGTATGTTGAAAAGGACCGCCAGCAAATGTTTGTATAATTCCATCTCCAAAATCCCATTTCCATGAAACGATATTTGAAATGCCATCATTAGTTGAAAGGTCATTAAAAGTTGTTGTAAGTCCTTTACAACCCGAAGTATTGGTTGCAGTGAAATTGGCTACAGGACCATTTACCCTTATATAATTTGTTTTAATTACGGTGTCCTTGCATCCATAAATATCAGTGGTGATAAGCCTTACAGTAAAATAACCCGAGTTAGCATAATAATTATATGCAAATCCTCCTGAGTTAAAAACATTGCTGTTCCATTGATTTCCATTTCCAAAATCCCATAAATATTCTACTATATTGGCTGCATTGGATACAATTTCATTAAAATAGAATGTTCTTGGCCTGCAACCGGTAGTGAATGTTGCTGCAAAATCTGGCATTTCATCAATAACCTTAATCACTTTGGTTGTCGAATGAGAACAAGTATCATTTGTTACAGTAAGGGTAACACTGTATGTATTTAAAGATGGGAAAACATGAACCGGATTTTGTAGCGTTGATGTTGTATTATCACCAAAATCCCAAAACCATGTGGTAACTCCAATAGAAGAATCAATAAAATTAAATAGCAGGCG
>MWWF01000010.1_pt1 | contig 27582 bp, 25 predicted proteins | sample 1047351 | NCBI WGS metagenome assembly MWWF01 (sample SAMN06349970, study PRJNA376086) | soil metagenome | isolation source: MGM-3 sample Antarctic (ecotone) soil | place: Antarctica
CCGGCTGCATCAGCACCGGCTCCTTATTTTTTTTGTCAAATAATTTTATAGGTGTACGTCCAATAATATTCCATCCACCTGGAGATGCAAGGGGATATATACCAGTTTGCTCACCAGCTATACCTACTGAACCTGAAGCAACATTGACGGGAGTAGCCTTTCTTGGTTCTGCAAGGCGCTCATCCACTTTTCCCATGTAAGCAAAGCCCGGTAAAAAACCAATCATATACACCCGATAAGGCTTTTGATAATGTAATGCTATAAATTCTTCAACCGTAAGATTTTTTTCTTTAGCTAATGTTATTAAATCAGGTGCAAATGGCTGCCCATAACATACCGGAATTTTTAGTGTTCGGTTCCCGGTTTCAGGATGCTGGTCAGTGTCAACCAAAAACGGAATAAGCATTCCTTTCATCTTTTCAAAAGCAGTGCAATCTTTTTGATGCAAAGCCATGACATCATAATAAACGGCAAGTGAGCTGTATGCCGGAATAAGATCCGTTATAACCGGAAGAGAAAGTTGCTGAAGCTTATAAAAAAGCCGGAGAACTTTTTTGTTGATGCCATCATCTATTTTATTTCCAAAATCAAGGAGAAGTGCATCATCGCCTAAAGGTGATATAGTGTATTGTTCGTTCATACCTATGTTGGAATGAAGCTACAATTTACTGGTCGCAACGCTGGAAGGTTATGCATAAAAATTTCTTTGCTTCCTGTTGTTCCGAACGTACAAGTGAGTGACACAACAGACGATGCTATGAAATACTACAGCTTGTTACAAAAAAGAAAACATGCATTTTCAAAGAAATTATGTTGTAAGAACAGGTCTTCTTTCTAAGCCATATCATCCTATTGCTCATAATCGTATGGCAACATATCGGCTAAATTTTTCCAGCTCCAGTAACCCTGGTTTATCCAACTTTTTTGCGGGGTGAAATAACCATTAGGACGTATCAAGATGGCTTCGGATAAATCAACATACGAAATTTGAATGGGTACATCCAGGGGAAGTTTGTATTGCTGTAAGTATCGCTTCTCCGGTGCTTTTATGTTGTAAGTAATACTTGCTTTTACAGGAAACCAAAGTTCGGCAGTAGCTGCAGTGTCACTAAAATAGTAATGCGCCGTATCATAAGGATTTGGCAATTGCCTGAATTTAGTGTAGCTCCTTTCTGAATAAAGCTCCACGGAAAAACCTTCTTTGCTTAACGTGCTATCGTAATAAGACCTAAGAAAATGTAACCGGGATCCGAGATACGCTGCTTTGCGTGCTGCAGCCCGGTGAATTGTTTGCTGGCTATCGGCCTGTATGGGTAAAAACAAACATTTACCCCGATAAGAATTAATGTCCGTTTTAAAAAAATGCACGAACGAATCCAACTCATAACGCAAGGTGTAGCCCAGCGAATTATTTTGAATTAAAGTTGCTGAAGCTTATAAAAAAGCCGGAGAACTTTTTTGTTGATGCCATCATCTATTTTATTTCCAAAATCAAGGAGAAGTGCATCATCGCCTAAAGGTGATATAGTGTATTGTTCGTTCATACCTATGTTGGAATGAAGCTACAATTTACTGGTCGCAACGCTGGAAGGTTATGCATAAAAATTTCTTTGCTTCCTGTTGTTCCGAACGTACAAGTGAGTGACACAACAGACGATGCTATGAAATACTACAGCTTGTTACAAAAAAGAAAACATGCATTTTCAAAGAAATTATGTTGTAAGAACAGGTCTTCTTTCTAAGCCATATCATCCTATTGCTCATAATCGTATGGCAACATATCGGCTAAATTTTTCCAGCTCCAGTAACCCTGGTTTATCCAACTTTTTTGCGGGGTGAAATAACCATTAGGACGTATCAAGATGGCTTCGGATAAATCAACATACGAAATTTGAATGGGTACATCCAGGGGAAGTTTGTATTGCTGTAAGTATCGCTTCTCCGGTGCTTTTATGTTGTAAGTAATACTTGCTTTTACAGGAAACCAAAGTTCGGCAGTAGCTGCAGTGTCACTAAAATAGTAATGCGCCGTATCATAAGGATTTGGCAATTGCCTGAATTTAGTGTAGCTCCTTTCTGAATAAAGCTCCACGGAAAAACCTTCTTTGCTTAACGTGCTATCGTAATAAGACCTAAGAAAATGTAACCGGGATCCGAGATACGCTGCTTTGCGTGCTGCAGCCCGGTGAATTGTTTGCTGGCTATCGGCCTGTATGGGTAAAAACAAACATTTACCCCGATAAGAATTAATGTCCGTTTTAAAAAAATGCACGAACGAATCCAACTCATAACGCAAGGTGTAGCCCAGCGAATTATTTTGAATTTGCAAGGGTTCTGTAGCCAGCACCTTTAAACGGTCGTTGCGCTTGAAGTATAAAAATTTTAAGGCTTGCGGATTTAGAAGCATACAACTATCGGCATTGGGTGTAGTACCAATAAAATGTTCAATAAAAAACTTGCCGTATTTCTCCCAACCGTCTGCAACTTCATTGCTGTTTTTAATGATGACTTCGGCCATAGCGTTATCAGCTTTCTGCAGTTCAATAGTGAAGTTACGGTTACCGGTTACTTCTAAGTTAATAGTGCGGGTAGCATAGCCTGTAAAAGAAATATTGATCTCATATGCGCCTTTATCCAAGTAAATTTTAAAAGTCCCCTCTTTATCGGTCAGGGTTCCTTTTGTAGTATTCTGGGCAAATACCGAAGCGCCTTCTAACGGTGTTTTTGTTTCAGCATCGGAAACAGTTCCAGTAATAGTTCCCTGTGCAAATAAGAGTGCAGGTAAAAAGATTAAAAGAAGAGAAAGACTGAGTCGATTCATAAGATAGGTTGAAAGACTTTATAACGTTAGCTGGCCTTTTTTAATTGCCTCATCATACTGCGAACAAGCATTTTTTATGACTGCCTCTAATGGTGTAAACTGAAAACCCGGCAACGCTGTTAAAAGTTTACTGTTGTCAAAAGAGGTTAAGCTCTGGGCTACTTTAGCCGTTTCTTTTGACAAGAGTGGCTTATTACGGGTGAAAAAAGATTTCAAGCTTTCCATTCGCCAGGCAAGGTTGCTCATACCAGGACTTGCATAGCGATGCGGTGGTTTTTTTCCAAAACCTTCCGCTATGGTAGTCAGCAACCATTGAAAACTTCGGTTCTCCGCATTTACAATAAAGCGTTGTTCGTTTATAGTTGAAAACAATAATTGTACAGCCGCTTCCGCCACATTATCAACACTTACAAAACCATTAACTCCTTTAGTATACCACGGAAAACCTGCATAGCCATTTTTAAAAATAGCAGAACTGCTTTGGTGCCAGTTGCCAAAACCAAGTATGGTGCTTGGGTTGATGATGACTCCTTCCAAACCTTCTGCGAAGCCACGCCACACCTCTATTTCAGCACGTTGTTTGGTAATGGCGTAATGTGTGTTGTTCTTATTTTCTTCCCAGCTTTTTTCTTCTGTAACAATAGATGCAGCCGTAGTTCGACCTAACGCAGCTACTGAGCTAACGTGCAAAAACCGCTTAATGCCGGCTTCCAGTGCGACGTTAACCACATTGCTGGTCCCTTCAATGTTTACGTGGTACATTTCGGCACGGGCCTGCTTTGTAAAAGAAAGAATAGCTGCCGAATGAACCACTGCTTTTATGCCCTTCATTGCTTCTTCCAATGCTACAACATCCAGGACATCGCCTTCTATCCATTCCACTTTATCCCAGATGGTTTTTGAAATGTAAAAAGGCAGTTTAGAAGATCGGCGGATGGCTCGTACAGCATGTCCTTTCTCCACTAAATTCTTAATAATGTAAGAACCGAGAAAGCCAGTGCCGCCTGTTACTAAAATCTGGCCCCCATCTCCGCCGGCAGGCGGAGGGCTTTGCAGAGAGCTATTATTTGAAGTGTCAATATTCATTCGAAGACGTAATTATCGCTCATGGTTAAGAAGAAAAATGAAACTTATAAAGGTGCTTATAAACCCCCCTTTGGGGGATGGGAGTAATATCCCTTTCCACTTTTCTTTCCTAACTCTCCCTTTTCCACTTTTTCTTTTTGCAGGTACGATGGCTTTATCCGATCTGGCTGATGAAGTTGTTCATACACCGAGCAGCTTACTGCATAGTTTATATCGTTACCTATTAAATCCATCAGTTTGAAAGGTCCCATTTTAAAACCCCGGCTTTCCAGTAAACGGTCTATTACTTCGTAGGATGCTTTGCCTTCTTCTGCCAACCGTAACGATTCAATATAGAAAGGACGGGCCACACGATTTACAATAAAGCCAGGCGAATCTCTACAAACAACAGGTGTTTTGCCTAATTGTTTTGTTAGTGCTATTAATTGCTCCATCACTTCATCCGATGTTTGTTCGCCTCTTACTACTTCCACTAGCTTCATTACGGGTGCAGGATTAAAAAAATGTAGTCCGGCTATGCGGTTCGGTGCAGTAGTCTTTTTTGCTAAAGCAGAAATAGAAAGCGAAGAGGTGTTAGAGGCAAAAATGGTTTTGAAAGAATTGATGTTTACTAATTGATTAAAAAGAGAAATTTTTATTTCCGACTTTTCTACAATAGCTTCTATAATTAAATCGGCTTTGCATTTATCTATTTGGGAAATGAATTGAAGCCTGCTCCAAATTTCTTCCTTCTTATCAGCAGTAAGCTTTTGTTTATCTACCAGGATTTGCAAATCCTTGTATAGCTTTTCTTTTGCTTTTTGAACCGCTTCGCCGCTTACATCAAACAGTAGCGTAGCAAAACCTGCCGTAGCGCAGACTTGTGCAATGCCACCGCCCATGGTGCCTGCACCGCAAATACAAATTGTTGTCATACAGAAATATTGATTCAAAAGTAAAGCGCTAAGTAAAACACATTACCTTAACATCACTAAAACTTTTGTTTATGGCTACCACCACTTCCAACGATTTTTACCGGAATCCACGTCTTACTAGCATCGCTTATGCAGCAGGCATCTTACTTTTCTTTTTGCCTTTTATAGAAATTAAGTGCAGTGGCACATCGGTGGCCCAGCTTAGCGGAAAAGATATGGTATTTGGTTCAGCGCCAAGCCTGGGAAATGGTATGGACAACTTTGGAAAAGCGTTTGGCAATAGCGACTCTGTTAAAACGGCTTCAAAAACAGAAGACAAAGGAAGAGTGTATGTGACGGCTATTATTGCTTTATTGCTTGGCATTGGCGGACTATTTTTATCCTTGTCAAAAACAAATAAAAACTATACGGCTATGATGATTGCAGGCATAGCCGGCGCCATACTTTTAATTGTTTTAATAATACAGGTAAAGGGAGATATTAATTCGGAGATGAAAACCCAGACAGGCAACAGTGATCCCTTTAACGACCAGTTTTCGGGGATGATGAAAGTATCTGTTGCTATTACAGCATGGTTTGTGATTTGTGTGCTGAGTTATTTAGCTGCGGCTTTCTTTAGTTATAAGCAAAAAGGGATGGCGGCAGTACATGAAATTCCATCAGCACGTGCGCCTCAATTAGATCTGCAAAACCCCGGCGACCAATCTGATTTTCCCGCTGCGCCAACAGGCGACAAAGACTTGGGCTGAACATTGAACTAACTACTGTTTCAACTATTTGCCGGCAATATTTCTTATGATTACGCTTGATGAACGGGACGCCATCAACAGCAAGCTCAATCCTTAGCAGCTCTCTGAAAAAATTATTTGGTCACGACCAAAATCCATTTACATATTTATAGACGAACGTTTTGTAAAATAAAATTGGAAAGCAACAAATAATATTTAGATATTTGTCTAAATATACAAACGTCTAAATTATGAATCTTCTTTTTAAAGCCCTGAACGATGCTACCAGGCGGCAGATATTGGAGCTGCTGAAAGGGGGCAATAAAACCGCCGGCGAAATTGCCGATTCATTTCATATATCGAAACCAAGCATTTCCCATCATTTAGATTTATTGCGCCAGGCAGGGCTGGTAGAATCTGATAAAAAGGGACAATTTATTTACTACTCCCTGAATACAACTGTGGTGGATGAAATTGTAAAATGGTTTGTTCAATTTAAAACAAAAAAGAAATAGCATGAAAAAGTCATCACTGCAAACTGCAATACTGCTTCTTATAGCACTGGCCCCTTTTGCTTACTTAGCCATTATTTGGAACAGCGTGCCGGATATAGTGAATTTGCATTTCAATGGGAGCATGGAACCTGACAGGGCCGGAAGTAAGAATGAATTGTGGCTATCATCAGGTATTCTTGCCGTCGTGTCCATAGGTATTTATTTTTTATTAAAAAATATTCATCGCATTGATCCAAAGCGTGCCGGCACGGTGCCTTCAGAAACCTTTACTAAACTGGCTACCGGCTTACTGGTATTTATGACGGCTTTAAATTTTATGATTATCATTTCTTCTATAAAAGGAGCTGTTGTGTTTAAAAACTTTATGTTCCCTTTGCTGGGTGTACTGTTTGCCTTTCTTGGTAATTATATGAATAACGTAAAACCCAATTATTTTGCGGGTTTCCGTCTGCCCTGGACGCTAAGCGATGATGATAACTGGCGCAAAACCCATCACCTGGCTGGTAAACTTTGGTTTGCAGGCGGGATATTAATTGCACTGGCGGGTTTCTTTATTCCCCTGAAAATAATGTTGCCGGTATTTATTGCGGTTACCATTGTTATCTCCCTTATTCCTGCTATTTATTCTTATAGGATTTTTAAAGCAAAACAGCACAATCAAACACTGAATAGTTAGTCATGAAAAAATTTATTTCCATAGCAATCTTTATCTTCTGCTTACAATTTTCGAATGCTCAAAAAAACATAGCTGGCATTTGGGAAGGAAAGCTGGCTGTAGGCGCAACCTCACTGCGCATAGTGCTGCATATAAAAAATGACAGCGCCGGTTATAGCGCTACCATGGATAGCCCCGACCAGGGGGCTAAGAATATCAAAACAAGTGGTGCTGTTTTACGTGGCGATAGTTTAATTGTAAGTGTGCCTGCTATTGGCGGGAAGCTTTCGGGCTTGTTGCAAAACGATTCCACGTTTACTGGTGAATGGTTCCAGGGAACAAGTGTTCCATTGAATTTAAAAAAGGTAGCAGCCGCATCAACTGTTAACCGACCGCAAACACCTAAGCCGCCTTTTGCTTATATAAGCGAAGATGTAATTTATTATAACAAGGATAAGTCTATTCAATATGGCGCAACCCTAACAATGCCGAAAGACGCAGGACCATTTCCTGCTATGATTCTCATCACCGGTTCGGGGCAACAAAACAGGGATGAAGAATTGTTTGGCCATAAATTATTTTTAGTGTTGGCCGATTATATAACAAAAAAAGGCTACGCTGTTTTGCGGGTAGATGACAGAGGTGTAGGACAAACAACAGGCGATGTAAAAAATGCGACTTCAAAAGATTTTGCCGGTGATGTGCAAATGGGATTGAACTATTTAAAAACACGACAAGAAGTTGATAAAACGAAGCTGGGTTTATTAGGCCACAGTGAAGGCGGCATGATAGCACAAATAGTAGCAGCCGAAAGAAAAAATATTGACTTTGTAATTTCTTTAGCCGGGCCCGGACAAAAAATTATAGACCTGATGGCAGAGCAAAATGCAGCGATACTAAAGTCAAGTGGCGTATCGGCGCAAGCTGCTGATAACTACAAGCCTTTTTACGTTGCGTTGCTTTCTGCTGTAGCAAATGCTCCAACCGATACGGTTGCAAAAAGGCTTGCTTCCCGGCTAACAAATGCATGGCTCGCAACAACTCCGGCTACTATAAAAAATGAATTGTTCCCGGAGCAAAGCGAAGCGGGTAGAAACGCTTTTATAGATGGGCAGGTGAAGCTGGTACGGTCGCCGTGGTTTAACTACTTTATTAAATATAATCCGGCGCCTTTTATTCAAAAGATGCGTGCAAAAGTTTTAGTGTTGAATGGAGAAAAAGACATACAGGTAGTGCCAAAGCAAAACCTTGCTGCGTGGAAAAAATGGTTGCAAAAAAGCAGTGTAAAAAAGTATGATGTGATTGAACTGAAAGGATTAAATCATTTATTTCAGCATTGCACAGGTTGCACGGTTGCTGAATATGGAACGCTTGAAGAAACCATTGCACCGGAAGCAATGGAAGTAATTGGAGATTGGCTGAAGAAGAATGTGAAGTAAAAGCGTTGAGTATTCTTTAGTTTGAAATAACACTTGCTCATGCGGATGTATTGGACAATTTTTTTAGTTATGTTACAAGCACAAACACTGTTGCTAAACAATGATTCTGCCCGCTCTGTTCATCAGCAAAACTGCTGCTCGCATTATTTGAATTGTCATTATAAGGAACGAATCCCGGACGTCCGGGATTTGCATTGTAGTTGAAAGAATGATACAATTAGTATTACTCTTTACATGGGTCGTTTACAGTGCGGTTCAAAGATGCTTCCTTCGTCAGCATGACAAATCAAATCTTTATGATATCGGATAGATTAAATGTTTGAAGAAGTGATTGCATATGATGATTGTAATTATCGCAGACGATAAGTTGCTCAATCGTATTCTATCGCCTGGCCTCCTCCGCCCGGAGAAGGATAAGAGGATGAGGCTATTTGCTGCATAGCGATAAGAACGTAAAAGAGTGCGACGCAAGAAAAGTTTATAGTAGCATTGTAGCCGGGCACAAAAAGAAAAACTCAACCAATAAATTTTGATTGAGTTTTATAACAAGTCTTATGTAATCACTTTTATGATGGTACCAACCATCTAAGCAGAATGAGAGTGTGTGATAGCCAGGGTGAGATACTTTTTTATCTCCTCTGTTATTTCTGCTTTTGTTATAGGTACACCCATAATTTTATGATACCCCTTCGCATCAACTAAATATTGGTCACGGATAATTTTTATCAACTGGCCATTGTTGATCTCCGGTATCAAAACTGTTTTATACTTTTTTAATATATCGCCTAAGTTTTTAGGGAATGGACGAACATAGCGTAAATGCGTATGGGCAACGTTGTATCCTTCAGCTAATAATTCGGCTACTGCTGTTTTTATTACGCCGTACGTAGAGCCCCAGCCCAATACTAACACATCACCTTCTTCGGGGCCATTATCTAAATGTTGTTCCGGTATATGCTGAGCAATTTTATCAATTTTTTCCTGCCTGATCTTCACCATTAACTGATGGTTCTCCGGCTCGTAGCTAACATTGCCGGTGATGGCTTCTTTTTCCAATCCTCCAATACGATGCTCCAGTCCCGGCGTGCCGGGCAATGCCCAGGGACGTACCAAATTTTCATCGCGTTGATAAGGTTGAAACTTTGTTTCGCCGTGACCTAATTCGGTTTTGAATTTAACATGAATCGGGGGCAGATTTTCCGATGCCGGAAATTTCCAGGGTTCAGCGCCATTGGCAATATAACCATCGCTCAAAAATATAACGGGTGTCATGTGCTCTATTGAAATGCGCACTGCTTCATACACTGCTTCAAAACAATCGGATGGTGTGGAGGCCGAAACAACCGGCATGGGGCACTCACCATTTCTTCCGTAGTAAGCTTGCAGTAAATCGCTCTGTTCTGTTTTGGTAGGCAAACCTGTTGACGGGCCACCACGCTGCACATCAATAATTAGTAAAGGAATTTCCAGCATTACTGCTAATCCCATTGCTTCGCCTTTTAATGCTAACCCCGGGCCCGATGTACTGGTAATACCAAAATGGCCACCATACGATGCCCCAATAGCTGCAGAAACACCGGCAATTTCATCTTCGGCCTGGAAGGTTTTGATGCCATAATTTTTATGCTTGCTCAATTCATGCAAAATATCGGAGGCAGGTGTAATAGGATACGTACCCAGAAAAAGCGTCAGCCCGCTTTTTACAGAAGCGGCGATCAGCCCATACGCTAACGCCTGGTTGCCCATAATGCTACGATACGAGCCGGGCTGCATTTTTGCTTTTTCAACTTTGTATTGTGTAGTAAAAGTTTCGGTGGTATCGCCATAGTTATAACCGGCTCTTAAGGCTTTTAAATTACTATCTAATATCTCCGGCTTTCTGCTGAATTTTTCTTGTAAAAAAGTTTCAGTATTCTTCATATCGCGGCCATACATCCAATACAAAAAGCCAAGCACAAACATATTCTTTGCCCTGTCTTTTTCTTTGGTGCCCATCTGGTAATCTTTCAACGCTTCACGGGTCATTTTAGTGATGTCCATTTTTATCACTTCATAGCCCTCTAACGTTGAATCTTCAATGGGATTTATACCATCAGGATAATTAGCGAGACGCAAATTTTTTGCATCGAAGCCATCAACATTCACTATTACTTTTCCGCCGCGGCGCAGCTCTTTTAAATTGGTTTTCAGTGCCGCGGCATTCATTGCCACAAGAACATCCCACTGATCGCCGGGAGTGTGAATCGTCTCGCTGGAAAAGCGCAACTGGTAACCGCTTACACCAGGTAAGGTTCCTTGCGGGGCTCTTATTTCAGCAGGAAAATCAGGAAAGGTAGCGAGGTCGGCGCCCAGCATGGCGGTATTATTGGTAAACTGTGTTCCGGTCAACTGCATACCATCGCCACTATCACCTGCAAATTTTATTACAACGTCTTGTAAAACTTCTTGTTTACGGTCCATCGGGCAAAGATAAAAGGGTTTGGGGTTTGGAGTTTAGGGTTTATAGTTAAAGGAGCAACCCTGCATTAATTTTTCTATCTTAACTGTATAATCAACTGTTATGAATCTTTTTGAAACATCTGCGGCACAGGAAATTCTTTCGCGGTTAAATAATATATCCGCCACTACCCAGCCGCTGTGGGGTAAGATGAATGCGGCGCAAATGATGGCGCATTGTATAGCACCTTTTAAAGCTTTTTTCGGTGAGATAAGGATGAAACGCAGATTGATGGGGATTTTATTTGGCAAGATAGCGAAGAAGAAAATTTATAGTGACAAGCCTATACCTAAAGGATTACCTACAGATCAAAGCTTTAAAATGTCAGGCGAAAAAGATTTCATAAAAGAAAGAGATGAATTGATTTCTTACATCAACCGTTTTGCTAAAGAAGGATATTCTGTTACGTCAAGTGTTCATCCTTTTTTTGGTAAGATGTCATCGCAGGAATGGGCAGTGCTTGGGTATAAACATATGGATCATCATTTGAGGCAGTTTGGAGCGTAATCACTCCTCGTACTTATACCCAACCCCCCTCACGGAATGAAAATATTTAGGAGCCCGGCTGTCTTCTTCAAAATATTTGCGGAAGTTTAAAATAAAATTGTCAATGGTTCTGGTGGTTGGATAAACATTATAACCCCAAACCGATTGCAGAATTTTTTCACGGGGCACTACTTCATTTTTATTTTCAATCAGCAGTTTTAAAAGCATTGCTTCCTTCTTACTCAAATCAATTTTACTACCGCTTTTTGTGGTGGCCTGCTGCGCTTTAAAATTCACTGTATTGCCGCCAAAAGTATAGGTATCGCTAACAGACGATTTATCCTGAAGCCGTTTGGCTTTTTGAATCAGCTTTCTTACCCGAAGCAGGAGTTCTTCTAAATTGAAAGGCTTTGTCAAATAATCATCAGCACCTTTTTTTAAACCGGTTACTCTATCGGCACTGCTGTCTTTTGCACTGAGTATTAAGATGGGAACTTCAGTATTGGTAAGCCTGATGTTTTGTGTTGCACTGAAGCCATCCATTTCCGGCAGCATCACATCCATAATAATCAGATCGAAGTATTCATTCTGCACAGCCTTCATGGCTTGTACGCCGTTAAAGGCCGATGTAACCTCAAAGCCTTCCATTTCTAAATTCATTTTCAATGTTTCGTGTAAGGCTGTTTCATCTTCCACTAATAATATAGAGGCTTTACTTTGGTTCATGCCGTATAAAATTGTACAATAAATTTACTGCCCGTTGGTTGATTGTCCTTGATTGTGATTTCTCCCCTGTGGTAGGCAACAAGTTTTTTGCAGATGTAAAGCCCTAACCCTGTGCCTTGTGTTTTACGCGTTTGCTCGCTGCCTATCCTATAAAATTTTTGGAACACGGCTTTCTTCTCGTTATTAGGAATGCCCTCACCTTCATCAATTACTTCTAAACGTATTTTATCCTGCTGTTTCGTTAGCACAACCGCGATCTTTTCTTCTTTATCAGAATATTTGTTTGCGTTCTCCAACAAGTTGGAGAGCAATAATTTTAGCAACATCGTATCACCCTTTAATTCCACTTCATCTTCAATAGTGATAATTATATTTCTATATGGGTAGCGATCTTGAAAATCCTTAATAACATCAGTGACAAGCGCTGAAAAATTCAATTCTTCGTTCGCCATATTATAGGCGTTGGCTTCTAACTGGGATGAAATAAGAATGTTGTTGATCAATGTATCCAATCGCAGGGTTTCCTGCAAAGTTGATTGTAACAATCTCTGTTTTTTTTCATCTTCCAGTTGGTATTTCTGCAAGGTTTCCAGGTTCAGTCGCGAAACAGCAAGTGGCGTTTTTAATTCATGGGTTACTGCCATAACAAAATTTTGTTGCTGTTGTTGCAAGCCAAATTGCCGGCGCACAGACCGGTAAATAAAACCGGCGCCAATTAATATCAATAATAAAAAAGCACTGCCTTCACCAATGTACTTTGAAACATTGCGACGCTTTTGATCTTCAATAATTTTAAGATCCGATGAATAGTTTGGAGAGCTAACTAGTAGTGCTGTCCTTTTCAACTCATACATTTCGCTGTTTTGTTGAAGCAAAGAAATAGCCCACCAAACCAGCGCTGCAATAATGTAAAGAAGCAGGATCCAGTAAACAATAGTGGCAAAACGTAGTTTCTGTTTACTTTCGGCTGCCATGATCAAAGGGCTTTCTTTTCTATACGTATGCCTACGTTAAGAATGTTAGGCAAAGGATCGTCACGCATAATTTGTTCCAGCGTAAATGTATAGGCGCCACTATTATTAAACCGGAATCTTTCGGGATCTAAAGTAAAGGCTATGCGGTGTTCAAAAATATCATCCATGCCGCTGCCTAACCACCCATCTTTGTTGGCAAGGGGTAATTCAAGGCCAAACTTTTTAGTACTGTCAGCAGGCGCTTGTGCATAAAGGTTTACCCAAATATTATTGTATTTGTATTGATTGTTATGCCGCACAATTAAATAAACCTGGTAAGTTATGGCTGTATCTTTTATTGTAAATGTAAATTGAGGCTTATAGTTGGCGCTCCATTCCTGCTTTGGAATTGTTTCCACTTTTTCATAAAGATCAACGGTAGTGCAGGAACTAAGCAGTAGGCTGATTGCTATAAACTGTATGTTGAGGAAATAAAAAAATCGTTTAGTAGTAATAAACATGCTGTAAAACTAAAGAGAGATTTTAAACCGGTAACTACTAAGGTGTATTGATTTCAGCTATTTCGGAATAAGTTTTTTACAACATCGCCAGAGGCGATAGAATAATCATGCGAGGCGAGGACGCCTCGCACAGCAATCAGTTTACGGCCTTTCTCACAGCTCGTAGCTACCAGCTCATAGCTTCTCTACAATACATTCAGCACCTGCTCTTTTGCTTTTTCCAATTCATCTTTCATCAGCACTACGCTTTTTTGAATAGTGGAATCGTAGGCTTTAGCGCCGGTAGTATTAATTTCTCTTCCTATTTCCTGTAAAATAAAAGAAAGCTTTTTGCCTTTGCTCTCCTCTTGTTCATTTAAGATCGTAGTAAAATAGTCGCAGTGGTTACGCAGCCGCACCTGCTCCTCGGTAATGTCAATTTTCTCAATATAATAAACCAGCTCCTGCTCCAAGCGGTTTTCATCATAAGCATCTTTGCCTACATGCTCTTCCAATAATTTTTTTATTCCCTCTTTTATTTTTGGCTGGCGCAGCGGGCTAAGTTTTTCAACCTGTTCCTGCTGAATTAAAATGTTGGCAATACGGGTTTCTAAATCGGTTTGCAAAACTTTCCCTTCATCAATACGATGCACATTCAACGCATCAATTGCGCTTTGCATAAAAGCAGTAAACTGTGTCCATTCATCATCGGTAAGTGTATCGGAAGTTGGCGTAATTACTTCAGGCAGTTTTACCAGTGTACTTAAAATATTGGAGGTGTCTAATCCTAATTCCTTCGATAAGGCTTCCAGGGGTTTGTAGTACGCTTTCGCCAGGTCTGTATTAATAGTCACCGGTTTTGCATTGCCGGTTTCTTTTAAATTAATGGTACACTCTACGGTACCGCGGCCCAGCTTCTCGGATAATATTTTCCGGATAGTGAATTCAAATGGTTTTAAAAAAGCAGGCATCCGCAACTGCAGGTCAAATTGTTTTCCATTTAGGGATTTTATATCCACTAAAAAAGTTTTATCACCAACACTTTGCTCTGCCCGACCAAAGCCCGTCATAGATTTTAACATGCACTGAATTTTTGATGAAGGGAGTAAATATAAATGAATTCGCACGGTGGGCCGAATGCTAAATATTGCGCAAACAAAAGTCCCGCTAAAAAGCGGGACTAATATTGAGATGGGTTAGTAAGTAAGGGAAAATAAATTTCCCATCACAATATTAAAAAACTTTTTCACTAACGAAAAAATTTTTACCTCTTTTTTATGCACATTTTTTTTAAGCGCTTGTGAATTGGAAATGAATTTTAGTTAAGGGATAAAAAAAATGACACTATCATTTTCTTTTATTTCATTTTTTAATCTTCCCAAACATGGATGGCTTCTGTGTTTGCACCGATTTGTAAATTTAAAAAGGCATGGTACATGAATGCTAAATTCAAAACTCAGAATCCAAAATGGAATTTACCTTTGAAAAAAAAATTCATGCGTTTTGAAAAACCCGTGGCGCTTACTGAGGTTGCTGACTTGATTGGTGCAAAGATTATTGGCAACCCAAATGGTGAAGCAACTGGTATTAACGAGATACATAAGGTAGAAGAAGGTGATCTTGTTTTTGTTGATCATCCTAAGTACTATCAAAAATGTATTAGTTCTGCAGCCACATATATTATCATAAACCAGGAGACTGATTTTCCTTCTCATAAATCTTTACTGTTAGTTGATGAACCTTTTGAAGCGTATCAAAAAATAGTAGCGCATTTTCGTCCGTTTATGCCACTGCAAAAAAGCATAAGCGATACGGCAACCGTTGGTAATGGCACTGTTGTAATGCCCGGCGCTATTATTGGACATCATGTAGAAATTGGCTATGATTGTATCATCTATCCCAACGTTGTTATCATGGATCATTGCGTCCTTGGGGATAATATTATTATTCAAAGTGGAACTGTTATTGGAAGTGATGCGTTTTATTATAATAAGAAAACAAACAGGGACGTGCACTATAAAAAGATGTTGAGTAGCGGCCGCGTGGTAATTGAAAATTTTGTAGAGATTGGCGCTAACTGTACAATTGACCGGGGCGTAAGTGGCGATACTGTAATTGGTGCCGGAACTAAAATAGATAACCTGGTACATATTGGTCATGATACGATAGTTGGAAAGAATTGTTTATTAGCTGCCCAAGTTGGTATTGCCGGCGCTACAATTATAGAGGATGAAGTAATTCTTTGGGGACAGGTTGGTATTAGTAAAACACTTACCGTTGGAAAGGGTGCAGAAGTGTATGCACAAAGTGGTGTGGCGGCAAGTATAGAAGGGGGCAGGAAATATTTTGGTTCGCCGGTTGAGGATGCGATGACCAAAAAGAAGGAACTGGTGTGGATGAAACGAATACCGGTGTTGTGGGAGAAGGTTTTTACCTCACCCCCGGCCCCTCTCCAACAAGCTGGAGAGGGGAGTTAGACTCCGGCAGTTGAAAATTCTTTGCATGCTCTGTCACTTAAATCTCAAGTTACATCGGAACATTAGTGAATAGAAAAATAACATGATGACTATTGTCGTAATACGGCAATCACATTTTTGTAAACTTATTTACGAGTGCAGCAATTACTTCTACTTTTCTTTCTACCCAAAAAAAAATCCTGTGCAATGGAAAACCTAAACATAGCTATCGTAAACACACATAAACTTTTGGAGGCCATTCCCCCTCCGTGGGAGGGGGTTAGAGGGAGGCCGCTAATGCCTGAAATGTCTCATGCCTGTTAACACCATTGCCAAATTATTTTCTTTGCAATAATCAATGCTATCCTTATCCCTGATTGAACCACCGGGTTGAATAAAGGCAGTAATGCCTGCCTCATGCCCCAACTTTACACAATCATTAAAAGGAAAAAAAGCATCGCTTGCCATAACAGAATCGTGTAAGTCGAAATCAAATTGCGCCGCTTTGTCAACGGCCTGACGTAAGGCATCAATACGACTGGTTTGTCCGCAGCCTTTACCAATAAGCTGCTTATGCTTTACTAATGCAATGGCATTACTTTTAAGATGCTTGCAAACTATGTTGGCAAAGATCAAATCCTCTTTTTCTTTTTCGGTAGTTCGTCGACCGCCTACTTCTTCCCATGTTAAATAGTTGCCTTCATCCTTGCTTTGTTGTAAAGTTCCGTTTACTACATTCTTATAAATGTTGGCAGTAGTAGTTGTATTTTTTAGTTGAAGCAAAATGCGGTTCTTTTTTGTTTTTAAAATATTTAAAGCATCGGTTGAAAAAGAAGGCGTAAGTAGTACTTCAAAAAATATATCGTTGATAGCTTCGGCAGCCCCGCCATCTATTTTTCTGTTACAAATCAATACTCCGCCAAAAGCACTTTCAGGGTCACCGGCTAAAGCATCTTTCCATGCTTCAGTAACAGTATCTCTACTGGAGATGCCACAAACATTGGTGTGTTTGATGATAGCAAAGACGGCTCCGGCCTCCAAGTGGGGAGAGTCAACCGCACTTACCTCGCTCTGCAACGAACTTTTTTTATTGGAAGTTTCTTGGTTTAGCGGGGGCTGTGTGCCGGATAAGTCCCCCATGGGGGATTGAGGGGGCCGGGGCTGTGTGTTGGACACTTCCCCCCTGGGGGGTGAAGGGGCATCACTTATTAACTGTATCGCCGCATCTACATCTACCAGGTTGTTATAGGAAAGTTCTTTCCCATGCAACTGCTCAAAGCACTCATTCAGGTTACCATAAAAAACTGCGTGCTGATGTGGGTTCTCACCGTAGCGCAATGGCGTTTGCTTACCAGCACCAATAACAGTCAATGGTGTTTCTGGATTAAAATAATTATTGATGGCAATATCATAATTAGCTACTATGCCAAATGCTTTTGCTGCAAAAGCTTTACGTTGTTCTAATGAGATGCTTCCATCTTGCAGTTGTAGTAAATTAACTAATGGTCCATAATCTTCTTTTGAAGCGATAACGGTTACAGCACTAAAGTTTTTTGCCGATGCACGGATCATTGACGGGCCACCGATATCTATCTTTTCAATAATAGTTTTTTCGGCCTCCCTCTCGTCCCCACCAAAGAAGGAAGAATTAACCTGCGCTAAAGTTTCTTCAAACGGGTATAAATCCACTATCACTAAATCAAGTACAGGAATTTTATATTGCTCCATCTCCTGCACATCCGTTTCATTATCTCTTCTGCCTAAGATGCCCCCAAATACTGAAGGGTGCAGCGTTTTTACCCGTCCGCCTAAAATGGATGGATACGAGGTGAGGCTTTCAACCGGTATCACTTCTATACCTAAATCTTTAATAAATTTTTGTGTACCGCCGGTAGAATAAATGTTTATACCCTGGCGGCTTAATTCTTTTACTAACGGTTCTAATCCATCTTTATAAAAAACAGAAATTAATGCAGAGGAGATTTTTTTATTCATTATAAGAAGGCTTTCAGAGCGGCAAAAGTAGGCTACAGACCCTGCACTACAAAAGCACCTTTTTCACTCACATTGTAGCAGGGAATCTTCAGCGAGTCGCAATCTTTTTGCCATAGCGCTGCCTTCCATTGCGGCACCGATCCATCTATTACAATTTGTGCAATTGCAAATGTTTTTGTAAGATCGGAAAGATAGATTTTAGGATTTTTCGATAATATTAAAACGTCAATAGCTTGTTTTGAAGGCGAAGGATTAAACACCACATTTTCATCCAAAATAAATACCCGCCTTCTGACAAACCAAAATGCCTTTACAGAGGGGTCATTATCCGGAACCAATGAAATGCGGTGCATAATGCGTGAAGGTTGTAAATGAAAGTTGCGGATGAAATCATCGTATAGCAAAGATGAGTCGCCAATAAAACTGTAATGCCTTCCATCTATTGCATCAATAGCTGCATGTTTGGGAACGTTGTAAATAATTAGCTTTTGCTGGTGGTATGCTTCGGTAAAGGAAAGAGATCGCAGCAACATGAACAGGCAAAGGGAAATGCCTGAGGTCCAACCGACATTCCGCTGCTTTTCCATCAGCCAGTAACAAGTGGCAACGATAAAAATGAGCAGTAAAATCATTTGCACCATTGAGATGGATAAACCATTCCATAAAGAGAAAGGCACTTCATCCAACCCTACTATATAACTGTTCATGAAATAAATTCCATGATGCAACAAAAAACCAAGTGCATGTGTTACAGAAGGGATGAAGAATAAAGAGCAGAGCAAAATTTCGCCAATTAAAATAAGGCTGCTCAAAGGCACTGCAATAAAATTAGTTACTAAAAACAACAAGGGCATTTGATGAAAATGATAAATAGAAATTGGTAACGTAAGCAATTGCGCCGAGATGGTAACGGCAATAAGCCCCCAGAAAAAATCAACCAATTTGTTGGAAAAGTAAAACCAGTTATAAACAGGCCGGAAGAAAATAATGATACTTAGGACGGCTGTATAAGATAGCTGAAAGCCAACATCCCAAAGCCAAAAAGGGTTAATACATAATAGCACGAAAGCCGATAGCGCCATGGTATTATAAATAGAACTTCGCCTTGCCACGAGCTGGCCGGCAGCAATGATGGTAAACATAATTGCCGACCGCAACACAGAAGGCTGTGCTCCGGCTAATAATGTAAAGGCCCAAAGTGCAACAAGGGTAATCAACAATCGTAGCCACACTAATTTTTTATACTTTTTTAGTGGTTTGGTAATCAGTAACAGCAACCAATAAATAATGCCTAAGTGTAAACCCGAAATAGCAATGATGTGTACCACGCCGGTATTGGAATAAGATTGCACCAGGTTTTTATCCAGGTCATCTTTATAACCAATAAGGAGGGCTTCGGCTAAGCCGCTTTCTTTATTGCCAGGGACGGATTTTTTCAAAACATCAACAACCCAGCTTCGCGTATTGAAAATAAAGTCCTTTACTATATTTTTTTCCGCTGCCGGCAGCACCACGTAATCTGGTGAAGTCAAAAAAGCCTGGTGTGTAATGTTTTGAAATAACGAATATCGTTTGTAATCAAAGCTGCCGGGATTGCCACTGTTCTTAATCTCCTGCAAAGCTTTTGTGAAGATGATTTGGCTTCCATATTGCAACGGCGGGGTAATAGAATCTTTCTTGAAATACAAGATCAAATCCCCTGTTGTTTTTAAAACTGAATCGCTTTTTTTAATAGACGTAAAATGCGCAACAGCTTTATATGAGTTTGGTTTTTCTACCAGGGGTTCGGCTAATGTGGCTATTACGTAATCTCCGTCTTTATAATGTCTTCCTGCCCAGGCTTTGTTGTTTCTAACATCATTAGCCCATACTAAAATTGCACCTACACAAATTAATAAAAGAGAAATAGCAACACCATTAACGGCAGCAAAAGAATACAGAAGTTTAATAGAAGATAAAGAATAAATAGCAATAAAGATGGCGCAAATAACAGAGCCGGTAATTAAATAAAGAAACGGCAGCTGCAAATGCCATTGCAATAAAATGCCAATTAGTAATGCTGCAAGTAAGCGAATAAACGGAGCCTTGTGCCATACCTGTGCAGCCATCCAAAAAAGATACAGCTAAGTTTTGTCTTGTGCAAAATGTTATATAGCCTCTTTGCTTTTATAAATCACTAAAAAATAAAGTAGTACCAACAACGCTACAAAAGCAGTAACATAAAAAGTAACGCTGCTACCATAGCTGGTCCAAAGCCAGCCTGCAATTATGCTTGCCAACAGGGTGCAAATACTTTCGCAGGAAGTATAAAAGCCAATAGCGGTGGCAGTGTTTGTTCCATGTGCTAAGTTAGAAATCCAGGCTTTGGTAATGCCTTCGGTTGCGGCAGCATATAAACCATAAACGGCAAAAGCTACAAAAAGCACAATGGTTGATTGCCCGCCGCCAAATAAAAAATATACGGCTGCAAAAAGCACCAGGCCGGATAGAAATACTTTTTTAATCCCAAACTTATCAGCCAACACACCCAACGGATAAGCCGCTACAGCAAACACTAAGTTGTATAAAATATAAGCGCCAATAGCAAGGCGGTCGTCGCCGGTTACTTCTTTTGTTTTTAGCAAAAGAAAAATATCCGATGAATTAAAAAGAGCAAATAGCAGTAAGCCAATCACTAATTTTTTATATTTTGACGAGGCTATCTTCCAGTACTTAAAAAAAGAGAAAAAATTGCCGCGGCCCAGGGTTGATGAAGGCTGTTTTGTTTCTTTCAAAAAAAAGACGAGTGCCACAGAAATTATCCCAGGTATAAAAGCAATTAAAAAAATAAGTGCATAGTTTTTTGGATATAGAAACAAGAGCAACAATGCTAACACCGGGCCTATGGCGGCGCCAAGCGTATCCATGCTGCGATGAAAACCAAATATTCTCGCCTTTGTTTCGGGTGTGGCGTTTGCCGAAAGCATTGCATCCCGTGCTGCAGTGCGCAAGCCTTTACCTAACCGGTCTGTTGTTCTTGCAAAAAAAATCCATAACGGATAAGTGAATAAAGCAAGCATCGGTTTAGATAAAGCACTTAAAAAATATCCCAGCCTTATAAATGGAAGCCGCACTCCTTTTTCATCGCTCCGTTTTCCAAAATAACCTTTGCTTATGCCCGCGGTAAAATTGGCAACACCCTCTAAAACGCCAATTAGTAAAACAGAAAAACCAATCTCTTTTAAATACACCGGTACCACCGGGTACAGCATTTCGCTGGCTACATCGGCAAACAGTGATACAAGCGAAAGAATAATAACAGTTCGGTTGATGATCTTCACTTTGTGAAAGTAATTCACAAGTTAGAGAACTTCGTTTGGAGTTTACAGTTTGCCCTTTCACTATTGTTTAAGTGTTACAGACTTCGCTATTACCATCTTCAGTAGTTGGGATGCATTACCCATAACATGTGAACGATAAATGTAAACTCGTGAACCCGTTAATTTTTTATCGGCTTAGTTTTGTTTTATGCAACGAATAATCAGTACTGAAAAACTTTTTACCGGTACAGAGTGGCTCTATAATCACGACATAGTGATAGAAGGTGGCTTTATAAAAGAAATGGCCCCATCCACTAAAAACATTCTGATTAACCGCGATGCCGAAACTTTTATTATTCCTGCTTTTATTGATTTCCAGGTGTACGGCGCTGCCGGGAAATTATTGGCTGTGTATCCTTCTGCGGAAACATTGCAAACAATGCAGCAAATTTTTTCTAAAGAAGGAATCTGCTTGTTTCAACCTACAATAGCCACCAATACAATAGATATTTTTAAAAAGTGCATAGATGCAGTAAAAGAATATTGGAATAGCGGCGGCAAAGGTGTTCACGGTCTGCATTTGGAAGGCCCATGGATCAATCTTGATAAACGCGGTGCTCATATAAAAGAACTCATTCACGCACCAACTGTTGAAGAAGTAAGAGAACTATTAGACTATGGAAAAGAGGTTGTAAAAACCATCACCGTTGCACCGGAAGTTTGCAGCCATGAAGTAATTGAAATGCTTTTGTCTTATGGTGTTGTTCTCTCTGCAGGGCACAGCAATGCTACATACAAAAAAGCTACCGAAAGTTTTGAAAAAGGCCTTACAACAGTTACGCATCTTTACAACGCTATGAGCCCTTTGCATCATCGTGAGCCCGGACTGGTAGGTGCCACTTTACAACATACATCCGTATTAGCTTCTATTATTCCTGATGGACATCATGTAGATTATGCTGCTATCGCCATTGCTAAAAATATAATGGGCGAACGATTATTTGCTATCACAGATGCGGTAACCGAAACCATCGAAGGGCCATATCAACATCATTTAACCGGTAATAAATATGAGTGTAATGGAACACTCAGCGGGTCAGCATTGAGCATGTACAGTTGCTTTTATAACCTGGTAAATAAAGTAGGGATAGAAGTAGAAGAAGCGGTGCGTATGTGCTCACTTTACCCCGCAAGGGCCTTGGGTATAGAACATCAATACGGAAGGCTTGCGCCCGGTTATGCTGCACAAGCCCTCGTAATAAATAAGCAATTAGACCTGGTTGAAATTATTAGCGAATGAGCGACCGGAAAGACAAGGATTCTTTGTTTCTTTTAAAATAAACAAGAACCCAATTTATAGTAAACGTAGGGATAAAATCAAGTCCTGGTGTTAGCTCCTCAACAAAGGAAAATACACCACCAAAGAATCCTTTTCTAAAGCCAAATAGCTTCCAGAAAATAATAGCAGAAACCGGCGCCCACACCAGGTCAAAAAACTCACCAAAAAGCGGGACGGCATAGGAAGCATAGCCGATAAAATCAAACAGCAGGCAAAGGGCCAAAGAAGGCATAGGTTTTTGCACTACTACTGCAGACTGTTTTCTAAATAATTGGAGCATTTTATTGAATTATCGTTTGTAATGACGCAGATCAAAAAGAAAGCGTTGTATGGCCCGGAATTTTATTGCTGCGGGGTATGTCGCAGCATATTCATATAGGCACATGTGGCTGAGTTATAAGCATTGACGGGAACTTTTTTATCCACCTAAACTGGCTGCCGGCAAATGGTTGCCTTACTATGCATAGCAGTTTTCCACAACTGAATTTAACGGCAGCTTTTACCGCATGCCTTCCGAAGACAGTAATCAAATGGGCAAAGCAAATGCCGCCCGATTATATCTTTTGCCCTAAAATGAGCCGCTATCTTACCCACATGAAAAAGCTAAAAGAACCGGAAGAGCCATTGGAACGTTTCTTCTCTGTTTTTGAAAAGCTGAAAAAAAAGATGGGACCCGTTTTGATTCAGTTGCCTCCTGTCCTAAAATTTAATTATTACACTGCGGATACTTTTATCGCTTATTAGAAACGGGATATAAAGACTACAGGTTTGTAGTGGAAGTTCGTCACCCTTCATGGCTGGAAGAAGTAAGCCTTACACTAATGACGCAATACGATATCGGGTTGGTTATTTCTCAATCGGCCCGCGTATTCCTTACTCAGAAATGGTAACAGCTACCACTGTTTATGTTCGCTTTCATGGCCCCGGAGCTTTATATGCTTCATCTTAATAGTGGTCAAGAGTTAAAAAATTTTGCCAAAAGTTCAGGCGGTGGGTGAAAAAAGGAACCAAGGTTTGGACCTATTTTAATAATGATATTACGGCTATACAACAGGAGATGCAAAGCGATTACTCTTCTTGAAAACAGCAAAGAGCTACCTGTTTAGAATAGCTCTTACTGTATCGGGGCACTGATTAAATATCTTCATCATCCTCGTCTTCATCCAGTACATCTGTATCTAATATTAAATCATCCTCAGTTACATCCTCTACTTCTACAGCAGCATCATCTACTTCTACCTCAAACTCTTCTTCATCGCCTGCTATTTCATCTTCGTCACCTAATACTAAATCGTCTTCGTCGTCTGCATCGTCGTCATCTTCATCAGGTACATACTGCCCATTCACTTGCAGGCTGGGTTCGGCAAGCAAATCATTTATAGTAAATTCCGATAACTCCGGTACTGCAAATTGATCCTGTTTTTTCATGGCTCTTTTTACATAGCTGCTTAAAAAGCTGTGCCAGAAAATAGTTGGGAATAAATAGAAGAGAGTCAGCATGTTAAGTGGGAGCTAATCAATAAGCTCCATTTGTAAATGAGGATTTTTTTGCCAATAATAAATCGCTGTACGATTGGGCTATGTAGTCTTCTTCCTCTAAACCAAAAAGGTGTCCATAAAAAAGGCATTGATCCTTTAATTTTTCAATACCTATGCTCCCGTCTTTATCAATCGCTTCTATTTCTAAAAAAGTTCCCAGGTCCTGAACGGTATCGAAATGAAATTTGACATTGTCAATAAAATAAATCTTTCGCTTTTTATCAACTACTGCTTTAATGCCTAAAGATTGTGTCAATACTGCTTTAAGAGCCATATCGGGCTTGTGTGTATAAAGCGTTACGTTCGATTGTTTGGCAGCGGCATCATCGGGCCTGTCGTAAAAAATAAGTGCCTGCTCAATAGTACCTTCCCGCAATTTCAACCGTCCATTCGGTACAAAAAAATAGGTGTCTATCTGGTGGTCTTCGCCAATAAACTCCGGGTTGAATTGTTGCAGCCTTTCTTCTAACAAATCAATGGCGTCGTAACGTGCTTTAAATTCAAAGTTGATGTGCATGGGGATTGATATGCGGATGTGCCGATATGCAAATATGCAAATTGTTTAGAGCAACGATTCTTTTTATAAATGATGTAGTTTTATTCGTCAATTTTTTGGTGCCAGGCAAATGAATATCTATTAAGCTTCCGTTGCGTCGCACTCTTATACATCTGTAAGCCTGTTCGGCATTTGCTACGGCCCTTTATCCGCATATCAGCACATCTATTTATCCGCACATCCTTCGTGGCATAATTTTTAGGAACTTTACTCAAAATTATTACTGATGAACTTCAGCCTAAACAACCTTGTACTTACTATTGCTTTAGCAATTTTATTTACGTCCTGCGTATCGCAGAAAAAATACGGGGAGGCCATTACCCGTGAACAGAATTTAATAGAGCAAAACGGAAAGCAAAACGATGAAATAGTTCGCCTGAAAGGACAGGTAGAAAACCTTCAAAAAGATAATGCCCGTATGATTGGCCAGATTGACGAGGCGCTTAAAAAATATTCTGACGCCAGTGGCCAGGCAAATCTTAACCAAAAGCAATTAGAGGCAGAACAAAAGCGCTTACTGGACTTACGCCGCTTGTTGCAGCAACAAGGAGAAGCCGTAGAAAACCTGCGTAAGAAAATGGCAGCAGCCCTGACCGGCTTTAACTCCAATGAACTCACTGTATTTACCAAAAATGGCCGGGTGTATGTAAGCTTGCAGGAAAGTTTATTGTTTCCATCGGGTAGTGCCGTTGTTAACCAAAAAGGCAAAGATGCATTGGGAACTTTAGCCCAGGTGCTCAATACGAACCAGGATATTAATGTAGTGGTAGAAGGACATACCGATTCCATCCCAATTAAAAAAAGCTACGAGGACAACTGGGCGCTGAGTGTGGCAAGGGCCACTTCTATTGTACGGCTTTTAACCAATACGTATGCCGTAGATCCAACAAGAGTAACAGCATCGGGCCGCAGCTATTTTGAACCTGTTGAGAGCAACAGTACACCGGAAGGCAGACAAAAAAACCGTCGCACAGAAATTATTTTAGCACCAAAGCTCGACCAGATTTTGCAGTTGCTGGAGCAAACGAAAGCGGTGAGTGAAACGGGAACGAATTAGTTTAAGGCCGGTTAGTTTTATTTATTTCATCAGCTATGGAAGATTTATTTTGGACCACGCTATCCATTAATGGAAAAGAAGAACGCTACCACATTATTTTTGAAAACGAAGAATACTGTTTTGTTCCAAAAGATCCTTCTCTATCAACATATAAATTCAGGCGGGAGCATGACGAATGGCATGCAGCAGATGCGGCTTCGGAAGAAGTGAAAGATGATACCGTGGAGGCGTTGGAGAGATATTTAATGCGGCAGCATTAGCTGCATCACTTACAAATTGCTGGACGTTAATAACAAAAATGTCTTTGCAACCGGAGTAACTTGTTATTTAATGTTGTTTTCCATTCATATAATGTTCCATTCGGGTAATAAATAAATTCTTCCACTGTATCACCTAACTTTACTTCACTTTTCCGCGGTACAATTTGTTTTTCTACATAAGGGCTGATTTTTTTTATAAGCCTGCTTTTCTCATCATAAATCCGGGTACAATCCAATAATTTTTCTTTACCCTTCCACGATAGTAGATAACGAGTCGCGGTTCTGCTTGAATCTGCATATTCATAAATATAGGAGTAGTTATTTTCCTTATTTTTTTTGTCAAACAGAAAATCAATTCTGTCGATCAAATTTGTGTAGTTATATTGGTAATTACCTGACAAAAAAAGTTCTTCCGAACCATATCTCGTGTATATCTGTAAAAGCTGCGTACGACTATTATAATAGTACTTATTCTCTACTGTATGCTGACGACCAACGCCAAGAGTATTTTGTAGTATCAAATTACCAAAGCTATCGTAAGTATATTGCTGGATAATAGTTGCAGGCAATGTGAATAATTCTTCTTTCGAACTATCCAATATCGTAGTGGTATAATAATAGGTAATCCTTTCTGATAGTTTGTTAGCCCGATACGATTGTAGCTTGATCAGGTTTCCAGAAGTATCGTAAAAATTGACTTGAAAAAGAGATGAATCAACAGGGAAACCTTCTTTAATTTTATAATTATAAATACCTTCCTGAGTGATTTTAGCTTTTTTGTATAGATGTTTTGGTGTCCAACCTATTTTATAGAAGCTACTATCCTGCGCAAATAAATTAGAACAGCTAACGAACCAGAGTATAAAAAGCAGTTGTAGTTTTTTCATAAGGGCAGCTTATACTTGAGGTTCTGTTTGTTTTAAAACAGAGATTATTTATTTTGTTTGATACTAAACCGCTATCTATATTACCAATATAAATTATCTATCTTTATGATAAAAAAATATCATGAAGACATTACAACTCAAAACCAAACTAACAACAAAGCAAATTGGCGTTTATTTTAAAAAGGCAAAAACCATAGGAGAATACAAACGCTGGCAATGTTTGTACATGGTATCAGCATATGCAGCGGATGCTTGTTTTCTGGCTGATCTGACACAACAATCGGTTCATACGATTTATAAATTGATTCAGTCCTTTAACACTCATGGAGTGGAAGGCGTTGAAGTAAAACAAAAAGGCGGACGCCTGAGAGCCTTATTAAGCATTGAAGAAGAAAAGATAATGATGAAATCTTTGGGGGATAAAGCAAACCAGGGATTAATCCTTCAGGCAAGGGATATAAAAAAACACATAGAGCAACGAGTTGGCAAACCGGTTTCGGATGATTACCTGTGGGATTTATTTAAGCGAAACGGATGGGTAAAACAAGCACCAAGACCCGAACATCCAAAAAAGGATAAGGCAGCACAGAAGAACTTTAAAAAAAACTCAAAAACAATCTGGAAGCCGCTACCCAACTATTTCCAGACCCCTTAGCCTGTTATCCTGTAAAATTATTTTTTGAAGACGAGGCTCGTTTTGGCAGAATCAATAATGTTCAAAGATGTTGGTTTCAAAGAGGGTTCCGCCCTGCCGTGAAGCAACAACTGGTAAGAGAGTTCATTTATGCATTTAACAGTGTATGCCCTCAGACAGGAGAATCGTTTTCATTGATATTACCACGGGCCGATACGGGTGCTATGCAATATTATATGG